>ULVP01001137.1_pt1 | contig 30417 bp, 19 predicted proteins | sample 1959551 | NCBI WGS metagenome assembly ULVP01 (sample SAMEA4835789, study PRJEB28245) | human gut metagenome | biome: gut microbiome; material: fecal sample | place: Denmark | collected 2008 | reverse complement strand
CTAAAAATCCAGTTCGCTTGCACATATTGCCTTCGGCACTTTCCCCGAAGGGAGAAGCAAGTCATTACGGCACTAACAATTTCCTTAACTTAATAACATTACTCAGATGCGTAGGCCCTTGGAGAAGGGCCGCGCCAAAGGCGCAGGATAGAGTGCCCCAAAGGGGCACCTCTCAATGAAGCGGAACGAAAGTGCATGTGCGATAAAGCTACACCCGTATCGGCATCCCGGGCGGAGCCCTCGATCCTCCTTGCAGAACGGTTAGCGCGCTAAGTGTGCTATTTTATCACTGCTTCAGGGGGACGTCTTACGCTTATTTCAATATTCCGCGGCGCTTCTAATTTTTATGCGCCGCACCTTTCCCTCAGAACCTATTGCCCCTTTTTCCTATCACGCCCCTCTGCGTTTCACAGCAAACCAAGACAACAGGAGAATCATATCTAATGAAAGATCAAGTGAAAGCATTCAAAGCACCCAGCCCGATCATCATACTGGTGTGCGTCATCGTATTCTGCGCCATTGCGAGCTACATCATCCCCGCGGGCGTTTATGACCGAGTCAAGGACGTTCAGACCGGAAAAATGGTCGTCGACCCGTCTACCTTCCACTATGTAGCGCAGAAACCGACAGGATTTCTCGATTTCTTCACTTCTATCAATAAAGGATTCAAGGGCGGTATCAGCATCATCGCCTTCCTCTTCATGGTGGGCGGCTCCCTCAATATCCTTGCCAAGACCGGTGCCATCGTGGCAGGGCTCAGCGCTCTCGTCGAAAAGCTGAAGAATCGGAGCGTCCTTCTGATCCCCGTCCTCATGACCACGCTTGCCACCTTCTCGACACTCGCCGGATGCAATGAGGAATACCTCGCCTTCACGCCTCTCGTCGTGAGCGTCGCACTCGCACTCGGCTTCGACTCCTTGACCGCGCTTGGCATGCTCTTCTGCTCGGTCGCAGCCGGTTATGGCGCCGGATGCACCCAGCCATTCTCCGTCGGCGTCGCGCAGGGCATCGCCGGTGTCCCGATCTTCTCCGGCCTGCCATACCGTATGGGTATCTTTGTCTTGCTCCTCGTGCTGAACATTTCTTATGTCATGTACCACGCGCGCAAGGTGAAGAAAGACCCGAAGAGCAGCCCGGTCTATGAGATCGACCTGCTGAAACGAGACAAGATCGATCTTTCAACCGCAGAAAAACTCTCCACACGGCAGGCCATTTGCCTTGGCCTCCTGGGTCTGAACTTCGTTTGCATCATCGTCGGTGTGCTGAAATTTGATTTCTATATGAATGAAATCTCTGCGATCTTCCTCATCATGGGCATCCTCTCCGGCATCATCTGCCGCCTGCACCCGAATGACATCTGTGATGCCTTCCTCGAAGGCTGCAAGGGCATGATGCTCCCCTGTCTCGCTGTTGCGATGTGTAAGGCAGCCACCATCCTTCTGGACAATGCCAAGGTCATGGATACCATCATCTACTACCTCGCCGGCATGCTCGACATCTTCCCATCCTCCATTATCGCCTTCGGTATGTTCATCATCCAAGACTGCTTCAATCTTCTCGTCCCCTCCAGCTCCGGACAGGCGGCCATCTCCATGCCGATCATGGCACCGCTCGCTGACATCGTCGGCCTCACCAGACAGACCGCCGTCTTCGCCTTCACCTTCGGCGATGCCTTCACGAACTGTATCACCCCGGCCTCTGGCGCTACCATGTCCTACCTCGCCATGGCAAACGTCCCCTACAAAAAATGGGCGCGCTTCATCCTCCCTCTCATCGGCATGTGGTGGATCGTCGCCTTCTGCTTTCTCACCTACGCGACCGCCATTCACTTGGGACCGGTATAACGAAAAGAGGAGAGAGTACATCAGCCTCTCTTATGGTCTGGCACCTCCCCATTATAAAAATCCCTCTATAGAAACAGCTCTATAGAGGGATTTTATTATGATTACATATCGAGTTATTTCAATTTCGGGGGGGCAAATCTTTGACCTTTACACTGAGCGAATTGATGTACTCATCCGGATTCTTTGTCGCCCAATAACTGATGATGGGGAAGAGGAAGACATCACCATCTGGCGCAAGACGATTGATTTCCATGAAAGCAGACAGCTTCTCATACGCCTCCTCCGCGTGAAGGAAATACGCGCCCTTCGTCAAGATAGAAAGATACAGTCCGGAAGGACGGATATAGTTGCAGGCAAGGCGCGAACCTTCCTCACCGGACTGCGTCACAATGGCAGACGAGTGCTTGAAATTCTTCGAGAAAAAATCCTCCTCACTGATGACCCAGCCCGTCGGCTGGTCCTTGCAGAAGGAATGGGCAAAAGCTTCATGCACATGTCTGGCACGGATAGCGATAGCGTCAAAGCCCCCGCGATGCACCTTCGGGATCGGCGTCATATACATGCGGCTCTCCGGATAGCACTGGAGAAGTACCCGATCGAGTGGTAGATGCTGGGTACATTCGAGGGTTTTCCGATAGGAAGAAATCGCTGCTAGAAGCTCCGTCGTTTCCGCGAGCGTTTTCCGGCACAGCACTTCCCGCTCCTTGAGGATGTTCAGAATTTCATCACGCGAGCGATGCTCTAGAAATTCCTTGATGTGAGGGACAGAAATATCCAGTTTTCTCAGGAATAATATGATCTCCAGTGTCAGATACTGCGGCATCGCATAGTAACGATACCCGTTTTCAGCCACAAATTCTGGTGTAAGCAGTCCCAGCTTATCGTAGTAAAACATTGTTTGCTTCGGAATCCCGAAGAGCTTGGCCAGCTCGCCTGCCGTATAATACTCTTTTTTATCGGTCATGCACTCACCTTTTAGATTTCATTACCGTATGACTTTCATATACTTAATGATAGCACAATGGTCAATGATAAGGAAATAAGGATTCATTTCCAAAATATAAGAGAAAAATGGGTAAATCTTAAAAATGGGCTTGCTATTTGCATCCTTTCGTGCTACAATGACGGCATCAAGAGGTGAAAGCCCTTGAACCAACTGAAGAGGGAAGCAGAGCCTACGGGCTATTGCGCTGAATTCGGTGAGAATCCGAAACTGAGACCCAGCCGTGAAGGAAATTCATTTCCAAGTCGGATGCCGCCTGTTTCCAACATCCAAGAGCAAATCTGCGGGAGTCGTGTCTGCTTTCGTAGACTGGGTGCTGGTCACAGTCTCAGTCTACGCAGAAGTAGAAATCGATCCGCAGTTTTTGGTTGCAGAAAACGAATGGATTTTCAAAGGCCTTGATCTATTTCTGATTTCTACCGCCTTCCTCTTTGCGAAAAGGAGAGTCAATGATGAAAAAAATTAAGGATGAAATCGCACGTATCGAAGGCGCGAAAGGAAACGTCGTCCTCGTGAACAAGAAATCCTATCTCTCTCTCCTGAAAGAGCTTTCCGTCCTGCGATTCAAAGTACACAGGGCGGAGAACTGGGAAACCCCCGCGGCAGTCGTTTCCCTTGTAAGACGTGGTTACATGTATCAATACTGGTATCCGGAGAACAAACCGGCACAAAACAAAGGAGAACATAAAATGGCAGAACAGAAAAAAACCGAAGCAGTCGAAGTCAAAGTCGCAGCAGAAAAGGTAGCCGCTTTCCAGAAATATCTCGAAGAAAACAAGATCAGCGGATTTGGACTGCAGGACTTCCAGAATGACGTTCATGCACAGGCATTCCGCAGCAACCTTCAGGTCGAAGGCACAAACCTGCCCTTCATGATCCTCTTAGACGACAGCGTATACACCATGCTCCAGGTTCAGGTCGCAGCCGGCCTTGCACAGGGCGACAAGAGAGAAAAGATCTGTTCCTTCCTGAATGACCTGAACGAACAGTACCGCATGCTGAAATTCAGCGCCGACGCTGCAGGCAACGTCCTCCTTACCTGCTGCATCCCGGCTGGTGTACCGCACTTTGAACCGGCCCTCGTCATCGCCATCCTGAACCAGATCCAGGGCCTCCTCACTGCGACCTATCCGGAAATCATGAAACATCTCTGGGAAAAATAACAGGCATGCTGATTGGGTGATAGAGCTTTTGACTTCGATCGCCAACTGTCATCCGTTATACAAGAAAGAAGGTTATTCTTATGAATATGAAAAAACTCGCCGTCGCCGGAGCGATGCTCCTCGCTGGCACCTTTGGTGCCATGGGGATGGCTGATGCAGCCACCGGCATCGTCAATGTGAATGCTGTCCTCTCCGGCAATGCCGCTTTCCAGAAAGCAGGAAAGACCGTAGCGGCAGAACAGCAGAAGCTGCAGAAGGAATACAATGAAAAATCAAAAGGCATGAACGATGCCGACAAGAAAGCCCTGGAACAGAAGCTGAACCAGCAGCTCGCCCAGAAAGAAAATGAAGTCATGAAACCGATTCAGGACAACTTCAAGGCCGCTGTAGAAAAAGCAGCCAAAGCCAAGAAGATCGACACCGTCGTCGTCCCGGGCGGCATCATCTACGGCACCATCTCCGCTGACCTCACCGAAGATGTGAAAGCGAATATGAAATAAGGCGGCAGACAGTGCAGGCAATACCGCTTTGTGGTATGACCTCATAGCAGGTCAGCAGGTTCGGTAGGCTCCTTGGACGTGACGCACGAAAGCCGCTTTTCCCTCCTTCCTCTGCAATGCTATTAAGTTAAGGAAAATGTTAGCGCCGTAACGACTTGCTTCCCCCTTCGGGGGAAGTGCCGAAGGCAATAGGGGCATGCTAACGGTATAACGCTCCATGTTGAATAGTCCGATGCTATCGATATTCCAACATTTTCAGGCAATACCGCTACGTAGCCTCCTCATCTCACTTCGTTCGAAATGGCGTCTCACTGGATTTTCGCGTCGCTTCACTCCTAAAAATCCAGTTCGCTTGCACAAGCCCTCCGGGCAGCTCCCCCGATGGGGAGCCAAGAATGATCTGCCGCTTATCTTAATAGCATTACCTTCCTCTGGAAGGCGGTTGGCTCCTGCGCTCTACTGGCAGAACAGAATCAATGAATTTCTCCAGTCGGTACGTTTTCTGAATGATCATGGGATAGGGCTATGAGGCAGAAGTCCATGCGATCATTGTATTTACTCCATGGGACGAGGCAGGGAGAGCACTTGTGATTTTCCCCTCCCAGATGTTTCCTGCCTTGTCCCCTATGTAGATCTTTCCCCTCTACATATCACTCCTTTTTCTCCTCTCTCTTTTTTCTTGAAAAGCGCCATATTGATGTCATGCAGGCATCAATATGGTGCTTTTTATTGTTTTAAATACAAGGATGATCAAAAAATGAAAAGATGATTTACTGAAAATTGGTTGACCGTATGAATATAGTATACATTATACTAATGTGGAATCAAAAAATGAATTTTATGCATATATGATTGATCAGCTGTTCTTTACGATTGGTTAGCTTTTTATTATGCCATATGAGCCGTATAAAAAGCATGGTATGGCATCCTTGATTTATACCAAGAGGAGGATATGAAGATGAGGACTAGGAAGTGGAGTACATTATTGGCAGCATTGGTGCTCACCACTGGTTTGAGCAGTGTGGTACAGGCGGCGGACTATACACAAGGACTTACGGGTGTTGTTGGTGAGGATCAGCCTTTACTCATGGGGGCGGGAAATACCGTCAGCTTTGACCAAAAAAGTAACACCATGACCTATGATTTTAAAGGACAGGATCATACTTTTACCGTTACAGACAGTGATGGGATCGGTACCAATACCGAAGGGGATTATGTCTTTAATAATGTAGACGATCAAGGAAAGAAAGGCACTCTCCATATTTACCAGACGAACAATGTGGAAAATGCCTTTGACAACGTCACTGGTTTCAGTGCTAGTACGGGACATGTGACTGTCAATAGTGATTTGGATATCACGGCCTACTCGGACTATGCGTCTATGGGCGTATCAGCGGGCAATGGTGCTGATCTGGTTATTAACGGTAACGTTAAAATGCGCAAGGATGATCCTTCCAATCCATGGGGCATTATTACCAAAAATGTGCATGGTAATGTAGGTCCTGGCGGTGCAAGTACCATGGATAATGGCTATGACGCCAATTATACCGGTGCGCGCTGGCAGCCCAGTGCTTTCAGCGTTGGCTATACACGTGGCAATATTACTGTTAATGGTGACGTAGACGTTGCTGTACGCGGTACTGCTGTCAATGTAGGTGCATATAATGCCGCTGAAGGTGTACATCCGTATGACCTGGCTACCGTTTCTCTGGTAGGCGATTCTACCCGTATCATTACTCCGTACAGAGAAAAAAATTCTGTCGAAGGCTTTGGTGAATTCATCGAGCCTTACTATTCTCTGGCATGCTACGGCGGCACAATTAATGTTAATGTAAAGAATATGGAAGCGCAAAAGGGCAAGGTTGAAATTGTCGGCAACATTATGGCCATGAAGCGCTCCGAGTATACACGTAAGGACAATGTTTATCAGGATGGGCGCATTAATTTAGCTCTGACTACCAATGATTCTTCTTGGAAAGGTATTATTGATAATACCAATCTGAACTATGATGTTGCGGATTCCAATGTAGCTTATGGTTGGCGGTACGACCCGGATATGACGCCGGTGTATGCTGACCATTCCGGTGAAGTAAACCTGTGGCTGCAGAATGGTGCGCAATGGATTTATGAAAATGCCTCCCGCAAGGATGGCCTGGATTACAGCCATATGCCGCAATACAGCCAGTCAAGCTACGGCAATTATGATGGCATGTCCCATCTGAGCCGTCTTGTTGGTGGTAAAGACAGCGCATCTGCCGGTATCATCAGAGTAAACGATAATGATCCTATTCAGATTGCTGAGGCTGAAGGCGTTACCAAGGTTTGGTACGAGCATGCTGATGCTGCTCCGGGCACAATTATCGGCGGCGATGTGAAGGTTCTTACTGCCAAGACCGGCACCGAGATGATGCTTTACACTGGCAACAACGGTATTACTAAAGGCTTGGCTGAAGGTGATGCTGCTGCAGATAAAAACAATGTCAGTGAAGTGCTGAACTCCCTGGCACACAAGCTGTGGTACATGGCAGGCGACAGCAACCTTAAAGGCAGCGTATCCATTGCTGAGGGTCTGACTGCGTCTTCTGCTACGATGAAGACTGGCAACATTACCTTTGCCGAGGGAGGCCAGGGATTCTATGCCTATACTCCGGCGACGGATGAGAAACCTTATGAAACCGGTCCTATTGTAAAATCCGAAAACATTGATGAAACACGTGTTGGCGATGTCAACGGCATTGTTTCTATCAATGTTACCGAAGCGCAGGATAGTGTAGCTTCCAGTGCGCCTAGTGCTATGTATGTAGCAGGCGACGCAGTAAGCCCGCTTGTTGTTGATTTACAGGGCCACACCTTAAAACTTAACACCAGCGGTGATGCAAAGAAATATTTGTCTACCGTTTACGTTGATGCAGACAAGAGCATGGAAATTAAGGATACCAAGGGCAATGGCGTCCTGAAGGTTTCCGCCGGTCTTGGTGCTGATGGCAATGCTGATACTAAAGCTAACTATGTTTATGGCATTCGTGTAGGTGAAAACGGCAGCTTTACCGCAAATACTGATGTTGAGATAGACGGAGTAAAATCCGGTTCTACTCAGCGTGCTTATGGTTTATATGTAAGCACCAAAGGCAATGTCGTATTTGAAAAGGATTTGACCATCAAAAATGTTCAGACCGGCAACAAGGTTGGCCCGTATACAGCAGGTATTTATGCAGATGCTTCCTCCAGCGCTAAGTCGCCAATCAATATAACTGTAAAGGGCAATCTTAATATTGAAAACGTATTGGGCAGTGCAATCCGTGCACTGAATTCTTCCACTATATCTACTGCTGGCGCAACAATTAAAGCTGCGGATATGTCTAACGGTACGGATTATAGCCAATATTATGCTTTGCAGGCTAACAAGGGGACTATTAACCTGAATACCGGTGAAGGCATTACCGCCGGAGTTTTGGATGTTACCGGCGATATGAAGGTAACTAATAATAAAGCTTCTGTTATTAATGTCAACATGACTAAGGGTTCCAAATGGATAGGCGCAGTAAGCAATATTTCCAGCAGTACTTATAATGCTCCTGATGGTCAGTTTAATCTGACAATGGCAGAAGGATCCGTATGGAATCATGAAACCGGTCGTTCGGTAGATACGCTGAAGACAACGTTTGCTGGCAGCAATGTTTCTAAGCTGGACGGCTCCGGTGTAATCTATCAGAATTCCGACAAGGGTATTACCGTATATGATTACAGCGGTGACACAACGGTTGTTTATGGTCATGATGCAAATGATCCGCTGACCATCAATGGCGGTGATTTTACGATCAAGGCTGCCGCTGCCGATTCCAAGATCACTTTGGTTACCGATAGCCAGGGGATTACCGGTGGCTTTGCGGATGGTGATACGGCAGCAGAAAAGAATCATGTCAAGGAAGTACTGAACAAGCTGGCTAATAAGCTGTTCTATACAGGCTACAAGGATGCAAATCTGTCTGGCGTTGTTAAGATTGCAGACGGTCTGACGGCATCTAGTGTAAGCGCTACTGTCAAAGCCTACGGCGATGTGACCTTCTCTGACGGAACTAATGGGACGAAAAAGGAAGGGCAGGGATTCTATGCCTATACGCCGGAACAGGAGAAACCCAATTATAAAACAGGCGCAATCACCAAGTCTGAAGATATCAGCCTGAGTCGTGAGCTGGATGAAAGCGGCGTAGCACATGTTACTGTAACCGAATCGAATGCAGGGGGTGGTAAATTTGCCAGCGCTATTTACGCAGGCGAATCAACTGATCCGTCCAGTCCGATGACTGTCAAAATGTCCGGCAATGGACTGGCTTTGAATGCTGCTCAATCGAACGGACAGGCAGCAGCGATTTACGCAGGCGCTAATACCTACATCAAGGTTATTAATCTGTCTGCTGACCAAAAGCTGGCGATTACAGCAAGCAATACGGATACCAGAGCCTCTCATGGCATTTACGCCTTGGGCAATGCGCACCTGAATATTTCCGGTCCGGTAGAAATTACTGATGTGATCACTCAGGGTGATGCCGCAACCGGCATCAATATCCAGGGACAGCAGAGTGAGATTACTATTGATGGCCCGCTGACAATCAGCAATGTCAAAGGTCTTAGAGAACGCGGCGCAGGCATGAGTGCTGCCGGTATTCAGGTCACTGGTGAAAGCTCCACTGTGACTGTCAGCGGTCCGGTCGATATCTCCGGTGTACGCGGCAGCGGTATCAAGCTCACTGGTGCGGATACCAAGGTATCTGTCGGCGGCGGCACCATCACGGCAGCTGAAGACAGCGATCATTCGCATAATTTCTATGCAGTCCGCGTAGATAAAGGCACGCTGGACATCAACATGAAGGACGGCGCTGCAGGCGATACGACCACCAAGATTACCGGTGATATGTACGCCACCGGCCAATATGGCAAGAAGGTCGTGGAATACAGCGGCGGCGAGCTGATCGACTGGAATGACGCAGGCATCCTTAATGTGGCTTTGACCGATAAGGATTCCTTCTGGAAGGGCGTGGCGGCCTACGACCAGTATAATGACGACTATGGCACAGGCGGCAATACTGCGCACGATATCGGCCAGTTCAATCTGTATCTGCAAAACGGCGCCACTTGGACCAATGAGCAGCAGTCTCACGTGACAACAACGACCATAGCATACAAAAATCCTGTATGGGAAGGTAGCACGCTGGCAACACTGCATGGCGGTAAGGATGCCGATAATGCAGGCCTGATTTACCAGAAGGATACTAAGCCTATTTCTGTTGTCAATTACAGCGGTCATTCCACTGTATTCTATGAGCATGATGCCAGTGATCCGACCAAGATGATTGGCGGCAGCTTTAATATTACCAATGCAGCAGAAGGCTCTGCTATCACCTTTATTACGGATAACAAAGGCATTACTTCCGGCTTTGCAGAGGGCGATTCTGCTGATGCTAAGGATCAAGTGGCACGCGTACTGAACAACCTGGCAGGCAAGCTGTTCTACAAGAACTATACGGATGGTCATCTCTCTGGCGTAGTGAAGATAGCTGAAGGCCTGACAGCTTCTTCCGAAGCGCTGAAGACCGGCGATATTTCCTTCTCTACGGAAGATACAGGCACCTTTATACCTGGTCAGGGCTACTATGATTATAAGACCAGCAAGCCTGGCAGCCAGATAACTAAAGAATTTACTACGGCAATTACCGGTGATGCAGCTGCTGATACGGTTTACTTAGAAAAAGGCGTACTGAAGGACGATGGCACCTATGTATTCACGGCAGACAGCACGACCATCACACCTGAAAAGCATCTGATAGCCGGTGGTGCATGCTTTGGGGATATCAGTGCAGCTATTTCTAGCTCCGATGAAAATCACCATGTGACCATGGATATGAATGGGAATAAGCTGACTGTAGGTACAACAACCGATGCCTATACAACCGGTATCGCAGCGATCGGCAAGGGTGTAGTGAACATCAATAACGCCGGTGCTATGTCCATCAGTGCTACAAGCACCAAGGTAGGTTACACCGGTGCATTGTTCGTTAATGCAGGCGGTACGATTCATATTCACAATGCCGGTGCTGATAATGTGCTGACTTTGCGTGCTAACAGCACTTCTCCTGAATTAACTGCAGCGATTACGAGCATGAACTGTGTTGGCGGCGCTATGTCCACGATCACTGTTGACGGTCTTGTTGATATTTTGGCTGATAAGAGCAATGCTTCCGGTGCCAACGAAGCCATCAGTGCAGTTGCCTCCAAGGTTGAGATTGGCGGTGGCGTCATCAAGGCGATCAACGGAGCAGAATATGCGATCCGTGCTTATGGTGAAAACGTTTCCAAGAACCGCGGACAGGTGAATGTGAATGTCAAGAAGGATGACAAAGGCGCTGTCATCGGTGCAGGTAATAAAAATGTAGAGCTGGAAGGCAATGTTTATCTCGGCGGCGACATGGATAATGCCGGTGCCAATGCAGATGTCAGCCTCGGTCTGAATACGAAGGATTCCTTCTGGAAGGGCGATGTAAGCAATGCTAACGGCAGCAGTGCAGGTATCGTGAACCTTTACATGGGAAATGGCGCAACCTGGACCGGCAATAACCTTTCCGGCAACACAGTGAATGCTGACATGGATAACGCCACATGGACCGGCTACAGCAATGGCAATGCGATGCACCTGAAGCTGGATAATTCTATCTGGCATGTAAATGGCGCCAGCAAGCTGGCTTCCTTCTCCGGTAATAAAGGTAGCATCTTTGTGGCAAGTGATGCGGGCGATATCAGTGTAGCTGATTACAGCGGCAATACCACTGTGATTTACAACCACGATGCTGATCATCCGACCAATATTCTTGGCGGCAGCTTTACCATCGGTCAGGCTAATACCGGCTCCAATATTACGCTTATCACTGACAACCAGGGCATCACGAAAGGCTTTACCGCAAAGGATAAGGCTGAAGACCAGAATACGGTCAATGAAGTTTTGAACAAGCTGGCACAGAAGCTCTTCTACACCGCGAATGACGGCAAGCTGGCTGGTACGGTCAAGATTGCTGAAGGACTGACCGCTTCCTCCATAGCGCTCAAGACTGGCGATATCAGCTTCTCCACCGATGCAACTGGCACGAAGACTCCGGGTCAGGGCTTCTATGAGTATACGGTCAAGGATGATTCTGTCATTACTGATCCGATCACAGGCAATCTGGATAAGAAGTATGTCAATCTGGGCATCGAAACCGAAAAAGGCATTTACAACTTCACGCAGAATGCAGTGATCGATGTCACAAAGGGTGATTACAGCTCGAACCTTGGCGCTATTGAATCCAATGGCGGACCGATTACGATTAACGCTAAAGGACAGGATCTTGACGTAGCTTACCATGTTTTGAAGGGCAGCTATGTGGCACGTGCGGTCGCTACCGGTCTCAGCTCAGGGACATCGAAGGATGTGACTATTACCGCTAAGAGCCTGAAGCTCAGCACCGATACCACAGGCTTCTATGCCCAGGGTGTTTATGCAACCGGCGGTAAGATTAGCATTGATGCAGATACCACTATTTCTACCTCTGCGCAGACGGAAAGCAATGGTATTTACAGCGGCAACGGCGGTACTCTGACTATGAACGGCAACCTGACTATCCAAAAGGATAGCAAGGCAGCGAATTACATAGCGCTGAAGTCTGACGATAACGGTGTGATCAACGTTAACATGAAGGACGGTAAGGCAGGTACAGGTGTTGTCAAGATCGATGGCGATGTCTTTACTAAGTCTGCAGAAAGCTATGATTATTGGGAGGATGAAACGACATCTACTACTTCTACCGTTAATTTGGCATTGCAAGGCAAAGACAGCAGATGGAACGGCCGCAGCCTGTATGGAGTTACTTCTGGCGATGATTCAACCGATTATGGCATCTTTAACCTGTGGCTGGCAGATGGTGCTTCCTGGACTAACGAGAAGAATGGCAAAGTGGTTCCGAGCGGCTTTACCGGCAGCCGTGTAACGAAGTTTACTGGCGGCAGTGATGCAGCACACGCAGGCAACATTTTCCAGAAAGACAGCAAAGCACTGACCATCGATAACTACAGCGGATATACGAATATTTACTACGCGCATGAAGGCAACGGCGAAGCAGCGGAGAACTACAAAGCTGGCGACACCATCATCAAGAAGGCGGCAGAAGGCTCTGTCGTATCCCTGATCACCGACAACACCGGCATCGTGATGGATAACGAATACAGTGTAGCCAACGTACTGAATGCATTGGCAGGCAAGCTGACCTACAGCAACTTCACTAAGGACGAAAACAACCTGACCGGCTTTGTGAAGATCGTCGATGGCTTGACCGCAAGCAGCCAGACTCTGCAGACCGGAAGCATCGCATTCAGCAAGAAGGACGGCAAGGGCAGCTACGCAGACGGCACGATGACACCGGGCATCACCTATCCGGAAGAACAGGTGAAAGACTCCTATACGCAGGCCATCACCGGCATCGCTAAGGATGACTACCTCTATAAGCAGAATGGCGTCTTGAAGGAAGAAGGCAAGTACACCTTCACGAAGGATCCGACAAAGATCATGGTAGAAGAAGGCTCCGCTGTCGATGCCAAGGCGGATATCACCATCGATACCACCAAAGCGAAACTGGAACTCTCCGGCAAAGATGCTGGCATCAAGGCGGATGGTCATCATCAGGTATCCATCACCGGCAGCACCGTGATTACCGGCAAAGACGCGATCTCCGCTTCCAATGGCGGCAAAGTCACGCTGAATGGTATGACCGACATCAAAGCAGCTGGCGAGGATGGCACAGCGATTTCTGTAGCTGACAAAGACAGTGTGGTCGCTATCACAGGCAATGCAGCCGCTTCGATCACAGGCGCTGTCTACGTCGCAGGCGGAAACCTTACTGTAAATACCGGGGCCACCACCATGAAGGGCAATGTACTCGTCGATGGCGGCAAGGCTGACATCACCCTCGGAGACAAGGCTTCCACCCTGACAGGCGATCTGTCTGTCAGCAACAATGGTCAGCTGACACTCAATGTCACCAATGGAGCCAAGGTGACAGGCAGCTATGCAGCAAGCAATGGCACCCTCACCATGAACGTCAAGGATGGCGGTTACTGGATCCTGAAAGATGCAGTAAACACCACCAGCCTGTATGCGACAAGCCTTGCTGATGCAGCAGATCATACGAACGCACCTGCAGCAGGAGCCCTCAACGTCAATGGCGGCAGAGATAAAGCACACACCGGCTACATCGACATGACAGAGAGAACCCAGAATCTCGATATTGCAAACTTCAGCGGACATGAAACCTTTATCATGGCGCATAAAGACGACGGTACCTTCACCAGCGGCAATGTGAACATTGCCAAAGCAGAGACCGGCTCCGGACTGACGCTTTACACCGCGAACAACGGCATCGACATGACGAATAAAGAACAAGTCACCAATACCCTGAACGCATTAGCAAATAAGGCATTCTATACAGAGGGGAACGATGTAGGCAATGGCAAGAACCTGACTGGTGAAGTAAAGATCGGCGAAGGTCTCACCGCATCGAGCCAAGCCCTGCAGACCGGAAAGATCGCCTTCAGCGATACAGATGGTCAGGGAAGCCTGGAAACAGGCAGCGTCACACCAGGTGTCACTCCGGCACCGAATCCACAGCCTGGGACAGGTACCGAATCACCTAAGATCCAAGAAGGTGACTACGAGACCTTCGTCATGAAGGGCGCAAGGAGCGCCGTCACCACCTCCATGCACAGCTGGCGTGACAACATGCAGGACACCTACACAGGAGCAGACCTCGCTGATGAAGACGGCATCTTTGCCAAAGCCCTTGGCGGCAAGACCTCCTCGGATGTCAGCGGGCTGAAAGACAGCAACAGCTACTGGGGCGCACAGATCGGCTACGACAAAGCCCTCGCAAATGGCTGGCACACCGGCGTAGCCTTCGACTACCGTGATGGAGACAGCGACTACCTCCTGGGCGGCAAAGGCGACAACAAACTCTACAGCTTCGGCGTCTACGGCGTAAAGAAGATGGACAATGGCAGCTACTTCAGAGTGGCAGCCAAAGCCGGCCGTGTAGAAAACGAATACGACGTCTATACCGAACTCAGAAACAAGCTGCATGCAGACTACAAAGCCAATGCCTATGGCCTCACCGCAGAATACGGCAAGACCTTCGGCAGCGAGATGAGCTACATCACCCCGAAAGTACAGCTCACCTGGTCCCGTGTAGGAAGCAAGGACTACACCGGCAGTGCAAACAATGGCGCAACCATGAACATCTATCAGGACAGCTACGACAGCCTTGTCGGCCGCCTCGGCTTCGAAGCGGGCATGAAGAAAGCCCATGGCAGCCTCCATGCAGGACTCTACCTGGCGCATGAATTCAATGGAGACATCGACACCCGCTACTTTGCCAAAGACGGCGGATGGAAATCCACCTCCTTTGACGGAGATGACACTTGGGCAGAACTGGTGCTCGGCGGAGAGTATCGCCTTGGCAGAAACAGCCAGCTCTATGCAGACTTTGCAAGAGATCTTGGCGGCGACTTCCAGAGAAAGTGGAAGCTGAATGCCGGCATCCGCTTAAGATTCTGATAAAGTCCTCGATTGACCGCGTGAGAACGCAAACAGAAAGGATGAAACTAAGCGTAAGGCTTGGTTTCATCCTTTTTGTTGCCTTGAAAGCAGGCAGGAGGTAAAGATATAAGGGTAGTCCCTGACGTGTGTGGGAGAGAGGTTCAGCTGGTTCTATAGGTTCAACGGGTGCGGCGTGAAAGTAATATAGCGTCGTATGTGAGACGAAGAAGATCCCATATCGTCATCTCGAGCAAAGTCTAGGGAAACGCTGACTAAATCGCAGAGTTAGATTTCATATGGATTTTTATACATAGCTTCGTCATCATCCTCCTTAAATAGCTCGCTATTCGCGTCAGATGATTCCTTGCTCTGTATAAAAATCCAAGAATGAAATCTGACAACAATTTAATCAGTGTTTCCCTGGAGATCTTTCTTGCAGGACGGTATACGGCACATGCGAGACGGTGGTATAACGCAGCAACAAGGCATCGCTGCTGTGTCCATACATACGTGCTGATTACCGCAGTGCAGTAGAGATCCCTCGGCTACGCTCGGGATGACGATACGGGGATTCCCCTTATCCAAGGAAACGCTGATTCAATCTGACAACGGATTAAATCAGTGTTTCCTTAGAAATGAGAAATGGCGATACGCTATCTCGTTGACCTCAATAGAAAAGCGCGACAATCTTTGCTGGATTGTCGTGCTTTTGCGTTTGATGAAATATTATTTCACCGGATTTCTCAGTGTCCCGATGGGGTCGATGTTGATCTCTACCACATCGCCTTTTTTGAGGAATTTCGGCGGGTTGAAGCCCATGCCTACGCCCTGCGGGGTGCCGGTCGCGATGACGTCGCCCGGGAGGAGAGTCATGCCGTCGGAGAGAGTCGCGATGAGTTTCGGAATGGAGAAGATGAGGTCAGTGGTGGTACCTTCCTGACGCAGGCTGCCATTGACTTTCGTGTAGATGGTGAAGGGGAGCGGCCAGTCACCGACCATGACGGTCGGGCCCATCGGGCAGAAGGTATCGAGGCTCTTGCCGCGGAACCACTGGAGGTGCTTTTTCTGCAGGTCTCTGGCGGTGACGTCATTGATGATGGTGTAGCCATAGACGTATTTCATCGCATCTTCTTCCGCGATGTTCGTGCCTCGTTTGCCGATGATGACGCCGAGCTCGCCTTCGTAGTCGACTTCCTGGGTGATTGCGGGATGGCTGTCGATTTCCTCGTCCGGCCCGATGATGGAGGTGGTGGCTTTGGTGAAGAAGATCGGATTCTCCGGGTTCTTGGCATTGGCGTTCTTGTCAAATTCCTTGACGTGTGCCTGATAGTTCTTGCCTACGCAGAGGACGTTTCTTCTGGGGTAGAAGGGGGCTTCGAGACGGACGTCTGCGAGCGCGATCGGAGTGACGGCTTTGTCCTTTCCGTTCATTTCGAGCGCGTGAGCAAGGTTCAGGAGGCCTTCTTCGCCGCTTTCGATGAAATCACCCAGTGTCTCAGCGAGGGGGATGAAGTAGGTTTCCTCAAGATCAATGGCGGGATAGATGGAAGTGCCGTCGGCGGACAGGACGCCCCACTGGCGTTCGCCTTTGTAGTTGTAGGATACAAGTCTCTGCATAATAGACCTTCTTTCTTATAATATAGAGTGTGGACATATTATAGCATAAATACAGGGAATATGGTTGATTGGTTCATGGCCTGGATAGCGGGGGATAACAGGTTCAAGTGGTTCAACGGGTTCGATGGGTTCAAAAGGTTCAATGGGGGGGTGGTGCGGCGCAAAAAATAATGAAGCGCCGCGGAGTTTTAATAGCGCTTCGCGCCGTTGTCATTTCGAGCGCAAGCGAGAAATCTCTATGGCAGAACGCTCATTGTCTGATGTGAGACAGCACCAAGACATCGTTTTCCCTTGGCGCATACATGCAGATTCCCGCAGGGCCGTAGAGATCGAGGGCTGCGCTCGGGATGACGATACGAAAGGATGGCTATCCCCACGTCCTTCAGGCATCGCCCCTTTTTATACGGCGGCGAAGCCGCCACCACAGCCCTGAACCTTAAACCCTGAACCCACTCCCCTTTCCTCTAAACTTTCTCTATTTGTCCCTTGCATTCTGCTATCCCGTTTGTTATAATAGCAAAGAATTATCTATGTAGTTGAAATGAGGTGCAACAATTGAAGAAGGGACTTCATCCGGATTATCATCCAGTCGTTTTCCGCGACATCGGTGCTGACTACTCTTTCCTGACCCGTTCTACAGCAACTTCCAACCAGACTGTAAAATGGGAAGATGGCAATGAATACCCGCTGATCAATATCGATATCAGCAGCAAATCCCATCCATTCTATACAGGACAGCAGCGTTTCGGTAAGGCTCGTGGCCGTATCGAAAAGTTCAACAAACGTTACGGCAAATCCGCAGAATAAGGAACAGGGCGCAAGCCCTGTTTTTTATTGCCTTTTTTTGATATACTAGGAAAGATGTGTATGTGGGGAAATGGATATTTCAAGTATCCGTTTGAAATTTTGGCTATGGTTCAGGGTTCAGGGCTGGGTTCCGCGTGGCGCGAGATTCTTCGACTCAGTTCCCACTGTTCTGATTACGCATGAGCAAACATACGGCATTTCACTCCGCTCAGAATGACGACGCCGCGATTTCAGTCACCAGTCACACCTAATCCCTAGCCACTCATCCCTATGTTCAAACTACAAACGACCAAATTTATAACAGGAGTAAAGCATAATGCAGATCAGCAAATTAGATGGCATGGAAGCCAGATATATGGCACTGGAAGATCAGCTGAGCGATCCTTCGGTGATCGCCGATCAGAACCGCTGGAGAGAGCTCTCGAAGGAGCATGCGGAGCTGGGAGAGATCGTTTTCAAATATAGAGAATATAAGGAGGCGCTCAAGGGGATCCAGGATGCACTGGAACTTCTGGACGATAAGTCGCAGGCCGATCTCCATGAGCTGGCGAAGGAAGAGCTGAAGGAAAATGAAGAGAAGCGGGATGCGCTGGATTTGGAAATCCATAAGATGCTGATCCCGAAGGATCCGAATGACGGGAAGAATGTCATCCTGGAAATCCGCGCGGGTACGGGCGGCGAGGAAGCGGCGCTCTTTGCATCGGATCTTCTCAAAATGTATCTGAAATTTGCAGAGCGCAAGGGCTGGAAGGCAGAGATCGCGGATGCGAATGAGACGGATCTGGGTGGGTTCAAGGAAGTCACCTGCACCATCGAAGGGAAGAATGCGTACTCGATCCTGAAATTCGAGAGCGGCGTACACCGCGTGCAGCGTATCCCTGAAACGGAGAGCCAAGGGCGTGTGCATACGTCGGCGGTCACGGTGGCTGTCCTTCCGGAGGCGGAGGATGTAGATATCGAGGTGCGCCGCGAAGACCTGCGTATCGATGTATATCGTTCTTCCGGTGCGGGTGGTCAGCACATCAATAAGACGTCTTCGGCGATCCGACTGACGCATCTTCCTACGGGCATGGTGGTCACTTGTCAGAATGAACGAAGCCAGCGGCAGAACAAAGAGAAGGCGCTGCAGATCCTGAAGTCTCGTCTCTATGACCAGGCGATGCGGGAGTCGCAGAGCAAGGAAGCGGCGGACCGCAAGAATCAGGTCGGCAGCGGCGACCGTTCGGAGCGTATCAGGACGTACAATTTCCCGCAGGGCCGCGTGACAGATCACCGCATCAATATGAGTATTTACCAGCTCGATGATTTCATGAATGGGAACATGGACGCGATCCTTGACCGGCTGATGGAAGAGGATCTGGCGCGCCGCATGAAAGAAGGGGAAGCGAATGGCCGCTAATACGCTTTGGACGATCCAGCGCCTGCTCGCATGGACGACGCAGTATTTCCAGAATCACGAGATCGAGTCGCCGCGTCTGGACGCAGAGCTCTTGCTTACGAAGGTTCTTCACAAGCAGCGGATCTTCCTCTATACGGATTTCGAAGAAATCGTGAATCCGGAGGAGCTCGCACTTTTCAAGTCTTTCATACAAAAGCGTGTGAAGGGAATTTCCACGGCGGCTATCATTGGCGAGAAAGAATTCATGGGGCTCACATTTCATGTGAATGAGGATGTCCTGATTCCTCGCCCGGACACAGAGACATGGCTGGAAAAGGTCATCCAATACCATAGAAATGATGGCGCGATCGAAGTCGCGGACCTCGGGACAGGGAGCGGGGCGATTCTCCTCTCCTTCCTGTATTATTGCAAGGAAGCGAAAGGGGTCGGCATCGATATTTCTGAAAAAGCCCTCGCTGTCGCAAAGGAAAATGGGAAAGAGCTTGCGATGGAGGATCGCGCGGCGTGGACACTCGGGGACTATATCGATGCGCTGCCTGAGGGGGTGCTGTATGATGGCATCCTTTCAAATCCTCCCTACATTCCTCGTGAAGATATCGCCCATCTTCAGGAGGAAGTGAAGCATGAGCCGATGCTTGCGCTCGATGGGGGAGAGGATGGTCTCGTTTTCTACCGCCGCCTCGCTGAAAAGGCAGCCGCACATCTGAAGGAGGGCGGTTTCCTTGCCGTGGAATTCGGCATCCACCAGTGGGAAGAGATTCTTTCGCTTTTGAAGGAAACGGGCGAGTTCGAGGATTTCGAAGTCATCAAAGACTACGGCGATATCGAGCGCGCGATCTATTGCAGAAAGAAGAAGCAGCATGACTGAAAAAGTAGAAGTCAATGACCTATATTATAAGGATAAAGTAAAGGCGCTCGGCCGCATCATTCGTGAGGGCGGTCTTGTGGCTTTTCCGACGGAGACGGTCTATGGTCTTGGAGGAAATGCGCTCGATGCGGGTGCGGCGAAAAAGATCTACGCGGCGAAGGGCCGCCCCTCGGATAATCCGCTCATCGTCCATGTGGCGGATCCCTCCGAAGTGGAGAAGTACGCAGCCGAGGTCAGCCCGCTCGCAAGGCGGCTGATGGATACCTTCTGGCCGGGGCCTTTGACCATTGTTTTCCCGAAGAAGGATTGCATCCCGATGGAAACATCCGGGGGACTCTCCACCATCGCCATCCGCTGCCCGAGGAGTGAGGCGACACGCGCCCTCATCCGTGCAGCCGGCGTCCCTATAGCAGGTCCGAGTGCGAATATTTCCACACGTCCGAGCCCGACGACCGCGGACGATGTGCTGCATGATATGAATGGACGCATCGCCGCCGTCATCGATGGCGGCCCCTGTCAGATCGGCCTCGAGTCCACCGTGGTGGGCATCGAAGGGGGCGAGATCGTCATCTACCGTCCCGGCGGCACGACGAAGGAAGCGCTCTCTTCCATCGCGCCGACTACGGTAGACAGCGCACTCGCCAAAGACGGCGCGCATCCAAAGGCACCTGGCATGAAGTATCGCCACTATGCGCCTTCTGCGCCGCTCACCGTGTATACGGGAGAGGCGGGGAAGGTGGCAGAGGAAATCTTCTCCTTTGCGGAAAAGACGGATAAGAAGTATGGATTCTTCGTCAGCGAAGAAACGGCTCGTCTTCTCCCTAAGGGACTTCCTGTTTTCGTCTGGGGACATCGGGAGGATAAAGAGAGCTTCGCGCACAACCTCTTCTCTGGTCTCCTTTATTTCAATCGCCATCCCGTCGATGCTATCATCGGCGAAGGCACAGATACCGCGGGTCTCGGACTCGCGATCATGAACCGCCTCACCAAGGCGTCCGGGTATCATATCGTGGTGGAGAAGAGGTAGGAGCGGACGGGTTCTGAAGGGGTTCTTGGTTTTGTGAATTGACGGACTTTTTCCATCGGCATCATAGAAATCCGGCGCCTCTTTTTACCTATATGTACCGCACCATATCCGTTGAGTGCATAGAACGCGTTATGTGAAAGGAACAACTCGCCCATTGCCGAGCTGTTCCTTTTTATGTGCCGCTGTTGTATACTGAAATGGTACAGTATTCCTATTTTCCAAGGAGGGCGAAGATTATGAAAATTGCAATGGCGAGTGATCACGGCGGATTTGCACTCAAGGCTTCTCTTATGAAGCATCTGGACGAAGAGAAGATCGAATACATAGATTGCGGGACATACTCGGAAGAGTCCTGTGATTATCCGGATTTTGCAGAGAAGGCTTGCAAGCTGGTGCAGCAGGGTGAGGCGACGTATGCGATCCTTGTCTGCGGGACAGGCATCGGCATGTGCATCGCTGCGAACAAGATGAAGGGCATCCGTGCGGCGCTCTGCGGCGATACCTTCTCCGCACATTTCACCCGTGCGCACAATGATGCGAATGTCATGACGCTTGGCGCGCGTGTCGTCGGACCGGGGCTTGCGGAATTCATCATGGACGAATTTTTAAAGACCCCGTTCGAAAGTGGCCGCCATGCCAGAAGAATTGCAAAGATCGCTGCGATCGAAGAGGTGCAATAATGTTTGAAGACTTACAGGAACAGGCCGTAAAAGCTTTCTGCGAGCTTTGCGAAATTTCCCATTTCAGAAAAGGGAGCCTCATCGTCATCGGTGGCTCGTCGAGTGAGATCCGCGGCGGACACATCGGCAAGGATAGCTCCTATGAAGTCGGCACGGCTGTCGTGACGGCTCTGATGGAAGCTGCAAAGAAAGAGGGACTTGCTCTGGCTTTCCAGTGCTGCGAGCATCTGAATCGGGCGCTCATCATGGAGCGCAGCGAAGCAGAGAAGCGCGGCTATGAGGAAGTGACGGTCGTCCCCTGGCTGCATGCCGGCGGCGCCTTCTCGACGAATGCTTTCTATCATTTCAAGGATCCGGTCGCTGTGATGGAGATCAAGGCTGACGGGGGACTCGATATCGGGCTTACGATGATCGGGATGCACTTGAAGCGCGTGGCTGTCCCTGTCCGTCTGGTGAATAATCATATCGGGGCGGCCCTTGTGGCAGCTGCCCGCACCCGTCCGCCGCTCATTGGCGGAGAGAGAGCACACTATGTGAGGGAAAATGACAAGTGAGAAGTGATGAGTGACTGGTGACTTGAATGCTGCTTTCGGGCATCGCCATTATTTATACTCCGCGGCGCTTCCCTATGATTATGCGCCGCACCACTCCTGCTGAACCGGTAGAACCTGCGGAACCTCTTTCGCACGCAATCAAGGGACGGCACGCCCTATGGGCTAACCCCGAACCTTGAACCCTGTTTCCTCTTTACTTCTTCCTGATTTGTGCTATACTATCCTTGTGAGTGATTTCACGAATAGCATACCTGCTCAACGGAAGGGCTTGGCCGTGTATCCTGAAGGGTACACGCTAAGCCCTTTTTCTATATCAAGTATGCATATTTCAAACCCAAAGATGCATTCGTGTGCGCCTCATGATACAATAAATCAAATGTATGCAGGACAGGAATGAGTGACTGGTGACTAGGGACTAGTGACTGGGAGCGATGCGAACGAGAGGTGTATTGACAGCGCATGATGAAATGGTGCGCCGCACCCACATTTCGCATTTCTTATTGGTGAAAGTTTTGCATCATGGGGTGTATGAATCGATCCATTCGATTTCACTTTGAAAAATGAAGGGAGTTCATTTCAATGAAACACTTAAAAGAAGACAAAGCGGTTTATGAAGCCATTCAGAAAGAGCTGAACCGTCAGAGAAACAAGCTGGAAATGATCGCATCTGAAAATATCGTCAGCTATGCTGTCATGGAAGCACAGGGCAGCGTCCTCACAAACAAATATGCAGAAGGCTACCCGGGCAAGAGATATTACGGCGGCTGTGAATATGTCGATGTTGTCGAACAGCTGGCGATCGATCGTGCAAAGGAGCTCTTCGGTGCAGAACATGTGAATGTACAGCCGCATTCCGGCTCGCAGGCGAACTTCGCTGTCTACTACGGTCTCTTAAAACCGGGCGACACCATGATGGGCATGAACCTCACGGATGGCGGTCATCTGTCTCACGGCAGCCCGGTCAATATTTCCGGCAATTATTTCAATGTCGTTCCTTACGGCGTCAGAAAAGAAGATGAACTTCTGGACTATGAAGCCATGGAAAAGACCGCGAAGGAAGTCCAGCCGAAGCTCATCATCGGCGGCACCAGTGCATACTCCCGCATCATCGACTTCGAACGCATTGCAGCGATCGCCCATGAAGTCGGCGCACTCTTCATGGTCGATATGGCACACTTCGCCGGTCTTGTCGCAGGCGGTGAATATCCGAGCCCGGTGCCGTGGGCAGATATCGTGACCACCACCACCCACAAGACTCTTCGCGGACCGCGCGGCGGCATCATCATGTGCAAGGAGCAGTATGGCAAAGCCATCGATAAAGCGGTATTCCCGGGCATGCAGGGCGGTCCTCTCATGCATGTCATCGCAGCAAAGGCTGTCGCTTTCGGCGAAGATCTCTCCGATGATTTCAAGCAGTATGCGAAACAGATCAAAAAGAATGAAAAGGTCCTCTCTGATGAGCTGCAGAAGAATGGCATCCGCGTCGTTTCCGGCGGCACCGATACCCATGTCCTCCTCGCTGATATGAAAGCGATCGGCATCACAGGCAAGGTCGCACAGACGGTTCTCGATGAGATCGGCATCACCGCAAACAGAAACACCATTCCGTTCGAGACTCTCTCTCCATTCGTCACGAGCGGCATTCGTCTCGGCTCCCCGGCTCTGACCACCAGAGGATTCAAGGAAGATGACTTCAAGGAAGTCGCAGATATCATCTCGACGGTTGTCAAAAATCCGGAGGATGCAGCAGTCAAGGCAGACTGCGCAAAACGTGTCCATGCTCTCTGCGTGAAGTATCCGCTCTACGAAGATCTGTAATAATACAGCAAATAAAAGCCAGTCCGCATGGGCCGGCTTTTATTATTCTTGTAAATGAACATTTTTTCGTTTTTGAGACAATGGGACATCCCTCGATTCAGCGGAAGTCCTTTTTCATAAGTATAGAAGCAGGCGGAAGGGGAAACTTTGGTGGGACACAGATGCGGAAGGGTCACTCACGGCATACTGAAAAAGCCGTCTTTGTCAGGGGCTGCTCCGTGCCGCGGATAAACTTTCCCCTTGACTTTCCCCGGCCAATCCCGTATACTATTGAAGTTGATAAATTTCTCTAACGCGTTTAGAGCACTGGCGAAACAGTGAAAGACAAACGGCATAACGGCCGATAGGTAAGGAGGTGCGAGAAATGCCGGTTCCGAAGACAAAAAGTTCTAGATCCCGTCGCGACAAGAGACGTGCAAATTGGAAACTGACTGTTCCGGGTCTTGTGGAATGCCCACAGTGCCATGCACTGAAAAAACCTCATCATGTATGCCCAGTATGCGGTTTCTATAAAGGCAAACAGATCATCACCAAGACTGTTGAAGAATAATGGTCAAAGGAAAATGCTTCTCGATAGAGAGGCATTTTTTTATTGCAGAAATTACTTCTCACTATGGCGCGATATGATACAATAATAGGTGTTTCTCGAAGAAATAGGGTTCAGCAGTCTCTGCGGGCGAGAGCAGAAAAGGCGGCGATCATATTCACAAGGCGCCGCCGGACCTTCTTTTTATTAAAAGCTTGCGGCGCGCTTTATTTTTGCGTTGTATCGCTCTCGCTCAAAAGCAGAGCCCTATTGAAGCTGTTGAACCTGTTGAATAAACAACGACCATCAAGGAGGAAGTATGGGGAAGCATTTTTCTTTTATCCATTGTGCGGATCTGCACCTCGGAGAACCATTCGGAGGCGTGCGCCTCGGGACGAAGGGACCGTGGAACGAGCAGATCGGGAAAGCCACCTTCAAAGCCTTTGAAAAGGTGGTGGATGCGGCACTGGAAAATCGGGTAGATGCGATCTTGATTTCCGGAGATGTATATAATTCAGACCATCACAGCCTCGCGGCGCAAATGGCTTTCGGCAGGGAGCTGTATCGGGCGGCGCAGGCGGGGATCGAGGTCTTTATCGTGCATGGAAATCACGACCCGGGAGAAGCCTGGCGTGCGGATATCCCGCTGCCGGAGACGGTGCATGTTTTTTCTTCCGAAGAAGTGATAGGCATCCCGCTCATGAAGGATGGGGAAAAGGCCGCCACGATCTATGGCATCAGTTACAAGACACGCCATACGAAGGATGATCTGGTGCGCTCTTTCCATGTGAATCCGGAGGATGGATTCACCATCGGGATGCTGCACACAGAAGCCGGTGTCGATGGGAGTCCCTATGCGCCTTGCACGGTCGAGGAGCTGAAGACTGCGGGCATCGACTACTGGGCACTGGGGCATGTACATACGAGAAAGACGCTCTCGATGAAGCCCTATATCGTCTATCCGGGCAATACGCAGGGGCTGGATATCACGGAAATCGGTCCTCGTGGCTGTTACCTGATCGATGTGGGGGCCTATGGTACAGTGACGTTGAAGTTCATCGAGACGGATGTGATACGTTGGATGGACATGGTCATCGATATCGCCCCCTTCTTGACCGCAGATGATCTTTTGAAAGACGTGGCACGCCGCCGCGCAGGACTGAAGGAACTGACCGGTAGGCCAAATATGGTGCGTCTGGTACTGACGGGGCATGGTGCGCTGCACAAAGCGATCGCGACGGAAGAGGGACGTGATTTCCTTCTGCAGTCTTTGAATGAAAAGGAGCAGTTCCGCCATCTCTTTGCTTATTTCACCCGCATTGAGGATCGGACGCGGCCATTCCTGAATCTGGCCGAGCGCCGCGAGCTTCCCGATGTGACGGGGAATTATCTGAAGGCTTTTGATGCGGTCATGGATCTTCCGTCGGAAGAAAGGGCGAAGATGCTCCGAGAGATGGCTTCTTCGCAGCCGGAGCTTTCGAAGTATAAGAATCTATTGGGCAAGGTGTCTGATGAGGCACTTCTTGCTGCTTTCCGCCGGGCGGAGGTGCTGGGAGCGGAAATGCTGACAGAGGAGGATGGACGATGAAAATCACGGATTTGCAGCTCTCAGAGTATGGCATCTATCGGGGCGCGTCCTGGCAGCCGTCGACGTCTTCGCTGAATGTGGTCATGGGAGAGAATGAGAGCGGGAAGACGACGATGCTTCGTTTCATCCGTGATATGCTCTTTGGCTATGGGCGCGGCAAGTGGCAGGGACGGAAGGGAAATATGGCATTCGTCCGTGCGGACGGGCAGGAGTATCGTGTCTTTCGTGAAGAGAAGGAGCGTTGGTTCGAGAATGCAAGCCATGAGAAATTCTCTGAGGAGCTGCCGACACTCTGGTGGCACGGTCTCACACGCTCTATGTATGAGCAGATCTTCGCTGTCGGCTTAGAGGACCTGCAGGGGGCTTCCTTCCTTGCGAATGACTCCATCCGCAGCCGTTTCTTCATGCTGCAGGGCGGTGATAAGCTCGCCAGTGCCAAGAAGGATATCCAGGAGAATAAGGAAAAGCTCTTCGTGGCTTCGTCTCAGGGAAAGCGCAAGATCAATCAGCTGATGGCGGATCTGGATACGGTGAATCAGGAGTTGGATCATCTTTCTCATCAGGAAAAGGATTTCGCCGAGCTGCAGAAGAAACAGGAGCTTTTGAAAAAGCAGATCCGTGAGCTCGAGGCTTCGCTCGCCAAGGACCAGGAAAGGGACAGAGAGCTCTCGAAGCGGCTGGGCGCCTGGGAATACTACAAGCGGGCGCGTGATATCAAGCACCAGCTGGATCTCTCCTCGCAGGTGAAGATGTTCCCGTCGAATGGTAAGGAGCAGTGGAACCAGCTCATGAACCGCATGAAGGTGATCCACGACCAGAAGGCATCGCTCCAGGAAAAGCTCGATGAGTACACGCCGAAGCAGAAGGAAGACATCATCCCATGGGCGAGAGAGGCTGAAGCGCTGGAAAAACTCTACGTCGATCTGGGACAGTGGCGCCAGACCATTGTCGATGTAGAAGCACTGGAAGAGGAAAAGGAAAACTGGAAGCTCGATTTTGTGAATCTAGGCTATTCCCTGCCGCTCTGGGACCGCGCACTGCCTTTGGAGGATGCCTGCGTCCATGTGGACTGGGCAGAAGGACGGCGCCTTGCGCAGAGCGTGGGTGTCAGGGGCAATGAGCTCCATTTCTGGGAGCAAAGAGAGCCGGAGGTCGAAGCCGTCGCAGAAGAGGCGACAGATGGAGACATCCAGACCGAGGAGGATTTCCAGCAGATGGAGGACATGGCCTCCTCGCTCGAGCAGCTTCTCCATCAGGAAGCGGAAATCAGAGGCAAGATCGATGCCGCCTCGCAGCTCGAGGATAAGAAATTCACCTTCTGGTTCTGGCTGGGCATCCTCTCTATGGCAGGAGCAGCAGCCGGCATCGCCTCCTTCTACATGGCCATGGCAGGCACCGCGGCGCTCTATGGCGCAGCAGGCGGGCTCATGCTGGGGATTCTCTGCTTCCTATTCAATAATAAGAGCATCCACAAGAAAGGGAATGACCTTGAGAAATGGAATGATTCGCTGGCTTCTCTCGTGAACGAGAGGAAGGCGATCTCCGACAAATTCCCTGGGCAGGCGCCGGAAGACATAGATGATCTGCAGGCCTTCCATAACCTGATGCAGAGCCGTCGCTCCGATTTCTACAAAGACCAGGCAAAGCGGCAGGCCATCTCCTGGAAACGGGAAACGGTACGAAAGCAGCAGCTTGCGCACCAGAAGTGGACAGAAGAAGGCAAGCTGCTTCGCGAAAAGAAGGAAAAAGCAGACAAAGACTGGGATGCCTTCCTCGTGAAAAACAAGCTCCCAAAGACCAGCGCAGAGAATCTCTCCGCTCTGCAGGAGCAGTGGCAGAAGATCTACTCCGCCGAAGGCAAGGGCAAGATCCTCGACCTGCGCTTGGAGCAGATGGATGCGCGCCTTGATGCCTATAGCCGCCGGGCAGAGAGCATCATCTCGAAGACGAAGATGCCCTACACCGTCGATCCGGACGGCATCCAGGAGCTCTACGAGGAAACGCACGCGCGCAGCCTGACATGGCAGTCCATTCAGGAAAAGAACAATCAGCACGATGCGTATCGGAAGGAAATGGATAAGCTTGATGACGGCTGGGCCTCCTGCCAGCGGGAGATGGATACCCTTCTCCATCTGGTCAATGCAAAAAATGCGGAAGAATTCGCGGAAAAGGTGAATGCCCACGAGCATCATGACCAGCTGACGAAGGAATGGGAGGCCGTGAAGCAGGATCTGCGCCTCTATGCAGGCAGCGATGAAGAATTCCAGTCCCTCTGGAACTTCCTGGAAAGCGGACAGTACGATGACTGGATGGAAACCCATCAGAACCTTGAAAAACACATCAAAGAAGAGACGGCGTCACTGGGTGAGCTCCAGAAGAATCAGGGAGCGGTGGAAAATGAGATCTTCCGTCTGGCGGGGGATAATACCATCACCGATACCCTGCAGAAAAAAGAAAAGATCGAAGCCGAGCTTGCCAATGCACTCTCCGAATGGCTGACCTACATGTACACAGAAGAAATCCTGAACCGTGCGCAGGCCGCCTATGAGTCCGGCCGCCAGCCGCAGATCATGAAGCAGGCGAATACTTTCCTCTCTGCTATGACCAGAGGCAAGTATGCCCTTCGGATCTCCGAAGACGGGAAAGATATCGGCATCGTGGACAGCGAGCACCGCGTGAAAGAGGCCAAGATCTGGTCCTCCGGTACAGGCGATCAGGTCTTCCTTGCCATTCGCCTCGCCATGGCGCTCTCCTTCGGAGAGCAGCTCGAGCCGCTCCCTATTGTTTTGGATGATATCTTCGTGCGCTTTGATGAAGAACGCCAGCGTGAGACACTGCGCTTTCTCATGGAGCTCGGCAAGACCCAGCAGATCTTCCTCTTCACCTGCCACGCACAGACCATGCGCATCGCAGAAGAAGTCGGGAAGGAAAAAGCGACCGGTGAATTTATCCACCTGAAGTCCGGGACCATCGAGCTCGGAGCGTAGATTTGGAGTGACTAGTGGCTAGGGATTAGGGTGGTCAACTCCGCCTCGTTGCGCTCGTCTACCCCTTCCAAAAGAAGAGGCGAGTGATGAAGGAAATGACGTTCTCATATCGCTAGCCGGATAGGGAACTAAGGAAACGCTGATTCAATCGCAGAGTCATCTTTTACAAGAATTTTTATACATAGCCTCGTCATAGCCTTCCTTAAATAGTTTGCTATTCGCGTCAGATTATTCCTCGCTATGTATAAAAATTCAAGAGTAAAATCTGACAACGATTTAACCAGTGTTTTCCTAAGACTTTAGCTTCTCACTAGGGCCTACCATAGCAGCCGGCTTGTGATGACGGATTGAGCGAATAAAAGAAGGTATGAATATGAATAAATGGGTTTGTGGTTTATTGGCTTCTTCTTTGCTGGTATTTCCTATATGCGGGGCTTGCGCTTCTTTGGAAGATATGGCAAGGCCAATGCATGAGATGAAGGCGGAAAGCTGGGCAGAGGTTATTAGTTGTGACACAAGTTTAGTTTCTCTGATAAATACAAAGAATATCCATTTTGACAAAGAACAAAATCGATTATACTTTTGGCAGAAAAACGTTCATAGAGAAATATTGAATAACCCCAAAATAACTAGAGGCGGTAATATACAAAAAGTTGTGGTTGATTTGGACAAAATGGTTGTTGGTTATGAATATAGCGATAGTTGGGATACAAAGACGGATCGCATATCCTATTCATTTGTAAAAAAGGAAAAGGATATTGAATTTGAACCTATTCTACCGGGAACTTATCAGGAAGGGTTTATCAACAAAGCATTAGAAGTAGCCAAATTGCCTCAGATTCCTACACCTCATACATATGAATATATTGGGGAGGGTGCATGGCCTGCTGGAAGCGAATTACCACGTGGTGTAAAGAACCGAATCGTGGAAATGTACCTCTGCACCAACTGGTACATAAAAGATTGCAGGGAATATACTTGGCGCTTTTACATCACTGAAATTTATAACGATGAGTTGGTTAATGGTCAAACCGAACGGTATGAATGGTGCACTATTCCGGTATATGTGAACTTCAAAGCACACACCATCAGCTTTAAGAATTTGGATGATATTCATAAGACTTATGAGGCAGGACTTCCCCATGCAGTTTATGAGGATATTTATAAGGTTCTTAAGGCCAAAAATGATATGCCAAATGAAGGGAAATCAGGATTATAAGTAGAAGATTGGAATAAGAATATTGGCAGTGCACTTTAATGGAACTTCTTAGAAACACTAATATGAAATGGAAGAAAGGGAAAAGCAAAAGCAGGCTACAAAATAGTGTAGCCTGCTTGTTTTTTTATTGCTTGCGGATATATGCTGTGGCTGGACCAGAGCCGACTTTGATGATATAGCCCTCTTTTACCAGACTGGACAAAGT
>ULVP01088575.1_pt1 | contig 31688 bp, 29 predicted proteins | sample 1959551 | NCBI WGS metagenome assembly ULVP01 (sample SAMEA4835789, study PRJEB28245) | human gut metagenome | biome: gut microbiome; material: fecal sample | place: Denmark | collected 2008 | reverse complement strand
AATTATAGTGTTATAATTTTCGTTTACATTTGCAATATTTAGGCAAGTTATGGATATTTGTATTACAATATAAGTAAGGTAAGGAAGTTTTTACATGACTGTTCAAGCTACAGAAAGGCAAAATCAGAATACTAATGTAGGTTCTAAAAATAGAGTTTTAGAACTTGTAGTTAGTAATTATTTTAATCTAATAGGTTATTTTTCAATAAATAACCGTCGTTATCTTGGCAATAAATACAAGCTAAATGAATTTATACAAACTACGATATTAAAGGAATGTGGGGATTTTGACACCTTTGCCGATTTATTTGCTGGTACCGGTGCCGTCGCATCTCTTTTTCAAGATAAACACCTTATTGTTAATGACATACTTTTTAGTAATTATGTATGCCATCAAACTTGGTTTGGGACTGAAAAATATTCAAAGAATAAGATAATAAACTATATTAACAAATATAATCAAACACTGGTGCAAACCGACAACTACGTATCAAAAAACTTTGCGGATACTTATTTCAGCAAAAAAAACTGTAAAAAAATTGGATATATAAGAGAAGATATTAATAATAATTTTAAAAATGGCAATTTGAACTTTAGAGAACAATGTATTCTAACTACATCTTTATTATATGCAATGGATAAAATCGCTAACACCTGTGGACACTACGATGCATACAGGAAAAATGGGGAACTTAATAAAGATCTTGTTTTGGGCATGCCGATAATTAAACAAACCAATCATTTAAATGAACTTTATAATGAAGATATTAATCATCTTGTAAAAAAGATCTATGCTGATATTGTATATTTAGATCCTCCATATAACTCACGTCAATATTGTGATTCTTATCATTTACTTGAAAATATTGCACAATGGAAAAAGCCCGAAGTATATGGGGTTGCAAAAAAAATGAACAGAAATTCGCTGAAAAGCGATTATTGTACTATTAATGCGGTAAAAGCTTTTGAAGATTTAATAAGTAACATAAATGCTAAATATATAGTACTCTCATATAATAATATGGCAGAAAAAGGGAATGAGCGTTCAAATGCAAAATTGTCTGATGGTGACATATATAGGATTTTAAATTTTAAAGGCAAAGTAAAAACCTTTGAGCAGGAATATAAGGCATTTTCTACAGGTAAATCTAATATTGAAGAAAATGCAGAAAGATTATTTATATGCAAATGCTGTTAGAGCCTGATATAGAACTGGATTTAATACAATCACCACTTAATTACACAGGTGGTAAATATAAATTGCTGCCACAACTATTACCTTTATTTCCTAAAAATATAGATATATTTATTGATTTATTTTGCGGCGGTGCAAATGTCGGTATAAATGTAAAAAGCAATAGAACTATCCTGAATGATACTAACGATAATTTGACGTATCTTTTTAGTATGTTTAAAAATCTTGGCAATGATTTTTTTCTTTTATTGGATGAAATTATTGATAAATATGGGCTTTCTCAAAGTGCAAAATATGGATACGACTATTATAATTGTGATAGCAATAGTGGTCTGGCTCCATACAATAAAGATAAATTTTTAAAATTGCGTACTGATTTTAATAATAAGAAAACAGTGGATTACTACTATTACGCAATGCTTTATACATTAATAATTTTTTCTTTTAATAACCAAATAAGATTTAATTCGCAGGGAGAATTTAATTTGCCAGTGGGGAAACGTGATTTTAACGATAAAATGAGAGAAAAACTAAGAAAATTTATAGAAAGGCTATGTTCTAAAAACTATGAATTTTCTAACAGAGATTTTAGAAATTTTGACATATCACAATTAACTCCAAAAAGCTTTGTATATGCGGACCCTCCTTACCTGATTACCTGTGCTACATATAATGAACAGGGTGGCTGGAACGAAAAAGACGAAAAAGACTTATTAACATTTTTAGATGACTTAAATAAACACAATATCAAATTCGCATTATCTAACGTTTTGAGGAGTAAAGGTAAAGAAAATTCAATTTTGATTAACTGGACCCAGAAAAACGATAATAAATGCAAAGTTATAAATTTAAGTTATAACTACAATAATTCTAACTATCAAACAAAAAATAAAAATGATGTGACGGAAGAAGTGTTAATTATTAATTACTAAGGAGGTAGGAATGGATTCTCTTTGGAGTATGACAACAACAATTCGAGAGGCAGAAAGAATTCCTGCTTTTCTTAGAACTGCAAAAGAAATTGAAAATGAAGAATGGAACAAAGAAACGCAAATAAAGTTCCAAATACTGCTAATTAAAAATAGGGAATACCTTAATACTGATAGTACTCAAACTTTTTCAGGATTAAATGATTCACAGATTAATCTACTTAAAGATAAAAGTATCAATATGACATTTGAACAAGCCGCGGATATATTTAATACAAAAAATTATAACGATCCGCCAATGAGAGGACGTCAATCTATGTCACCTTTGGAAAAATTGGGCTTAGTTGACCGTACCAGCGGGAAAATTGTTTTAACAGATGTTGGGAATAAATTATTAAATGAAGAAATTATTTATGATGAATTTATGTTTGAACAGCTTTTAAAATTGCAATATCCCAATAAGATAGAAAAAGAGCATAAGGATTGGAATTCAAAACCTTTTATTAATGCATTAAGGCTTATAAAAAAGGTAAATAACCTGTGCAAAATTAATAATATGAAAGAAAAAGGATTAACTAAAGTTGAATTCGGTATTTTCGCTCTTTCTATTAAAAATTATATTGATGTAGATGAAATTGCAAATAAAGTACTTGCTTTTAGAAAACATTATGAAGAATTAGCAACTAAAACAGATAAAGAGAATTATAGAAAAAATTTTATCTCTCAATATTTATCAACATTTAACAATCCTGAGCATAACACCAAAGAATATACTGATAATATTATTCGTTATATGCGTATAACTAAATATATTTACATCAGGGGTAAATATGGAAATACATGCATAGATTTAGAACCTCGCCGAATGGTTGAAATTAATTCAATATTAGAGAATGATAACGGTGCGGCAACAGAATTTACTAAAGAGGAATGGATAAAATATTATGGAACGTATGGCTCATATGATTTACCATTTGATAATGTAGAGAAATTAACTGAAATTTTTAATGAAATATTGACAGATATAAATTCTCTTGAAAATAAACTTAATATAGAAAGAACCGTTATTTCTTGTCCAAGTGTAAAATCAGAAATAAAAGAGGCAATTGTGAAATTGCGAACTAAACGTGTGGGATTACAAAATTTAGAAATTAAATTTGACTACAATAACGACTTATCTAAAATTAATGAAGCAATAGAAGCTTTGTCTAATATTCGTAATCTTGAATTAAAGCCATCAATAGCTCTTGAAAAATGGACAAATGTTGCACTAAACATTATAAACGATTCTCTATTAATTAAACCTAATAGTATTGTTGGGGATGATAATGAACCAACGTTTACGGCTCCGGCTGGTGTTCCTGATATTGAGTGTTATTATGAAGATTTTAATGCGACATGTGAAGTAACTATGTTATCGAGCCGAGATCAATGGTTTAATGAAGGACAACCGGTAATGCGGCATTTACGAGAATTTGAAGATAAAAATACTGATAAAGATTGTTATTGTTTGTTTATTGCTCCATCAATTCATCAGGATACATTAAATACATATTTTACAAGTGTTAAATATGAATATGAAGGACGTAAACAAAAAATTATTCCTATCACAATAAAACAACTAATAAAGATTCTTGAAACTGTTGCGATGTTCAGAGCGAAAAATATTGAATTTAAACATCTATACATCAAGCAACTTTATGAAAACATTATAAATGTGGCAATTAATGGTAGTTCAACAGAATGGAAAGAACAAATTCCTACTGTTTTAAGTTGTTGGGAAAATGATATGCAATCTCTTGTTGCATAACCTATTTATATAATTTTAAATACTGAATCCCAATACTTTTCAATTTCTTTTAAAACATCAATCAGGTTATATGTATTTGTACCATCATCTACAATTAATTTGGTATAGGTGTAAGAAGTTTCTTTTTTACCTGTTTGAAACTTCTTCTCTTTATTGCAGTGCTTAGTCCCATTTGCAATACTTTCCAAAACTCCATTGAAAGGAATCTTTTCTTGAAACCTTCTTCTTTTATGTTTATCATTAGGAATATACCAATCTGCCATATGAAATAATGTAATACAAGCATTGATAACTTTTCTTGTGTTAAGTTCATCCGCATAATATTCTTTTAAATTTGGCTTAATAACATTTAAGTAAAACGCTTTAGAATTATAATTTTCAAAAGAGGATCCTTTATGTATAACGGTTGAATTAATATCCAAATCAACTTCTAATCCCAATTCTGGTATGGATATTTTATTTACTAATATAGGCATTATAAACTCCTTATAAATTTATATCTGTTGAATAATTATATAACAAAGACAGGAGCATATAATTTATTCTAATACTTAGACACTATATTTAACCTTGTTCAAAAAGTGTTCAAAAGGCGTTATATTGAATTTATTTCATAAAATTGAGGGAATTTTCAAATAAAAAACCAACCCTGCTTAAAATTCATTTTAGCAGGGCTGACAGGCTATGTATTTTATTGAATTTCAAATCTTGGAATTCTCCGGACTTCAAATTCGGGAATACCGTATTTTTCCCTGACTACATCGTCATAATTTATCATTAAGTCATAGAGTTTATACTCAAATAACGGAGGTTTATTACCCGATAGACTCGGAATACGCTTTATATCATTGTAACTGATTTCGGAAGCATAAATTCTGTCGGAACCATTATACATATATTCAAGCAGTAAAAATTCCCTGACAAGTTCCGCAAATTTAGGGGCTATCTCTCTGTATTCTTTAGCAACTTTATTCATTATCCCTTTTATATAACCTTGAAAAGCCTGCTGTCTTTTTATTTTGGTATTATAAATTGTTGTATCCAGGCTTTTCTTTTTGGCGGTAATTCCCTTGATTAAATCTTCATTAAGCTCTATTTCTTCTTCAATCTTTTTGAGCCTTTTATTGATTTTTGTCACACTTTTGCCGTCAGCAAGCAGTTCCGGACGCTGTTCTTTAAGTTTGACTGTTTCTTCCCGTAAGGCTGCTATACTACTCTTTGCTGCCTCTTGTTTTCTATCCATCTCATAGATCCCATCAAAAAACTTTTGACATTCATTAAATATTCTATCCATTTCTTCTTTTGTTATTACTGACATACAGACTCCTTTCTTTCATTTAAAATTCCTGTAACTGATACCTAATTCGTAATAAATAAAGATTTCAAACTCCCTGTTGTATCTCTCACCGTTGATAAGCCTTGTTATATAGGATTCAGACTTTTTTAACTTTTTAGCAAGAGTTTTTTGAGTCATTTTTTTGTATCCTAAGGCTCTTTTAATATTCTCCATTCTTTTCTTTAAAAACATCAGCAAACTCCTTGGTTAAACACTATTCTGTTTAAACTGAATTCGTTTCTCGGAGTAAGTCTTTTGACTTGAAAACTAAAGCTGTTATTTGTAAAACCTTTATTATTTGCATAGCTTAGCACTTGTTTTAATAATGCCATTGTATTTTTAAATCTTCTCGGACTTAAATCCTTTTCTTCGCAATATCTAAAAAAGTCTTTTATAACAGAATCATCAATTTCTTCAGGTCTTTTTGTTTTGAAGTACGGTAAAATATGGTTCTTTAATAATGAGCGATAAGTTTGTATAGTACTTGGAGTGCAAAATTTTGCAGCATATTTTTCAAGAAAATTGTTTATAATTTCATAAAAAGAAAATTTTTCGCTTAGTTCATTATGTGGGACAAAAAATCCGTAATTTTTAGGCTTGTCAGACTTTTCTTTTTTCTCTTTTTCTTTCTGTTTTTGTTTAAATTTATCATATTCGCTTCCTTCAATAAAAGGTTTTACACGTGTTGTTTTAGGCGGTTCAAAGTTTTCAAAATCTTTGATAAAAAGATAACCTTGTGTATCTTTTTTAATCACGTTTTCTGTAATCAATTGTTCAAGAAGTTGGTTTAATTCTTCTTTTGGCATTTCTGCAAGCATAAAAATTTCATTGTAAGTAAAAGCTTTTAATTTTCTTGCAAGATAAATAAGTTTTTCCATTTGTTCTCCTTTCTATTTCAATAAAAACCGCATATCTTTTAAGGTTATAATTGATAAATCATTTGCTTTGGCATAATTTTCAGCTTTATCTATAATCTTAACTATCTGTCGAAATCTGTTTTCCGTATTTTGTATGTGTTCTATAGCGAAATTATCAAATTTAATTTCTGACAATTCATTGATAAGATTTTTTATATCTTCAATCGAAAATTTTTGAAACTGTAATATTTCAGACAACCTGTCATACAAATGCTTATAGCGTTTTATTTTTTTATCCGCATAACTCATACCAATTAGAATAATAGGCGTATGTGTTCTGTCATGGATATCTCGGAGCATTTCGATTGTTGATTTTTCTTGGGTTAAATAATCAATTTCATCAACAATAATTAATCGTGGTCTTTTAATCAATTCACGTGTTATTTGTTCAAATATGTCCGCTGTTCTATAAAAAGGACTATCACCGAGTTCTTTTACTATTTCTTCCAGCAGCCATTTTGTTGACATAGATTGTTTTGCACTAACAAATATCGCATCATCTTGGTGATTTGATACCCACCAAATAGCAGCTCGAGTTTTTCCAAGACCCGGCTCTCCATATATTAATGCCATCCCCGGTACACCTTGTGCCCTGTTTTGCAGGTTATTTATGGTGCTGATAAAATTTTTCACGTTCTTTGTATTAACAAATACAGGCTTCATTCTTCTCCTTTCTATAAATTTGTTTATATTCTTCACTTAATTCGTATTCTTTAAACCAAGCGACATCCTTGTCATTTTCAAATCCGTTTTGCAAATGCCATTCGTAGCGTTGGTACTTAAATTCAAAATTCGGTCTGCCATCCGTTGGTTCAGGTTCTATATTTCTTGTTATTTTAGGTTGTTGAACCGTTTCAATTTTAGGTATTTTTTGCCAATCCAATACTTTAACATTTTGGGATTTAAGATAATTTTTCAGTTCTTTTACGGTTTGTTTTTCCAAACGTTTTTGTTGTCGCAGTTTAAATTTCAATTCTTCCTGATCTTTGATATCTCCTAAATAATTTGCCATAGGGTGAATTGGCATAACTCTTTGAGCTTCGCAAATAAATTCATTTTTAAGCGTATAAATTTTTATTTTTGTTAAATCGGATAAGCTGTATTTAATAATTACTCTGCCTTTTAAACCGTATAAACAATCATTGTAATAATCAGCTTTTAGGAACCTGATTCCGTTTCTTTGTATATTTTTAATTTCACAACTCAACATTAAGTCATCAAGTTTTTCTAAATCAACACCGCTCCCTTTTCCTTCTTCAAGAACTTCGTCAATGGTTTTGCATTTTACATTAGGGCATTTAAGGGTGCGGTGAAAACGCATGTATGCTTCCAACATTTGTGACAGTTCTTCAATTGTCGGAATAAAGTGAATATGGTGTTCTTTATGGAATTTTTCATTTCGTTTCATATATGCAGGCTGGTCTGTTATTGATGAGCCGACAAAAGAAGGTAATAACCTTTCAAACCCGTCTTGCAGTTCTCTGAAAAATCTTTCAATAACCTTTGCTCTTGCATTATAAGGTTGAGCAAAAACTGGTGTAATATCAAGTTTATTAAATAAGCCGTTAATACCGCTTTCGTGTAAATCTCCGGTGAAAAATTTAGCTCGAAAAGCTTTCCCGTTATCCTGATAACAAATTTTAGGAATTTTCCCTAAATTAATAATAGAATTTCTTAAAGCCGAAGATATGGCTTGAGTGTTTTCTTCAAGCATAATTTCATAGCCAACCAAAGCTGTTGATTTCCAATCGAGATAACCGATTAAAGTCGGTCTGCATGGTCTTCCCGTAAACGGATTTAAACATTGAACAGATAATCTGTGACCGTCTGCTACTAAAACATCTCCGACTTCTAATTTTGAAATATCTCTGATTATGTATGGTTGAACTTTATCTCTTAAAGCTTTTTGTCCTTCTCTTGCAAGTATCCATTTATCATAATTATTACGTTTAAAATTCTCTGCATATCTTCTGAAATTTCTTTCACTGCTTGGAGATTCCAAACCTTTCTTTTCAAGTATATATTTGGCAAGTTTGGTTGCTTTACCTATATTTGTCTTATTAGGAGTTAATAATAAGGATTTGAAAACTAATTCTTCTTCATGAGTAAGTTGAGGATTAGATTCTTTTTCTCCATAATCATAATTTGGAATAAGTTTTGTATAGTCGTCATTTCCTTTAATAGCTTTATGCCACCTATAAATAGTTCCAATAGAGATTTTTCCTAAGATATTAAACAAATAAGAATATATTTTCCCGTCATTATAAATATCAATAAATTCTTTTCCTGCGAGAGTTTTGTTCTTAGAAATTTTCCTATAATCAACCCATAGATTTACTAAATCATATCGAGCTAAGGCAATTTGTCGAGCATGAGGAGGTGTAATAGAGTTTTTTCTCAAAACAGGTTCCCTATTTTTCTCAATTTCACATTTACTTTTCTCAAAATCGATTAAATTTTGAGTCGTTTCATTTAATGCAGGAACAAATATTTCATACATCAAACCCTTCTTACCGTTGACTTGGCGAACAACATATTTATTATTAGCAACTCCTTTTCTGATAGCACGTGGAGTTACCCCTTGTATTCTTGCAAGTTCATTAACTGTCAACCAGTCTTTCATGTTATTCTCCTATTTTGGTATACAAAATTTGCACCATAAATCACACACAACATTAGCTCGAAAGTCACTAATACCGGAGTTCTTTTGGTTAATTATGTTGTATTGTATCAATTCGTTTTGTAAATTATTAAATTGACTTTTTAAGGTTATTATGATACATTTAATTGTATATTACAATATATAGATTTACTTGTCAATATATAAGGTTATCGCATGTCGATTGAAAGTGAAAATATAAAAAAACTCAGAAAAGAATTTAAACTGACACAACAGCAGTTAGCCGATTCAATTGGTGTCAGTAAACAATATCTAAGTAGAGTAGAAAATGACATAACGGAATTGAGTAAAGAAAAAGCTGTAATTCTTTGTAATAATTATGGTGTTTCTATAAATTGGTTTATGCTAAATCAAGGTCCTATGTTTTTAGGAGATATTGAAGAACATTATAAATCTTTTAAAAATAATGTTGAAGATATACTTGATGCAAATTTGAATTTAAAAATATTTTCAAAATATATTGAAGCGGCAGATTCAATTATTAAAAATTCTGATCCGAACGCAACTTTAGAAAATATTATAACTGCTGCCAGAGTTTTATTTATAAAAGATTTTTCAATAAGAAAATTGAAAATTAATGAGGTAAAACCTGCATTAGAAAAATTTGAAAAAGAAACAAAAAATTCAGAAGAATATAAGACGAAAATATTAGAAGAATATTATGTTGCCGTAATCGAAAAATAATTCAAAAATGCCGTTTATATTGACAAACGGACATTTTTTAAAAGAATTTGGAGCCAAATAAAAGAATATTTAATAATAAAACTCTATGAAAACTGCCTCAAATGGTAGTTTTTTGTATGAAAAATCAAGGATTATTGACTTCTATTCGGTTCTGAAAATCAGTACGAGTTTGGAATTATAAAGGAACTTAGTTCCTCCTTAAGTTCCCACTTGACTAATTGCTCATTATTCGGACTTTTTGTACAATTCTTAATTTTTCTAATATATTTGAGTTTCAGGTATGTAATTTTTGAAAGAAATTTTTCTGAGTAGACTTTTGAGTCCGAATAAAGTCCATTTTGACCCTTTTTTGTCAATTTTTACAATTAGCCTCTATCTTAAACACGTTTTACTTTCCAGCCCTTGTTCCCTTATTATCATTGTCCTATTAATTTATAGTAGGAAGAAATTACATTTTGCTTGAATTTTTCGTATCCGAACTCCGCAATCCCTTGTTTTGCTAACTTCACCAATTCTTCAATGTTTGCGTAAGGTTGCTTGAAAATCAGAAACGGTGTTTGGACGAAACAACGATTTACCACAAAAGAACAATTGCATAATGAACTAACTCCAAATTTTAAAAAAATCGAAATTCATGGTCATGAAACTCAATCAAATATCTATGCAATTTGTAAAGAGCCAATTGAATTGAGTAAAAGTGCATACAAAACCGCACTCAATACAGAGTTTAATATGCAATATCCGAATGGGTTTAAACATAATAAACATACAAAATTAGTTCAAACCATTTTAAAATATCATACTTCTTTTTAGTAATATCTGTTTTTACCACATGGACAGCAAGATTTACCTTGTTTTCTTTGCTCACGCATGTATTCTAAAGTCTTTAGTTGATCTTTTGTTAAATAAGATTCAAAAGTTTTGTTATGATTTGCTTTAACTTCAGCAGACTTTGCTTTTAAATCAGAAATCTCTGCTCTAAGTTTTGCAATTTCTTTTTCATCATCTGTTAATTTGATTTGTTTGTAGTTTTCTCTAATTTTTGCATTAATAGGTTTTAATTCTTTTTCCTGTGCTTTTCTGTTTGCGTCAACAAGCTGAATTTGCTCTGCGGTCAACCCTAAATGTTCTTCAAAATACTTTTTGCATTGGCAACGTTTAATCGTTTGTTTTTGACCATTGTTGATGTCGTAGTATTGAGTGTCAACTGCAAATACTGAAGATGTGGAAATTGTCATTGCTAAAAACAAAGAACACAGAATCTTTTTCATATAAACACCTTTCGATTAATAATTTCTAGATTATTTTAGCATAAATAAAATTTTTCAAAAATCTTGTAAAAATATTCACTAATATTTTTTAGACTTTAACTGACTTAAAAAATAGGCTACGCCACGCTTTGGCGATTTGGCAGTTCTAAGCTGTATGTCAAGCTCCACCATTTAAAACAAATGGAACTATTAAAATCAGCGCCTTCGGGCGCTTTTTTAGTATGTTTGAATCCCACTAAGCATAATAAACATAGTGAGCTTGTTGATACAATCCTGACAAATCTTGGTGTTTATTGCTTTTAACTCGTTTTGCTGTGCAACTCTGTTTGCATCAACAAGCTTAATCTGTTCTTGGGTTAAACCTGAATGATTCTCAAAATACTTTTTGCAAGGACTGCGTTTTACAGTTGGCGTGTCATTAGCTTTAATATACACCTTCTTTCTTTGGTATACACCGACAAAAAACCAATATAATATTCAACAATTGGCCTTTTTTATATAAAATCATAATAAAGGAGGTTTATATGGTTTCATCATTAAGACACATCGTTTATAAAAACTATGGTAAAATTTGCTATTTACACTATTTTAGAAGAATGATTAAAGATTATGAATCTGGTAAATGGGATTTTGATATTACAACTATAGTAAAGAATATTAAAGTTGAAGTTCCATGCCCTAAATATGTTTGCAAAAGAGGTTTTACAAAAAGATTATGCCTGACAATTACTAATGATGATTTATTCCTGAAAGAATTTGACAGGTATTTAAACGGATACATTCGACCTGCACAGGAATTAAGAAAAAATCTGATTTTAGCCAGGCGAATTTTTGTAAAAAAATATGGATATTTTACCCGATATAATCAAGATTGTTCAAATGCAAGATATGATTGCAAAAACTGCGGCAGCATTGAAGAATGTATGCTTGCTAAAAAATTAAGCAAAAAAGAGGAGCATATATACAAAGTAACAAGACTTGCAGAGATCTTATACGGTAATTTAAACCATGGATACTGGGCGGATTTGGTCAAAACTTAATCTCTTGCGGTATTGCGTAAAGAACTGTTTCAGAACGCCAGGGCGAATAGTGACCGAGTTTGAAATGGTAATTCTTAAGATTTTTGTTTAAATACAGAGGTATATTTATGAAATCTTCATTTGAATGATAAATTGAGATTGCAAGCTGAGGTCTGCACTCTTGTATTGTTTTCATTCCGCCTTCTAAAGCCGGCATTTCTGCACCCTCAATATCCATTTTTATGAAGTCAGGCATTATATTATTGTTACAACAAAATTTATCCATTGTTGTTGCGTTAATCTGTATTTTTTCCCATTTTGCCATATCAGCTGGCGGGTTATTATTGGAAAAATCACAATATGAACAAACAGAGAGTTGTTTGTTGAGATAGAAATTACCAACTTTTTCTTCATTCCCTAACGCAAAAGGAATTATGTTTAACCTTCCATCAAGTATAAATTTTTCTATCCATTCGCATTTTGCATAATCATATATAACTTCAAAACCATATGTTTTTTCGAGATTTGGCAGAAGTTTATTGTATGCAATGACATTTAAACCAGAATTTAATCCAAGGTCAAATGCTATTTTCACCTGATTTTTATTTATTTTTTCTAAATATTGATTTTTAATTGTAAAATTGCCATTTTCTTTTAATACATGTTTTTGTCTGAAATAATCATCAGCCAGTTGTGGATTGGTTAGTTTGGCCCTGATTTTGAAAATAAGCTTATATAAATCCTTGTCTTCTTTTTCTTCGAAAATATTAATAACTTTTTCAAGATTATTTTCATTAAGTACTTGTAAAACATCCCTATAATAATCACTGATAAATGGGGTTTGTATGAGAAAAGGGATATCATATAAATCAAGTATAGAGTTTACTGTACTAAAATCTTTTCGAGTTCCCATAATTACCATATCATAGTTCTCTTTAGGAAAATCCGTAAACTCTTTTAATGTCCAGACAGGCAGGCTGCAAAAAGTTCCATCAACAGCATTATCAATAAAACCGATTACCTTGGTAAGTGGTTTATAGATTTTCAGGTCATTCAGAATTTTTTCTCCTGTTGCACAAGCACCGAATATTACAAAATTTCCGACATCCGGTAATTTGTCATATAAGTCCTCAAATAATTGTTCTTTAATCATCATTGTTCCTCACATCAATAACCTGTCCTGTGATATCAGAAAGTAAAACCTTCAGTGATTTTTTTGCTACGATAACAGGATTCAAAAGAGTTTTTTCCGGCTCTTTCCCAAACACTTTATATCTCATCGGGGTGTTGGTCCTTGCCGGATTAATCACATTTACACGGATTTTGTCGTTTATTAGCTCCTCAGAAAGCGCTTGTACAAGATTAACTATGCCGGCCTTAGCAGAAGAGTATGTGGAATACAATGCTCTTCCCCTTGTATAAGAACTTGATGCAAACAGTAATAATGCGCCGGCAGATTCTTTTAGATATGGTATGGATGCCTTTGCAACATGAATTGAACCAAGATAATTTACTTCAAATTCTTTGCGTATGTCGGATACGCTTCTATCGGCTAATTTTCCCAGTTTTAAAACTCCTGCTGTATTAATTACGCAGTCAATATTTTTAGTCCTGCAGTAAACCTTTTCTAAAAATTTTTCTACCTGTCCAAACTGGGAAATGTCGCATCCTTTAGACAGTGAGGTTATGAATACATTAGCTCCGTTTTTTTGTGCAATTTCAGAGATGCATCTGCCTATACCGCTGCTGCCGCCAAAAATAACGATATCCTTATTACGCAGGTTTTCTAATGGGATGTCTTCCGGTAAAGTTGATTTTTTTAATTGAAACAATTTATCTGCAATATAAATATCGAGAGGGTATGTGATTTTAATATTTTCGATTTCACCTTCAACAACAAAAACAGGACATAGTTTATGTTTTAATACTAGGCCGCAATCATCAGTGAAGTTATTATCGTCTTTTGATAGTTCGTGAGCTTTTTTGATAGCAGACAGCTTAAAGCATTGAGGAGTTTGCCCTCTCATAAGACTATTCCTATGGGGAACAGCATCTATAATGTTATCCTGAACTTTGATAATTGTATCACTTGCTTTTATCGCAACATCAACAGCGCTGTATTCATCTAAAGCTGAAATACAGTCAGAAATTATTTTTTGATTTAAAAATGGTCTGGCACAGTCGTGGATAATTACATTTGCTTCTTTATCTTTAATTGAATTAATTCCGATATAAGAACTTTCTTTGCGTGTACTCCCGCCGTTAAGCAATTTGGAAACTTTCGTCCAATTATTTTTTAAGATAATTTCTTCTGTGAGAGTTCTGTATTCAGGAGTTATGACAATAATAATCTCATCGATTAAAGAATTATGTTCAAAGATTTCAACGGAATGTTCAAGAACAGTTTTTCCGGCAATTTTAATGAACTGCTTAGGTAAATCATTATCAAAGCGGATTCCTGCTCCAGAGGCTAATATTATGGCATAATTTTTTAACATGAAATGTAATCCTTTTTTAGGAACAAGTCTTTAAAAGTTGGTCTGATAAATGGTCTGACTTCTATGTTTTGATTTGGAGTAAGGTATAAGATGTGGTCATCTAACAGCGTAAGGAAGAAATTATAATCAAAATTTGCTATTAGTATAACATCGCATTGTATATTTCCGAGTTCATTTGGCGCAATGCACTTAAAGCCGAAAAATTGTCTTTTGGATTCGTTTTCAAATCTTAAGTCCGCAACAGCAACAATATTCAGATTGGATAAATCGTAATTTGAAAATATTGCATGCGAAAATTGACCGGCTCCATATACGGCTATTTTTTTATTTTTGTATCTTTTAGCTAATTTATTTATTTTTGATTGTGTATTATAAATTTTTAAGTATTCTTGAAAATTCATGCTATCCTCTCTGCCACAATTCTTTTTCCAGATATTCTGTTATCTTTTCACCAGTAGTTTTATTTTGAATAATATTTAAAAGCGAAATATTTTTTATTCGTTCGTTTCTTAAATAATCATTATTGTTGACAATAACATCATTAAAGACCGAAAGAAGCATATCATTATTATAAACTTTGTAATAACTGTCAGTGATAACATTTAAAAGATCATTAAATTCTTCTATATACTTATCTTTTCTCAAATGGATAACAGGTTTACCTGTCGGTAAATATTCACTTAAAAATGATATGCAGTCTGTAATTAAATAATCAGAACCTGCAAACATTTCGTAATAATCTCCGCCGGAATAAACAGTTCCAAGTTGTTCCCATTCTGCGAAATAAGCTTCAATCTCAGATAATGTTTTGATTTTATATCTTAATACACGGTCTTTAAAAACGGGATGCGGTCTAAAAATCCATTCATATTCAGGATGGGATTTTGCAAGCCGTAAAATAAAATTTCCATTTTTGTCAAATGTAGATACTCCTTGTGGAGCTTCTTGTTCAAAAAAATGATGTGGTGCATAAATTATCCGTTTTTTACCTGTTGTTTTCCATATTTTATTTATTTTAGAGCTATCTATCAATTTATAGTTGTCTAATTTACAAGAACCAACAGCAATACAATTTTTAGCCTTATATATTTGTTCATATTCTTTTTTGTGCAACTCTGTTTCTACAAAATATTTCCATAGTTTGCCATGAAAACCTAAAAGATAATTTACATAGGAATTTTGCGAATGATAGCAGTATGGGACATAAGCAATCAAGGCATATTTACTTGTATTTATAAGATTTTGTTTATCTGGTATTTGCCAGGGCTGTTGATAAAAGACGATATCCGGTTTAAAGGTCTTTAATTCTAAATGTCGGTATTGATTTATATCATACACTAACTTAAGCTCAATATCCCTACTTTCAAAAAATTTAATTCCTTTTCGAATATGTTCTTGCGGAGATATGCCTATTTCTGGTTTCTTGAAATTTGCAAGTAATACAAATGGTTCAAAATGAGAACTTTTTTTTAAGGCTTCATATAATGAAGCTTGAGAACTCCACTTTTGTATTTCTGTAACCCAGAATCCAACACGAATTTTACGGTAATTGGCACACAATCTCAGCTTGCATAAATGCTTAAAATATCGAATATTCAATAACAAGTTTATAATAGTATGAGTAGATAAGTTAATAGCCTGTTTTTCAAATAAATAGATAACTATGCGATTTCTGCGTGATTCTATTTCAAAAATTGGTTCAAAGAGTTTTTTTATGTAGAACATTCGGTAATTTGATATAGACTGCTGTAATCTATCATAATCAGATAAATATTCTCTGTATTCTTTCGGGATTTTTTTACATTCTTTTGCAATTTTGTATAAATACTTAATATTTTTTGACTGTACTGGAATATTATGAATTCTGCCCCATTGTGCAAGATAACTTCTGATTGTGCAATTTAATATTTTTACACATAAAATGTCGGAATTCTCTACCTTAGATTCTAGTAATATTTTTTTTAGAGCGATGTGTACTTTGTATAAATGCGGTAAGATTGTACGATTATTTTTAGAAAGACTATTGAAAGTATCTATACGATAATAGTATAAATGTTTGTATAAAATACTGATGGCTTTTGCATGAATAAGAGCATTAATGTAAAAAATCCTATCTTCACAGTATTGTATCTGTGTTTCCCAATGCAGGTTGTATTTTCTTAAGAAATCTGTCTTATATAATTTACTATGAGTTTCGCTTGGGGTTAAAAGAAATTCATCTGAATATTCTTTAAAGGTTGTAGTGTTATCTTTTAATGTAATATATAAGTCAAGTAATCTTCCATCATCCCTACAGGTGCTTGCACTAAAATTATAGTGAGGAAATAATAGAATATCACATCTTTTTTCTTCAGCAGAGTTATATATTAATTCACAGGCATTTGAGGCAATATAGTCATCTGAATCAACAAACATTATATATTTGCCTTTAGCCTGCTGCATTCCGCGATTTCTGGCAGCAGATACACCTTTATTGGGCTGAGAAATAACAGTGAATCTTTTATCTTTTTGTTCGTATTCTTCTAAAATTTCCGAAGACTTATCGGTAGAACCATCATCTACACAGATTATTTCTAAATCCTTAAATGTTTGGTTAATGATACTATCAAGACATTCATGCAGATATTTTTCTACGTTGTAGACGGGGATTATAATACTAATCTTTACTTCTTCTTGCAACTCTCAACTCCAAAATTCTACATTTATGTGACTAATTAATCATTATGATAGTACACGAGTGTCTGGTTGTCAAATGAAAATATCAGACATCTGTATTGTTTATAAAGTAACATAGAGGTCTTAAAATAATTATTGAATGATACTAGAAACTGACAAAAAGATTATAGGCAATAAGTTTAAAGAATACAGAAAGAGTAAGCAGCTAACTCAATTTGAATTAGCAGAAAAAGTTGGATTAAATGAAAAACAAATTTCGCGTATTGAGGCAGGGTTGAACTATCCTACATATCTTACTTTTGTAAAGCTTTTAGATGTGCTTGATGTCAATATTCTTGATTTTGTTCAATCTGCACCGTTAACAAATAATCCTTTACAGGATGAAATTATGCATTTAACAAAAAATGCAGATAATATTGAATTAAAAACATACATAGATGTCTTAAAATCTTTAAAAAGGAATTTAAAGAACTTTAAGGGAAGCTGTTAAATTAAGATTTTTGCCCATAATTCATCAGGAATACTGTTATTATTGTTTTTATAAATTTCAATAGCTTCTTTGTGGCGTTGTATGATTTTATTTTCACCTGTCAAATAGTTGTATTCAGACAATCTTCCAGCAGCATTCATTCTTTCACGGTTTATTGCTTCATACTTAACACTGAATTTTGCACCTTCCAGCCACTCTTGTTTCATTTTTTGTACAAGATTTTCTTTTTTCTTGAGTGCATCTTTAATTTTTCTACTGTGCGGTAATTTTGCAAGTCCTGCTTTTAATTCCTGTATTTCAATATTAGCCGCAAGAATTGTTGCTTCCATAACCCTCATATCTTTCCAGATATCCCCTATAGGATAAATATCAACGCCTGCCAGTCTGTCAACTTTATGCGTAAATTTCTGCTCAATAGTTTCAAATATTTTGTTCAGTTGATGTTCAATATTGGGAAATTTTTTGAGCAATGATGAGTTATTATTTCTGACAAAGTTTCTGGCTTCCCGTGCAATGTTATTATGGTTCGTCTGTCTTGAGTAAACATCAATTTTTTCTCTAAGAAGCTGTTCATACTGATTTTGGAGCCGTAATAACAAATCTTTTTTAGAAAGCACCGCCGCCGGCTTATTAATATTCTTTGCTCTATCGGATGAAATTATATCAATCAGTTCTTTTGTGGAAAGCTTTTCGTCTTTATTAATATTATTTTTATTAATCTGATGATAGTATTTATCTATCGCAGAAATTTTGAGAAGTTTTTGTTCCAAATATTTATTTTCAATGTTTTCAATTTCTTTAAAATAATCCAGTGCAGCTTTATTTTTCTTTGCTTCCATTTCAATATTTTTATCCATTGTTTTTAAGGTTGATTGCAAGTTTCCGTGTTTTTTAAGCTCTTCTGTTAACCTTGGAATGTCAGGATGATTTGGATTATTTTTTAATAAAGAATTTAGATGGCTTGACTGTGTTCTTAATTTAAATCTCTGATTTGACAGTCTTGCAAACCTGTCCAGGCGCAGTCTGTTTTGTAAAATTTCAAGCAATACTTCTTTTTCTAACGCAGTTTCAGGTGCTTTTACTTTTAAATTTTGTGCCCATATATCTTGAGTTAGAAGAACTTTTAATTGATTTCTCAGTATTTCAGGTTTTGGCCCGCCTTTAAAAGTATAATTTTTTGCAGGAAAATTTGAACTGCCCCAAACAGAGTTAATAAACATAAATAGACCTTTCTTTTTTTATACACACTCACTTAACTACTAATTTTAAAACCAAATAAAAAATTTTTTGCTAAATTATATAAAAATTTTAACAAATAGTTACAACTCATCCGGTAAATTTATAGCTGGCAGGCTAAGGGTTATGTTATCTCCGGCTTGAATTACAGTAGAATTTTTAGGAATAATTCTTTCCTGTTTGCGTTTAATCAAAACCGCGAGAGATTTTTGCGGGAATTCTACGCATCTTATGGGCTTTCCGACCCATTCATGATTTTTGGGAACTGTAATTCTGAGGAGTTTTACAGCACATTCTTCTTCATAATCATTAAATGTTTTTTTAATATCAACATGCGGGTCAATCATATTTGTCATTTTTGCTGCAAGCGGCAGGAATGTTCCTTGAATTGCAACAGAAAGTATAGAAATTAAAAAGACCAGATGAAACAAGTCATAATGCAGGGTAATTCCGCTGTCCATTGCGATAATTGCAAAAACAATTGAGGCAACGCCCCTGAGTCCGGCCCATGAAACAAGAAGACACTGATTAATACCTGATTTAAAAAAAGATAGCAGCAAGAACACAGCTGCCGGTCGTGCTATAAAAGTTAAAAATAAAAATATCAACATACCTGTAAGAAGAATTGAAGGCACTTCGCGCGGGAAAGCCAGAAGGCCAAGTGTAAAAAATATTCCTATTTGTGCAAGTTTTGTTATGCCGTCAAAAAAATGCATCATTGGTACTTTATTTAGAATGTTTGCGTTTCCAAGAATTATTCCCAGGAAATAAACTGCAAGAAACGGGTTTCCATCACAAAAGAACGGAAGCAGATAGGATAATAAAACTAGCGCAATAATAAACAGTGAGCCGTTTTCATCAGTAATAATACTGGTTTTTTCGTATATGTAAATTGATATTTTTGCAACCAGAACTCCGATTAAAATCCCGAAAATCATTTGTTTAAAAAATAATGCGATTACAAATCCGGAGCTCTGGTTCTGCATAAGTGTTATTGCGAGAATAACGAGTACATACGACATCGGGTCGTTGCTTCCGCTCTCTATTTCCAGAAGCGGGGCTGTGTTTTCTTTCAGATGTAGATTTTTTGCTTTTAGAATTGAGAATACTGAAGCTGCGTCTGTAGAACTTATAACTGCACCTATCAAAAAACTTTCGAGAAAACTGAGTTCAAGTACAAAATGACAGAAAACACTGGTTAATACTGCCGTAAGAAAAACTCCTGCTGTTGAGAGTACAGCAGCCTTTGCAATTATAGGTTTTGCTGTTGCCCACTTTGTGCAGAAACCGCCGTAGAAAATTATAAATCCGAGCGCAAGCGAGGCAATATCTTTTGTGTTTGCAAAGTCGGCGAAGCTTATTTTAAAGATGCCGTCAGTCCCGAATAACATTCCAAGGCACATAAAGAAAAGCAGGGCGGGGATACCTAATGCATCCAGAAATTTGCTGGAGAATATTGCAAGAAGTATAACTGATGAGCAAAGTATTAATATGAAAAGCATTTACAGATTATAACATTTGCAATCTTTCTGCATATTCCTCTATAAACTTATAGAAAAGGATGGATATATTTGCTCTGTGTAAATGAGGTTTCGAAAATACCGGAACAAAGCTCCCGTTTCCTGCAGTTACTGCATTTATCCAGAAAAGCTTTTTTCCAAGATGAAATGCTATCCCTGCAGAATTCTTCTATTCTGTTGTCAGCAAGGCATAGAGGAATGTTGTATACATCTGCGGTTATGTTGTATCTTACAAATTGTCTGATTGCTTCATACAATTCTTCTTTGTAATCATAAGGGTCAATGTTAATATCTTCATAATTCGTTTCAGCTCTTCCGTGATATTCCATTCCCATAAGTGCAATGTGGGTTACGAATGGCAGATTTCTGTAGATATACTCGGCAATATCTTTGAGTTTCCGGTAATTCTGTTTTAATATGACTATTCTTATTTCAATTTTTTGTTTGTACTGTGCAAGATTGTACAAACCTTTGATTGTTTGCTGAAAACTGCCTTTTACTCCGGTTATAAAATCATGTTCTTCTGCTAAATCCGAATACAGCGGGATACCGTAAGATATATCAAGATGTTCAATTTTTGATAAATTTTTAACCAGATTAATATCTTCAAAATTTCTTCCATTAGTCAAAATATGCACTTTTTGATTTGGAGATTTTTTTGCAATTTTAGAGAGAAGTTTTAACAATTTTTCCGGCTCTATAGTCGGTTCACCGCCGGTTATACCAATGTTTTGATCATTTCTTAAATCTATGCAGCCCAGAATTTTTAAGCACTCATCATACCGTGACTGCCTGCCATCTATCTGCGGGCACATTATGCACTTAGAATTACATAAATCCGTGACATAAAAAGCATTATGGCAGGAGTTTTTCTCCCATACAACCGAGCAGCTGCCGTCCGGATTTATGGATATAACATCCCCATCCTGAAAAGGCAGGGGAGAATTTATTCTGACTGCCGGTATTTTGCAATCAGGTTTTTCTTTCACAATAAAGCATTTGGCGCCAAATCTGATTAAAGGAAGTTTGTCACATACGACTATTCTATTTTTATCGAAAATATTATTTTTTGTTGTTATTTTCCCTGTAATCAATTGAGTTATGTTAACAGGTTCGCCTTTAATTTTTTTCAAGGTTTATTTCTCCATACGGCCGTCTTGTTACCCACGACCAGAATATATCCATCATCTGTTCATCATTTTTATTTAATAAATAAAATATATAATCAAGCACCATTTTGTTTTTCTTGCAGAAGCCGCTTTTTCTCCTGTTTCCCATTAAATCTTTTGTTTCAAGATAATTTCTTATCACATCAGCTCCGCAATACTGCTGGTAAACGCATTCTGAACATACCGGCATGGCCTCAACGCAGGAGTTTCGGACTATGCTGTGCATAACCTGCCCGTTGAATATTCCGGAAAACTTTTCATCTACAGTTCCAAGGCAAAAATAATCATCTCCCATCCTTGCCAGCATTCTTGCTTCATCGGCTGGATAAACTTTGCCGTCATAATTGTAAATTACTCCGGACAGGCCTGCGCCTGATGGTGACTGCAAATCTACAAATCCCGTCGAAAACGGGGTAAGTATACGTGTAAGAAACAGAGCCGTATAGCATTCTACAAAGTCTATTCCCTTCTTGTTAAGTTCTATTATATATTGCAGTGCATCTTTGTATGCAGAAATAAATTCTTCTGTTGAATAATCAAGTTCAGATTTATTTTTAATTGCATTCCCGTACGGGTTTAAGGCTCTTAGAAAGATTGTATTGTATCCCAGCTCTACATAGGTATCAATCACGCTTCTAAGTTTATTAATGTTTGTTTTTGTGATTGTCAAAAGCGGTGCACAGTCTCTGACCAGCTTAGAGTTTTCTATGAATTTATCATACGAACTTTCAAATATTCTGGATTTTCTATTTGTATCATGAAGCTGTTTAGGCCCGTCAAGCGAGGTTGAGATTTCAATTGAATGTTTTTTGAAAAAATCAATCTGTTCTTTTGAAATCTGCATAAGATTTGTGCAAATTACAAAGCTTAAGTTTTTTCTTGCAATTTTATTTACGAATTTGGCGTAAAGTATGCTCTCTTTAACTATATCCCAATTTAATAGAGGTTCTCCGCCCTGATATTCTATCTTTATATCATCTGACGGTGATTGAAATATTAAATCAATAGTTTTTCTTGCGGTTTCCCAGCCCATGTCATACTGTTTTGCACTCATATCAATACTTGAGGCGTGGCAGTATTTGCAAAGACAGTTACAGCGTAATGTTGCAACAATCATATGTAAATTCGGAGAACATTCAGCAAAAGCTTTTCTTGTTCTAAGTTTTATTGCAAGCAGGCCAAGAACTTGTTCTTTTTCTTCCGTTATTGTAAGAAAATGTTTAGCTTTTAGCCTTTTATAGCATTCATCCTCCGCTTCTAATTTATATGAGTGAAATTTATCAAAATCATTCCTGCTGATTGTAAGCCATTCTCCGGCTTGATTCACCATAAGAACTGTATCACCTGAATATTTGAAGTTGAAAGGAAGAATAATATAAGAGGACAATTTACTAAACCTCAAATCTTTCAAAAGCTTTGTTATAAATAGCTTCTCTTAATTCTCCGAATTGGCTGTTAAGATTTTCTCTGAGCTGCTGTTCCTGAATATCTGAATTAAATTTATTAATATCAAAATTATCCGGAGAATTAACTTCTATAACATAATTAAATTCATCTTCCGAAATTAATACATTCGGCCATAAATATACTGTCTTCAAGATAGCATCTTTTCCGAAAACAGACTTAGAAAATTTATATTGAGTCATATTTCCTCTTAAAATCTTGAAGAATAATGTGAACTGTGCGAGCTGTGTGAATAATGCGAGCGGTGAGAGTAATGGCCTGCAAGCTTTACATTATCCTTGTTGGTCAATTCAATGCCGGAATACAGAATAAAAGGCTTGCTGCTGTTTTGCATAGATACAGCAGGATTTGATACTTCAGTCACATTAGACGCCGTAACGGCCTTAGCCTCTAAACCTAAAAAAGACATAAGAAATAAGCCCAGAAAGGATACGCAGCTTATAATACGTTTAAATCTATTTTTCATACAAACTCCTTTCTTGGATTATAACTTATTTTTAAGTAAAATTGAAGTGTTTTAGACGTTTTATTACAATATGTTAAACAATATAGGCCATCCGGCTATGTATTCAAAGCCAGTTTATTGTATCTTTCCTGAAGCCGTCTTATTCTTTCTGTAAGATAAGCAGTCTCTCGTTCTTTCCCCAGCCCTTCATATATATTTTTTGATTTCGTATACAGATTAACGGCATCTTGCGGCTTTCTTCTCTCAAGCATATGTGCTAAATCCGAATATGTGAATGCAAGCTGGGTCTGCACACCTTCTTTTGGCGTAGGTTTTTTTAAGATACTGTCATAGTTTTTTACATTTTGTTCGTAGTCAGCTATAACTCTCTTACAGCATTCTTTCTTCTGCTTGAGTATATTAAACAGGTCTTTTCTGTAATTAAGATTTTTGTATAAATATTCTAAATCAGTAAGTCTAGCAAGTTCATGAAGTCCGTCGTTCTTTTTACGGCTGTTTTCCAGCGCAATATGCAAGAGTTCTTCTGCTTTAGCATGCATATTAAAATTAACACACAATTTGCTCAATTCGTTTATTAAAAGGTCACTTAGCCTGCCGTTTCCATTAAGCTTAAGTTCATCAGAAAGTTTTACCGTTCTGTTGCAGAAATCTTCAACCATACCGCCATGTACAAACATGTCTCGGATTTCAATATAATCGCTCTTTGCACTTAAAATTTCCGGATTAGGTCTCAAACAGCGCCTGCTGAAATTTGCATACGCACTTTGAAATATATCACTTTGTTTCCCCATCTTTAATAAAAGCTTCATATATTAAAAAAGTCTTTTTAGTAAAAAAAATTGTCTCCTTTTTAATATATTTTTACAAATTCTCCCTTTTCCATGTATAATTTAAAGAGAAACGGAGAAATATAAATGAGTAAATATTTATTGGAAGTAGGTGTTGAGGAATTACCTTACAAGTTTATACCGATGGCAATTTCTCAATTGAAAAACGGATTTGAAACATTTTTAAATGACAATAATGTAAAATATGAAAAAGTTAACGTAATGGCAACCCCTAGACGTCTAGCAGTAATCGTAGACGGACTCGCTTCTTCTCAGCCTGATGTAGAAAAAGTTGTAAAAGGGCCGATTGCAAAAGTTGCGTTTGATGAAAATAATAATCTCACAAAAGCCGGAGAAGGGTTTGCTAACAAAAACGGCGTAAGTGCAGATGAACTCTATGTTGAAGATAATTATGTTTACGCAAAAATTTCCATCAAAGGTAAAAATACAAAAGATTTGCTGCAAGAAAATGTTCCGGTAATTTTCTCAAAACTTCAAGGTCCTCATTTTATGAGATGGGGCAGTAATGATGTTAAATTCTCACGTCCTATAAGATGGGTTTTATCAATTTTGGATAATGAAGAAGTTAAAATCAAAATTATTGACAAAGAATCTTCCAATATTACAAACGGACATAGATTTTCTAAGCAAAATATTGTGATTAATAATCCTGATGAATACGTTTCTAAGCTGCGTGAGGCAAACGTAATTGTTGATCCGGATGAAAGAAAACAGCGTATATTAGAATTGACCAAAATTGAAGCAGATAAGATTAATGCTGTTACAAAAATTTCCGATGATTTGCTTGAAGAAGTTACATTTATCTGCGAATGGCCGGTTGCCGTAACTTGCAATTTTGACGAAGCTTTTCTCACAATACCTCAGGAAGTTGCAGTAACAGTTATGGAAACCCATCAGAGATATTTTGCACTGTATACAAAAGACGGAAAACTTACAAACAAGTTTGTAACTATTACAAACTATACAGGTGATGAGTTTGAAAATATTAAGGCCGGCAATTTGCGTGTAATTAAGGCCCGTCTTGACGATGCTGTATTTTTCTTTAATGAAGACACCAAAAAACCTCTTGAGGCTTATGTTGAAAATCTCAAGGGCATGACTTTCCAAAAAGGCATGGGGTCTGTGTATGACAAAACTCAGCGTATTGTAAAGCTTTCTGAAAAAATAGCATCTTCTCTGGGAGTAAATAAAGCTTCTATTAAGAGAACTGCTGAACTTTGCAAAGCTGACTTAGCAACAAACCTTGTATTTGAATTTACAGAACTTCAAGGGTTTATCGGCGCTGACTATGCCAGAGTTTCAAAAGAAGCTCCGGAAGTTTCAGAAGGTATAAAAGAACATTATTTTCCGCTCAATGCTGATTCTGAAACAGCAAAATCTATTGAAGGACAGGTTGTCGGGATTGCTGATAAACTTGATACAATCTGTGCGGTATTTGTTTCCGGCAAAAAACCGACAGGTTCTTCTGACCCGCTCGGCGTAAGACGTGCAGCTCTCGGAATTATCAAGACAATCCTTGAGCATAATTTGAAGCTAAATGTTTCCGAATTGATTGATGAAACGTTGTCACTTCTTCCGATAAGAGCGGATGTTAAAAAAGATGTTGAAGAATTTTTCGTACAAAGAGCTATTATATTCTTGAATAACGATTATCCGAAAACAGCTCTGGAAGCATGCGCACAAAACAATCCATGCACGGATTTCTGCGATTATGTAAAACGTGTAGAAGTTATTGCAGGCGGTGTGGATGAAAAACTGGTTGAAAACGCAAACAGAGTTCTGCGTATCTTGAAAGAAGATGCAGGTGAAGTAAGGCCGGAACTTTTTGTGCAAGCTGCTGAAAAAGATTTATATCAAGCAGTTCAGGCAATTAGTTTTAACGGTGATTACGCAAAATATCTCACTAATTTGACAGAAATTAACCCTGTTGTAACAAAATTCTTTGATGACGTACTTGTCATGGATAAGGATGAAAATATAAAAAATAACAGACTTGCACTATTGAAGAGTTTGAAAAATAAGTATATAATACTAACAGATTTCTCCCAAATGTAAAAATTTGTAACAACTTAAACAAAAAAGGTCAATTTTTACCTTGAGGGGACTTTAATATAGTACAAAGTGAAGGTAGTAAAACTAAAGAGGTCGTTATGTTCAACCTGAAATTTTTCAAGTCACTGAAAGAAGCATTAGATACAAAAGCAAATTTACTTACATTTGCAAGCTCACAGAGAAAAGCAAATGAAGAATATATAGAGTCATTGTCAAGCAATGAACTAAAAATAAAGGCTGACGAACAGAGGTTGGAAGCAATGGTCAGACAACAATTAAAAGAAGAATTTCCGAATATAGAAAAGAGTTCTTCTTACGACTTACTGGTTGACGCGGTCATCCATAATTACAAGTCAAAACAGCTTCAAGCCACCGACGGTGCGGAAATAAATTAGACACTGTCAATTATTAAAAAATAAACAAACACCGTATTCAGGCGAATGGGGTGTTTTTTATTATGCAGAGTCTAAATAGCGCCGGTTGCAAAAGAGGCAGCTTCTTCATAAGGGTTTTCAAGACCTGCATCCTGAGCAGCTTTTAGCGCTGTTTCAAACGCTTTGTCTGAATTTTCTGCAATTTGCGGGTTTTCAAGCAGGGCTTTCAAGTCATGATTAGTGTCATCTGCACCTTTAAACAACATTGAGCGGCCGAGTGCTTCAGCTTTAGGGTCAGAAAAATCATTTAATTTCGGAGCTTCTGCTGCCGGTTCTTCTACAGGAACTTCTGCCTGCGGTTTTTGAATACCGTTAAAATTTACCTGATTTACACTAAATTTTGGACCATTTACTTCACTCATGTAGTTACCTCGCTTTATTTATTAAATTATATCATATTTTGCAGTTAATCAACTATCCATTTGTTCTAAAACCTCTGATTAATTTTTTTTGCTAGTTGAAGAGCAAATTTTAGGAAAATATTTACAAAAATTTACTATTTATAATGACTTTGTTATAATTAATATATGGGTAATGATATCGAGTCACTTCAGAATATTCTAAAAAATGATCCTTCAAACTTTCAGGCAAGAAGAGAACTCTCAATACTTCTGGTTAATAATGGTTTTAATGAAGAAGCAGAAGGAAATTTGAAATATCTTTTAAAATATTTTTCGCAAGATGCTGAAATTTACTACAATTTAGGCATTGTTTACGAAAAATTGAAAAAATTTCCCGAAGCAAAAGAGTGTTATCAAAAAGCTGTTGAAATTTCCCCGCAAGAAGATTTTTATTACAATCTGGGTGATGTTCTGGTGGACTTAAAAGAATGGGACGAGGCAATCAGCGCTTTCCGCAAGGTTCTTGAAACAGACCCTGAGGACGGGAATTGTTATTTCAATCTGGGTGTTTGTTATTTTAACAAAGACGAAAAAAATCTTGCGCTGGATAATTTTCAAAAAGCTGTATCCATTAATCCACGAGATGTTTTTGCGTATTTTTACCTTGGATTTATATACCAGAATGACGGGCTTACAAATTTTGCGATAGATAGTTACAAAAAAGTTCTTGAAATTTCTCCGGACTACAGCTGGGCATATTTTAACCTCGGCTCAATTGCATACAAGAGCGGAAATATTGAGGAGGCAAAAGAGTATTTATTAAAAACTCTGGAGTATAATTCTTCTGATATTGAAGCGTATAAACTTCTTACAAAAATTTGCCTAAAATCCGGTGAGACAGAAGAAATACTGGAAATCCTTAGTACTAGAATAGATAAGGAGGAAAACGGAGACTTGTATTATTGTCTGGCAAGGGTTTATAAATACATTGGCGATTCGGAGAACTACTGCGCTAATCTTGAGCACGCGCTCGATAATCCTTATACGCTCTCTTTTTCAAAGAAAATTGTAAAACAGGAATTGGAATATATAAAAGAAATGCTCGGCAGAAACGCAGTCATTGAGCCGGAAACCAGTATAGAGGAATATTCAGAGGAAGAGCCGGAAGAAGACGAAGACTTTGAGGAAGAGTCTGAATATGATGACGAAGCTGATGAGTACGAAGAAGATGAAGATTATGATGATGACGGGGAAGAAGATAGTTAGGGTATGTTATCAAAGATTTTAATAAAAAATTATATATTAATTGATGAATTAGAGCTGGATTTGGCAGAAGGGTTGAATATTATAACAGGTGAAACGGGTGCCGGAAAAAGTATTCTTATCAACGCCATTGATATTGCATTCGGAGCAAAGGCTGGAAAAGAAGTTATTAAGGGCGATGCGGAAAAAGCCGTAATTGAATTAACTTTATGTAATAAAAAACAGGATTTATCAGAACTGTTTGATGAAAATGGCATTGATAACTGCGGATGCGAGATTGTTCTTTCAAGAGAGATTACCAAAACCGGTTCTCGTTCAAGAGTTAACGGGTGTCTCGTTAATCAGGAATTTATGCGGCATTTCCGCGAACTGTTTATCGATGTACATTCACAGCACCAGACTTACTCATTCTTACAGCCGAAATACCATATAATTCTGCTGGATGCGTATGCTAAAAACACTTGCGGCGTTATGCTTGAAAACTATAGAAAAGAGTTTTATGCATACAAAGAAATGCAGTCAAAGCTTGAAGATTTGAAAAATTCTGCTGATAAAACAGAAGAACAGATTGATTTTCTTAAGTTTCAGGTTAATGAAATTGATGAAGCGCAGATTAAATCTGCAAATGAAGATGAGGAGCTTAACAACGAACTTGCAGTGCTTGAAAATGTTGAAAAGCTCAAAGATTTAACAGGGGCTTCATACTGGGCAATTTCCGGTGATGACGGCGCAATAATCGATGCTTTGATGCAGATTAAAATGAACCTCTCAAAAGCTTCCAATATGGATAGTTCACTGGAAGAGCAGGAAGGAAAAGTTATTGAAGCTATTGAAGTTTTGAAAGATTTATCATCAAACCTGAGAGAATATTCAAGTTCTCTTGATAATGATGAGGAGAAAATTAACTCAATACAGGAAAGACTGTTTCTGCTCGACAAATTGAAACGTAAATACGGCGGGTCTATAGAGAGTGTTATGGCTCAGGGTGAAAAACTCAGGCAGGAACTAAACGGTATAGAATTTTCAACGCAGAATATTGAGGAGCTGGAAAGAGAAATTATAGAGAAAAGAAGCAAGCTTGAACTTCTTGCAGGTGAGATTTCAGAAGAAAGACAGAATTATGCAAAAGTTCTTTCCGGTCTTATTGTTGAAAAACTTGAAAAACTTGAGCTCCCGAAAGTTAAGTTTGAAATTCACTTTGAGCGCGGCGAACTGTCTGCAAACGGGTTTGATAAAGTAGAATTCCTGATTTCGACAAATATTTCGGAAGGCTTGAAACCTCTTGCAAAAGTTGCATCCGGCGGTGAGATTTCGCGTGTAATGCTTGCAATAAAGACAATTTTTGCACAGAGTGACAACATCGGAACCGTTATATTTGATGAAATTGATACCGGAATTTCCGGAAAAACCTCGCAGGCTGTGGCTGATGAAGTTAAGGCGCTTTCCGAATATATGCAGATTATTATGATTACGCATCAGGCTATTATCGCCTCTAAATCAGACAGACATTTCTATGTCAAAAAGACGCAGGATGGAAAAACAAGTGTTGACATATCTATTCTGGAAGGCGAGGCTAAGCTTAAAGCCGTCGCAGAACTCGCAGGAGGCGAGATTACAGACGAGTCGCTCAAATTTGCTCAAACATTAATGGGCTAACTAATTCCTATGATAAGAAGGAGCTATAATTTTGCTGCATAGACGCAATAGCCTGTTCCATCTTCTGGAATTTAGCTTCAAGCTGTGCCTGATAAGTTTCAATGCTTGAGTTTTTCTTCGTAATTTTTTCTTCCATTTTCTTAATGTCAGAATCAAGAGTTGATGTTTTAACATCAAAGAAACCTACAGAAGCTTTTAAACTTTGTTCAATGGTGTTTTCCATCATACTCAAAACGCCGTTTTCACCAGCAAGTAGTGATTGTACTGAATCAGGATTTTCTTCAAGCGCTTTCATGAACTTTTCTTCATCAAGCTCAAGCTTATAAGTGTCTGTTGAAAGATTATCTCCATCCGGTGCTGCTGTTGTAATACCGATATCAGAGAGAAGTTTGTAAATACCGCCGTTTGTGCCGTTTGCTGTTGTAGCATAACTTTTCAGGGTTCTTTCAAGACTTGTTAATGAAGTTTCTCCGTGTAAGTCAGCACCGCTTGCAGTAACTTCTTCAACTTTTGCTATACAATCGTTATATGCTGTAATAAACTCGTTTACAGCATCTTTCAAGCCGGATGTATCCTGGCTTACTTTAAGTGTTGTATTGCCGTCTTCTTCTGTATTTGCACGATTAAGCGTAAGAGTTACACCGTCAATTCTTGAAATATCTGAAGTAACAGTATTGGATGTAGAAGTCATCGTTGTCCCGTTGACAGAAAAAATTGCATTCTGGCCGAGTTCTTGAGCTTCTGTGTACATTTTTGAAGACTTAACTGTACCGTCTTCATTCCATTCACTTGTTGTAAAGCCCATTACATCGGTAAAGTTGCTTGTACCGGCTTCAATATTAATGTATGATGCGCCTTCTTGTTTTGATGTAATAGAAAGTTTTCCTGTTGCATCATCCCAGTAAGCATACGCCTGAGCTTTATCATTACTGTTGATTTCTGAGATTAATGAAGACAAAGTTGTATCTTTAGTGATAGTGAATGTTGCATCACCAATAGTAAAAGTCCCTTCTGTAATCTGTTCATTAAAACCTGAATCTTCAGCTGTTAATTTAGAAGCAACAGAGGCTTTGTACAGAGAATTTGTAGACGCGTATGAACCGTCTTCCTGTTTAGTCAAACCTATTAAAGAGGATATATTTGAACTGTCTGTAGTCGCACCGATATTAACTACATCCCCTGAATTTTGTGCAGATAATTTTAAGACACCTGTATCGCTGACTTCTGTTTTTACTCCAAATTCAGCAAGGCGTGATTTTAAATCGCCTAGTGTATCATTTTTGCCTATATTAACAACGTGTTTTTCACCGTTAACGTATGCAGTGAAAGTCCCTTCTGTTATACCAAGGTTAGACAATTTCGTGCTGTCGTCAGCAACTGCACTTGCAGCATCTTTAGATAAAGCTTTTGTATAAGTAGCAAGCTGCTGGACTTTGATATCATAATTTTGTCTTGCAGCACTGCTTGTAGCTGTTGCCGTAAATACTTCTTCGTTAGAAGATGTAGCAGTATTTTTTCCGAAAAGGTCGAAAGAGCCGCCGAATTTTGCGTCAGTGAGCTTTTCTATTGCACTTCTTAGTGTTGAAAATGCACTTCTTGTATCTGTCAGGGTTGTCTTTGTTGTTTGATAACCTTTTAACTTGGTTTCAAGCGCAGTAACTTCTTGTTTTTTTACTGAAACAAGCGCTTCAACCCATGATGAAGTATCTAATCCGGAAGCCAGACCGCTAAACG
>ULVP01065255.1_pt1 | contig 32056 bp, 28 predicted proteins | sample 1959551 | NCBI WGS metagenome assembly ULVP01 (sample SAMEA4835789, study PRJEB28245) | human gut metagenome | biome: gut microbiome; material: fecal sample | place: Denmark | collected 2008 | reverse complement strand
CGCAGCGCCTTGCCGCCCCGGCAAACCGGTTGCTCGCGGGCGACCTGCGCCTTGCCCAAGGCGATGCGCGGCGCGACGCGATGGCAAATCTCCTCGATGCCGCCCTCCTGCTCGTCCTTTTTGCGCTCCTGATCTGCCGCGTGACGGCAGACGAGCTCAGCGGCATCGACCTCTGTGTCTGGTTTCTCGTCCTCCAAGCCCTGCTCGCTGAGTTCCGCAATCTGCCAGAAGACGTGCGCCAGTGGCGCCGCAGCCTCGCTGCTGCCAAATTCCTGCCGGACCGGGCAGCAGGCAGAGAGACACATCCTGCAGCAACAAGTCCAGGCAAGTCCCCCCTGCCGGACAGCACGCTACTCCTTGAAGCGCAGGATATTTCCTTCTCTTACCGTCAGGGACAGGGCATCCTCCAAGATCTCTCCTTCCACATCGCGCGCGGCCAGCACACGGCCATCATCGGCGCAAGCGGCGCGGGCAAGACGACACTCTCAAGGCTCCTGCTCGGCGTCTGGCCGCCCGATGGCGGCACACTGCTCCTAGAAGGACAGCCCTATGCCAGCCTTCCCGCCTCCGCCATCCATCAGGCCATCGCCGCCCTGCCCCAGGGCAGTGTGCTGCTCTCCGGCTCCATCCGCGAGAATTTCGAGCGATACCGGCCGGAATGCTCCAGAGAGGATATGCATGAGGCGCTCGCAGACGCCCAGCTCAGCGAAGTCATCGCCGCGCTTCCAGATGGCATTGACACGCCGCTCGGAGAGGATGCCTGCAACCTCTCCGGCGGCCAGCGCAGCCGCCTGCTCACAGCGCTCGCCATCGCCGGCAATGAGCCCCTCGTCCTGCTCGACGAGCCGACCTGCGGACTCGATGCGAAGACAGCTGCAGCCCTTATCGATGCTCTCTTCCAGAGAGTCCATAAGACTGGCCAGACCTTGCTCGTCATCACCCATGAAAACGATATCCTCAAGAACTTCTCCCAAGTCCTTGAACTGCGGAAATAGCAGCGCGCACTGAGCGCGGACAAAAAGAAGCCTTGCCTACATCAGCCGGCAAGGCTTCTTTTGATATAACGCATCATTTCATCTCGGTATCGTAGTCGTGGCCCTGCACCATGCGGTGCGCTCTCGGCTGGAACGCGGGATTGATGACACTCTTCCTGGGATCATACTCCAGCGTGCGGATATCCAGGAGGTCGAGCAGTGTGTGGATGAAGTCATCCGTCATGTACGGACGGTTGACGGCCGCCCGGAGCGCCTGCCACTTTTCCGGATGGTGTGCCTTGTAGGCAGGCGATGCCCAGAAGATCATCGGCACCTCGAGCGTCTCCTTCGTCGGATGTTCCTCGACATGGCCCGAGAACGTGCTGCCGCGGTCGTAGAGCGCCTCACCGTGATCGGGGATGTAGACGACGATCGCATCCTTATCGGCAAATTTGCCCATCAGACTCGTGACGACAAAGTCATTGTAGTAGAGCGCATTCTCATACTGCGCGATTTCCGTGCGCTTTTCCTGAGACAGCTCATCCTGCGGCGGCGGCACGTCATCGGCCGTGAATTTCGAGAAGATGTAGGGGAAGCGCATGTAGTAGAGCCCATGGCCGCCCATCAGGTGAATGAGGTAGAAATTCTTGGGTGCAGGCGACTGCAGGGCCTCGTCGACGAGCGGGAACAATGCCTCATCGTAGATGCCGCTGTCCTCATGCGACTCGCGCAGGCGCGTGAAGCGGCTGTAATCACTGCGGCCCGCAAAAAGCTGCGCGACATTGCCCCAGATGCCCGAACTCTCCTGATTCGAGAGCCAGTACGTCCGGTAGCCCGCCGCCTTCATCGTGTCGATCATGTTGTTGTAGGCGTACCACGGTTTCGAGGAATCCATGTCTGCAAACGTCAAGAGCTTGCGGAGCACGGCGACCGTCGCAGACTCCGACGAGATGGTGTCGCGGAAGACGGCGAGGTCCCCCTTCACGTTCAGTTCGTCGAGATTTGGTGTATTCTCCAGCGGATAGCCGTAAAGGTGCATGCGGTCGCGCGTCGTCGACTCACCGAGGATGAAGACGACGTACGGCGTATCGCTGTGGTTCTCCGCAATATCGACATCCGCTACGGCCTCCTCCTTGAGCTTCTCAAACGCGCGGATATTCTCGACCGACGTCGTCGCCGCTCGCCCGACGCGCACGACAGGCACGTCGAGCGAATCATTGATGATGAACGAGTAGTAGCGCGTCAACAGGATGCCACCCGCAGCCAGTGAAGCGACAACGACGAGCGGAATGGCGAGCGACAGGCGGTGGCGTGACAGGAAAGGGATCCGCACCGCGCCGAGCCTGCGGTAGGCAAAGACACCCGCCACGACGAGCAAGACAGCAGCCACCACGCCCTTCCAGCCCACGTACATGCGGACGAACTCTCCCGCCTCGCGCGGATTCGTCTGCAGCACCGCCGTCACGATGCCTGCGCCGATGAGCGAGCTGTACTGCACGATGGAGAAGAACTCCACGCCGCCGAGCAGCAGCGAGACGAAGAACGACGCCGCAAACAGCAGGCGCCGCAGCCTGCGCACGGGGATAAAGCCCAAGATGAGGATGTAGAGCAGCACCCCGCCGAGCAGGAAGACAGCATCCGCCGCGAGCACGCCGAGCTGCTCCCCCTTGTACATGTGGATGTTGAGCCACGCGATTGGCGCGAAATTCAGGAGGTACAGCACGAGCAGCAGCCCAGCCTCATGCTCCACCACATGCGTCCCGCGCGCCCAAGCCCTGAGTACGAATCGTTTCAATGCGTTCAAATTCCCAACCTCCAGAAGAAATGGTATAATATAACTATTATACACGAATCAGGAGGATTTTTCATGACACAAGATACATTCCATAAGCTCGTCCACCTCGTGATGGACTCCCCCGCCCATCCGCCCGAGAAACTCTTCATCGGCGGCATGGACAGCTGGCACGCCCGCGCCCGCCTCGCCCACTTCCTCGCCATGAAGGGCATCGACAAGACGGATGAAGCACTCGAGCTCTTCCACAGTGTCATCGAAGCCGACATCGACGAGGAGAAGGCTGAGAACGTCGAGGAAAAGGTCTTCGCCCTGCAGCGCTTGAGCTCCCTCGAGAAAGAGCTCGGCAAATTCGACGAAAGCCTGCGCCACATCGACATGGCCATCGAGCTCGCCGAGTCGACGGATTTCCTCTACAAGTACATCCTGCGCGGCGAGCTCTGGGCCGACCGCTGGAACCTCATGCACAAGATGAATATGACGCAGGAGGCAGAGGCGGAGGCCGACGAGCGCATCGAAGCCTACAAGGACATCCCCGTCCACCACAACAGCTATCTCTACTACGGCTACCGCTTCAAAGCTCAGCTCTCCGCCGAGCGCGGCGTGACGCTCGTGGCCAAGGATTACATGCACATGGCACTCCACGCGATGGAAATCCCGAAGGAATACGAGGCAGGACTCGAAAAGGCCTTCTCCGCCACCCACGACAACGCCTCGTGGATCCTGACCGAAATCGATAAGGCGACGCCAAATCCGGATAACCTGCACTGGGATATTTGAAAAATGCGTTTGCCGACGGAGGGGGGCTGTATTTCGGCTTCGTCGCTCCGCTAAATAAATGTGTGCCGACGGAGGGGGAATACATTTCGGCTTCGTCGCTCCGTTAAATGTGCCTCATGCTATCGATTGCAGCCAAGATAATCCGCCGCCTGCCGCGGCGTTCTCACATCGACTGGCAAAGCAACGCCTCCTCGGGGCACAGCCCTGCGGGCAGTCACTGCGCTCCTGCAGGCGAAATGTCTCCCCCCTCCTAAAGATACATCCTACAACGGAGTCTCTCTCCCGCTACGTTCCTGCAAAAAGCCTCATCCGCTCATCGATGATACGACGAACAGTCGAGGCTTTTCGCAACCGTACCTTGGCCCGCGGGGCTGGATGAGCATAAGCGTAGCATTTGATGTTCTGCGTTAAGAAAGGATTTTTCCCACCAAGCCCCTTACAAAAAAGCGTCGTCCAAGCGAAGCGCGTTTAGCGTTTTGTAAGGTTGCATTAAAAGGCAAAAAATTCTTTTAGCAGAACATCATTGCGTAGTGTTGACCGGCTATCCCCGACCTCGTTTAGCAGTGCGCCGTGGCGAAGTGTTGCCAGTCTCTCCCCGGCCCTGCTCTACATCCCCCCTTGACTCTGCCATAATTGTAGTGTTTACTAGGAAGTCAAGGGGGTATTTTTGTGACCAAGAACATGACAACCGGCAGCGTCGCGAAGAACATCGTGTATTTCTCGCTGCCATACTTCTTCTCGTATTTCCTGCAAACGCTATACGGCATGGCCGACCTCTTCATCATCGGCCAGTTCGAGGGAGCGGCAAGCATCACGGCTGTTTCGATTGGCAGTCAGGTCATGCACATGCTGACCGTCATGATCGTGGGGCTCGCGATGGGCACGACGGTCACGATTGCACAGGCTGTCGGCGCGGAGGACCACCAGCGCATCCGCAAGGCCATCGGTACGACGGCTGTGCTGTTCTTCGGCATCTCACTCGTGCTGGCCGTGCTGCTGGTCGCGCTGCGCGGCGGGATCACCAGCGCCATGGAGACACCGATAGAGGCTGTGCCCGGCACACAGTCGTATCTCCTCATCTGCTTCCTCGGCATCCCACTCATCACCACCTACAACATCATCGCATCCATCTTCCGCGGCCTCGGCGACGCCAAGAGTCCGATGTACTTCGTCGCAGTGGCCTGCCTCTGCAACATCGCACTCGACTACCTCTTCATGGGCACCATGGCGATGGGCCCGAGCGGCGCAGCCTGGGGCACCGTCATCTCACAGGCCATCAGCGTCGTGCTCGCCCTCGCCTACGTGAAGAGCGGCCGGGCAGGCATTGCACTCACGCGGCAGGACTTCCGCCCGGAACGTCCCGTGCTGCGGCGCCTCCTGCGCATCGGCGTGCCGATCTCGCTGCAGGACGGTTTCATCCAGGTCGCCTTCCTCGTCATCACTGTCATCGCGAATATGCGCGGCCTGACTGACGCCGCTGCCGTCGGCATCGTCGAGAAAATCATCAGCTTCATCTTTCTCGTGCCCTCGTCAATGCTCTCGACCGTCTCGGTGCTCGGCGCGCAGAACATCGGCGCGGGCAAAGTCGGCCGCGCACAGCAGACCCTGCACTATGCACTCGCGATGACCGTCGGCTTCGGTATCACAGTCTCCATCTTCACGCAGTACGCCGCCTACGACATCGTCGCGCTCTTCACCTACGATGCAGCCGTCATCGTAGCAGGCGAGGCATACCTGCAGGGCTATATCTTCGACTGCATCTTCGCGGGCATCCACTTCTGCTTCAGCGGCTACTTCTGCGCCTGTGGACGCTCCGAAATCTCGTTCCTGCACAACATCGCCTCCATCGTGACAGCCCGCATCCCGCTCGTCTACCTGACCTCTATCTGGTACCCCATGACCCTGTTCCCGATGGGCCTCGCGACGGCAGCAGGCTCCCTCGTGTCTGTCGTCATCTGCATCGGCGCCTTCCTCTACCTTCGCGGCCACGGCAGTCCGGCCTTCGCGAAGAGCGATGCCGCTGCCTGAAGGGGCACGACCTCAGCCCTTTGTTCTGAGATTCCCCACGATCACGCCGAGGAAGATCAGGGCGACGCCGAGCCACTGCGCGAGAGCGATGTGCTCGCCGAGGACGAAAAAGGCCATGAGGATGGCCATGGGAAGCTCCGATGAAGTCAGGATGCTGCCGAGTGACGGTCCGGTATGCGGGATGCCGATGGAAAAGAGAAGCGGCGGCAGTGCAATGCCAAAGATGCCGAGCGGGATGCCGTATGGCGCGACGGCGGCAAGGCTGCCCAGGGACAGCAGGAAGGTCGGCGGCATGAAGGAAAAAATCACAGTGGCCGCCCCGACGGACATCAGGGCACTCTTGAGTACGGGCGGCACCTCACAGCCGACCGTGCCGCTGACGAGCAGGACAAAGGAATAGCTGACGGCCGAAGCCAGTCCCCAGAGCACGCCGCTCGTCAGGGAGATGCTATCCGAACTGCCAACGAGTCCCGCCGCGAGCACTGATCCCGGCAAGAGGATCGCGATGGCCGCGACTTTCTGCCTGTCCGGCAGGCGGCGCGAGAAGACGCAGTCAATCGCCGTGCTGACCCAGACGAACTGGAAGAGCAGGATGATGGCAAACGAAGCCGTGACCGTCTGCAAAGCCGTGTAATAGAACATCGTCGTCAGGCCAATCGGCAGGCCGCAGCAAATGAGCGTCAATGCCCGGCGGACACTCAAAGGAAAGCCCCGATGGCGCAAGGCCGCCATCCACAGCAGAAGCATGCCGAAAAAGACCTGCCCGCCACAGGCCTCCACAGGCGTCAGCCCTGCCGCATAGGCAATCTTCACGATTGTCGAGAGGATGCCGTAACTGCATCCCCCGAGAAAGACAAGCAACGCGTATTTCATGTACTACCTCTCCTTTACCCAGTAAACCTCTCATTCAACAGAAAAAGCCACGCAGCAGGCGCTGCGTGGCGAAAATGACATGTGTCAGAAAAATCCACTCTCAGGAACACATCCCGAGTTTTAGATGAAATCACGTATAGGATAACAAAAGATGAGCCAAGATGTCAAGGCCAGCTGTCTTCAAAGAGAGACAACGGCAGGGGATGGCTGAGCAACACTGCGCGATGGCCGTCTGCTAAACGCTCCGCTTTTGCTCAGCCATCCCCTGCTGCATCTTGCCCTTCTTCTTTGCCCTAGCCAGCAATCACCCCAGCTGATGTTCTGCTGTCAGTCTCAGTTCCCTGTCGGCAATCCGACCGGCGATATCGGGATGGTGTGAGGTCACGATGATCGTCTTGCCCGCATCCTTGAACGACTGCAGAAACTGCGTCAGCCACGCCTGGCTCTCGGCATCGAGAAAGGTCTCCGGCTCGTCGAGCGTCCAGACAGCGGGATTCATCGTGAAGATCGAAGCCAGAGCCGTGCGCTTCTTCTCGCCGCCCGAGAGAAAGTACGGCGCCTTGTCGCGCAATTTTTCCAGCGAGAAATACGCAATGGCATCCTCCACGCGCTGGTGCACCGTCTCCTCTGGAAGCCCCATCTGCAGCGGGCCGAAGGCCAGCTCCTCCTCTACGCTCGCACAGAAGAGCTGCGCATCCGGATTCTGCCAGACGTAGCCGACGCGCTGATGGAAGTACTTGGAATAGCGATGCTCACGCATCTTCTTCGCCGTGATGGCCGTCCCCTCAAAGGTATACGTGCCGATCTCCGGGAAGACGAGTCCGTTCAAGAGACGCAGCAATGTGGTCTTCCCCGAGCCGTTCGGTCCCGTCAGCAAGACGGCCTCCCCTTTCTTTATCGTAAAGCTGATGTGGCGCAGGACCGGCTCATGGTCGAACGCACAGCAGACATCTTCAAGCGCGATCAAAAGAATCCCTCCAGACGAAGATACAGAAAAGCATACAAGGCAAGCAGGGCGAGCAGTATCAGCCGCCCCAGGAGCGGGCCGCGCCGTCTCTCCCCCGCCATGACGGGGTACTCGCCCGTAAAGCAGCGGCAGCGCATGGCCTCAGCCATCTCGAGCGAGAGGCGCTGCGAACGCTGCATGACAATGCCCATGATGCCGGCCATCGCCTTGTGCTTGCGCGGATTGTGGCCGACAGAGCGCAGCTTCAGCGACGTCAAGAGGAGCGAGGCCTGGTCGCCGAGCAGCACGAGGTAGCGCAGCGTCGTGTCAAGGATGAAGATGACCTCCGGCGGCAGGCGGAAGCGCCGCAGCGCCGCCGTGATCTCGTGCCACGAGAAATACTGCTGCAGGAGATTGAGCGCCGTCACACAGAGAAACGTCTTGAACGGCAGCAGGATTGCCGGGCCCGTGCCCCAGAAGATGAGCGCCGGCAGGATGAGCAGCAGGCAGAAAAGAGCAGCTGTCAAGGCTCCCATGACGATCTGCCGCAGCTGTGCCCCCGTCAGTGCCGTCATGAGCACGAGCTCCCCTCCGAGCACGGTCCAGAGGAATGCAGGCGTGCGCGCCGTGACGACGGCCAAAAGCAGCAAGATGAGCAGCACGAGTGCCATGCCAGCCTGGCCGCGATGGCGCCTGCACGCCTGCGCGCGCAGGACCTTGAGCATCTCCATCATGCGCAAAAGGGACCGGGAGATGAATGCATCCCGGTCCTTGTCTGGTCTGTATGATTCTTCGTGCTTTGCCCACTCAGGCAAATCCATCATGAAGAACACCTCAAATCAAAACTCACTCAGCGACCCGACAGAGAATCGCCGTAATCCGTATGCGAGGCAAAGAGCGGTGCCGCCATCTTGAACAGGATGACGAGCAGCGCCGTGCCAATGAGCGCCGAGAGGATGTAGCCGAAGGCATCCGGCAGCCCCGCAATCGCATAATCCGGGAACAGCGCGTCAAACGAGAAGCCCTGCTCCATGCCCGCCGGTGTATAGCCGAGCGCCGTGCCGAGGAAGTCCTGGGCCTCGAGTTCCTCCGGATCCCATTCGCCCCAGGCCGTGCCAGCGGCGAGCAGTCCGAGCGGCGTGCAGACGATCAGCGCTGCAATGAGGCCGTAGAGTGCGCGGTTCGTCTTCATGCGGACTGACTGGAAGAGGTCCGGCGACGTCTTGCGCAGGTAGGCGAGCACTGCCGTCGTGAAGACAACCTCTGCGAGGCCGAAGATCGTCAGGTGGCCGATCATCATTGCCGGCACCGAGATCCAGAGCGAATACGGACAGTAGAGCGCCTGGCCGGCCGCATCTGTAAAGAGCAACGGCTGGATGCCGAACTCGATGGCCGCTACGAGCGCTGCCGCATTGATGCCGACGTACGCGCCAAGCCCCGCCGCCATGTACTCGCCCGACGAAGCAGTCAGGCGCTTGCGCAGGAATCGGTAGACGGCATAGCCCGTGAACGGCAGCACAAACGCCATATTGAAGCAGTTCGCGCCAAAGGCCAGGATGCCCCCGTCACCGAAGAACAGTGCCTGGATGAGCAGCGCGACGCTGACCGACAGACACGCGGCATACGGGCCGAACAGTATCGCGATAAGCGTGCCGCCCACCGCATGGCCCGTCGTGCCGCCCGGCAGCGGCACATTAAACATCATACCGAGGAACGAAAGCGCCGCCGCGATGCCCAGGAGCGGCAGCTTCTCCTGCGGCACATGGCGGCGCACCTTCGAGACGGTCACGAGCCAGACCGGCACCATCGCCGCGCCGAGCACCGCACACGTTGACGGGCTCAGGTAGTTCTCTGGAATATGCATGATTTCATCTCCCCTATAAATAAACATGATGATTGATGCTTTCATTATACGTCATCTTCATGAATGCTGTAAGCCTCCCAGGGGGATAGAAATTTCGTTCTACAGCAAACCGGCAAACAAAAAGACCCGGGAATCCGCCCCGAGTCTTTTGCGTATCAAAGCCGCTTCTCAGCGGCGAATCTCCAAAATGGTGGAGATGAGGAGAATCGAACTCCTGTCCGAAATACATCCACATCACAAAGCATTATCGCAATAGCCCGAGAATGCGGGCATCATAGGAGCGGAACTCCAGGATTCAGAGTCCTCCACCACCTGTTTTTACAAAACAGGAAACTGCCGTCTTTATTTAAAACCTCCGGGTTGGCTGACGGTTCGTACTTCCAGAGGGGCTATCTGAGCTAGGCTCAGGCAGCGTAAGCGTATTCAGCTTCGTCAGTTGAATTTAGCGGTCAAGCTTCAGGCATTCATGACCATTGGCCTGCGAACTTCGTGGCTTCAATACCCCGTCGAAACCTTTACATCCCCATATGAGAAATGCTAGGAAAAAGCCGTCCGAAACGGCTCTTTTGTCCTTATATTATAGACGGTATGAGACCAAAATGCAAGTCTCGGCCACGTTATTCTTTTGACTCGCGTCTCATTCCTGCTCATCCTGATGGATCTCGGCCTGCTGCTGGCGCAGGGCTTCGATGCCGATGCGGAACTCGTCGATGGTCAGCTTGAAGTATGGCAATGTCTGCAGGGCCTTGTAGACGCCCTGCTGGGACTTAGCCGCTTCGAGTTTCTCGCCGATGCCGTCTTCCGTCAGGGCGTGGAGCAGGATGTGGGTGATCTGGTCGAGGGCGTGCTGCTCCTCGCTGATGGACTCTGCCCCATCGTGATCATGGATCTCATGGATATCGTTCATTTATGGTAACTTCCTTTCTGAATTGCTGATGTTTATTCGATTTTCACTGCCAACGGCCTGCACACAATTGCACCGCGCCCATCATCATAGTATAATGAAGGGGTAGTCTACATGAAATGAAGAGGTGCTAAGATGGCAGATCGATATTATACGTTACACATTGCAGGCTGCACGCGCAACCTGCCCATCCTCAATGTCACGGACAAGCTGGCCATCGCCGGCTTTGTCATGCTCGGTGATGTGGAGCTCACGGACGCCTGTGCGCAGGCGCTGGCCAAGAAGGTGCCGCCCGAGACAGATTACGTGCTGACGGCGGAGACGAAGGGCATCCCGCTCGCGGAGGAGCTCGCGCGCGCACTCGGCATGGACCGCTACATCGTCGCACGCAAGTCGGTCAAGGCATACATGGAGAACGCGCTCTGGGTCGATGATGTCTCGATCACGACGAAGGGCACGCAGAAACTCTGCCTTGACGGCACGGACATCGAACGCATCAAGGGCAAGAACGTCCTGCTGCTCGACGATGTCATCAGCACGGGCGGCTCGATGAAGGCGCTCGTCGAGCTGACCGAGAAGGCTGGCGGCAAGGTCATCGGCCAGGCATGCGTGCTCGCCGAAGGCAACGCAGCCAAGCGCGACGACATCATCTTCCTCGAGCCGCTGCCGCTCTTTGACGCGCAGTGAGCCCTGAATCGCCTAGTTGCATATGAGAAAACCCGCAGTGATGCGGGCTTTCTTTTTATGCACGGTTATGCGATTTTACGCTAGATGCACCCGATCAGAACTTGACCGAGACGCCGACGCCGACGCCGTTCTCGCGGCTGCCCTCATCCGGCTTGAAGTTGTGGTAGTTGACGTTGAGGTCGACATTGAGCAGCAGGTTCTTGTTGACGCCGACCTGCGTCTCATTGAAGTCCTTGCCCGCGACATACGAAGCGTAGGCATCAAAGCCCAGTACCTTCGGCGTGCTCACCGCAACGCCGGCGAAGGCATTATCCTTATCATTCGGGAGGTTCCAGCGATAGCCGCCGATGACCTTGAGCTCAGATCCAACGATGTCGTACTGCAGATAGGCATCCTTGTGGTCGCCCTTCTCGTCGCGGTCCGCATACTGGAAGCCAACTGTTGCCTTATTCGTCACTTTGTGCTCGATGTAGCTCTCCTTCGTGCCAACGCCGACAGCCGTCTCGTGATTGGCCATCTGGTTGATCGGAGCCGCCATCGCATAGGAAGAACTGACGAGGAGCAGTGCCGCCGTCAGCAGTGCTGATTTTTTCATGTAGGTCCCTCCAAAATGAAATCAATATCATAGTTATACAGAAAAATTTTACATGATTTTCGCGAAATTGTCAAATTGACTTGCCTCTCTCTAGGTTACATTTCCCCTGACCACATCCACCGCTTCGCGCTCCCCTTCTCCACTGGAAGATTCTTTTATGGTTTCCATGTCATTGGAGTTTGACCATTACCGAAATGTTCTTGCATTGCTTGCGTATTCTTGTAATATCCCAATTTTGTGGCATCGTCCTGAACGTTTGGCGCTGTGCCATTGAAGTAATAGACATTATACGAATCACCAACTCGCTCAATGCGAACACCTGCCCACTTACCTTTATCGGCATCATCGAGTTCGATTTGATTCATTTTTAGGTTTGCTGCATCCCAAAGCGTTTTGAAGTACTCATAGCGTTGACCATTGACTTTCACATCTCCATCAGCGCCTCCATTTACAGGCTGTTTGACTTTCTCATGCAAGGCAGTCTGTAAATCGAGCTCTACCCATCCTCCATTGCCAAGCACAACCTTGCCGGACGCTATTGCTTGTTTAAGGCCTTTCTCTAACTGGCTCTGAGCAAATCTCTGGTGGCCTGCTGTCGTGTTATCCAATGCATAGGCAATGGTCTTGGATATCTGGAAGTAGGCATCGCTGACGGCCTCGGCCAGTCCGCCTTTCGCAAAGATTGCTGCAGCGATGCCGACGACAAAGGCGAGGATCAGGGCGTACTCAACGATGCCCTGGGCTTTCTCGTGCCATTTCTTCTGTTTATTATTTTGCGGATATTTCATAAATCTCACCTGCACGTATCGCAAAAACTCGTTGTTTTCACCTTCCATTATAAGCGGTACACATGAGAAAAGCCAGCTAAAAGTAGCTGGCTCTTTGGGAGGGAGAATGTGTGATTTTGGGGCTCAGAGGCCGAGCAGTGCGTCGAGCTTGGCTTTGTCGAAGCTCACGACGAAGTCCTTGCCGTTGACGGTCGTGACAGGCACGATGAGATCGCCGGAGATCTTGTAGCACTCGTCGCGGTCGGCATCGCTGAGCTCGATGTTGTGCTCCTCGTAGGCCACACCTCTGGATTTCAGGTATTTTTTGACTTTATCGCACCAGGGGCACTGCGTGATAGAATAGACTTTTACCATGATGATTCCTCCTATACAGAGATGATGAAATATCCTTATTGACCACTTACAGGGATTCGATGTACTTCTCGGCGAGCAGGGCGGCTGTCGTGCCGTCGGCCGCTGCTGTTGTCAGCTGGCGGATCTCCTTCTCGCGCACATCGCCGGCGGCGAAAACGCCGGGGAGATTCGTGCGGCAGTCCTCACCGGCGAGGATGCGGCCGCTCTCCGTCATCTTCACCTGTCCCTCGAAGAGGTGGGTGTTCGGCACGACGCCGATGTTGACGAAGATGGCATCGACAGGCAGCTCGCGCGCCTCACCCTTTGCCTTGTCGTAGATGGTGATGCTCGTCAGATGGTCCTCACCGTGCAGAGCGCGGATCTCTGTCTCGAGCAGCACTTTGACCTTCGGATTGGCAAAGAGCTTGTCCTGCGATGCCTTGTCGGCGCGCAGCTTCGAGCGATGGATCAGGTAGAGCTCCTTGGCGTACTTCGTCAGGAAGTTCGCCGCATCGACTGCGGCATTGCCGCCGCCCATGACGGAGATGACCTTGTCCTGATACATGTGGCCGTCGCAGAGTTCACAGTAGTGGACACCGCGGCCGCTGTACTTCGCCTCTTCCTTGAGCGGCAGCTTGCGGCGCTCCATGCCGGAGGTGATGATGACGACCTTGGCCTCGTAGATATAGCTCTGCGTCTCGACGATCTTCGTCTTGCCCATGAGGTCGACGCGCTCGATCATGTCGAACTCATCGACTTCGGCACCGGCTGCTTCGGCCTGCTGCTGGACGGTCGTCATGAGGTCGCTGCCGCTGACCTTCGTGAAGCCCGGGTAATTCTCGATACCGACGGCGTTGGCAATCTGCCCGCCGACGATGGCATTCTCGAGCACGAGCGTCGAGAGATTCGAACGCCCTGCGTAGAGCGCTGCCGTAAGGCCGGCCATGCCGGCACCGATGATGATGACATCTTTTGTCTTGCGTTCCTTCGTCATACTATCCCTCCGTTATCTGTCTTCCGCATATCTCTGCCGTGCGGAGCGGCTCTCTTGCTTTCTGACCTCAGTATAGCAGATGTTGCGGCCGCCTTCTGTTACTGAGTTACAGTGACAAAAAGATTTCCTGCATCTTGGCTTCCCTTGACTTTTCGCTCCATCTATACTATGATAAAAGTAGTATATAAATACATATTTGTTTACTATGTATTAATCTAGAAAGAGGCGATCTCATGCCCGGAATCAGACCAGCCCCAGGCGAAATCCCACAGAAAGCAATGGCCTACATCCTCCAAGGCCTCTGCACCATCAGCTACGGCGAGATGGTCCTCGTCGCGCAGGACGGCGTCCTCATGCAGGTCGACTGGAGCGAGAAACGGCGCCTCGACTGCTGGCACGACACCGAAGATGCAAAGCCCCCCTACCCCGAGCGCGTCCTCACGGAGCTCGCCGCGCGCATCCGCAAGGAATTCCGCCTGCTGCAGTACGGCAGGCTCGTGCTCGTCATCCGCAAGGGACGCCTCATGCAGATCGAACGCACAGAAAAACAGCGCTTCACCGGCCTTGACGGCGAGGGCATCTGATTCAAGATGTCCTGCCGCAGCCGGGAAGCGCTGCTTTTTTGTCGCAGGATGCATTCAACGGTCTTCGTGCTTCTCCTTGGTCAGCCAGCGGGACGTGCGGAGTTTTTTTATTGTCTCGAGTCGGTCCTGATAGATGTCCTCGATGACGAGCTTGCAGATGACGATGAAGGGCACTGCGAGGAACATGCCGGCCGGGCCGAGCACTTCGCCGCCTAAGATGATGCCGAGGATGATGGCGATTGGATGCAGATTCAGGGACTTGCCGATCAGCGTCGGATAGACGAGATTGTGGTTGACCTGTGTCAAGATCAAGTAGAAGCCTGCCGTCTGGACGGCCACCCACGGGTCGACAGTCGCCGTCAGCAGGATACCGAAGATCGAGGCGACAGTCGGGCCGAGCACCGGCACAAACTCGCTGATGCCGGATACCATCGCGAAGACCGAGGCGTAAGGCAGGCTTCGCGAGGTGTAGTAGAGGAAGACGATGACGGCCGTCAGGCTGCAGATGACGAGTTGGCTGCAGATGTACGTGCGCAGAGCTGAGAGGATGCGGTTGAAGAGCGCGAGCACTCGGCTGTAGTCGCGCTGCGGGAAGAGGCTCGCGAGATAGATCTTGATATCATTGCCGTCCTTGAGCAGGTAGAACGTGACAAAGATGATGATGACCATGTCGATGAACTTGCTGAAGATCGAGAGCAGGATCGTCAGCGATGATTTCAGCGCATCAATGCTGGCCGCCTTGAGCTCGAGCCAGAACTGCTCGAATTCATCCGTCAGGTAGACATTGTCGTGAATCAGGGGCGCCTGTTGCAGTTTCTCCGTGATCTGCGGGAAATCCGTGACGAACCGCGTGAACGTCGGGATGAACGTACTTGAGACGAGCAGCAGCAGCCCGCCGCAGACGGTGAGAAAGCCAATGAGCACGATTGCCGCCGCGAGCCCGCGGTTCATCCGGGACTCGAGCCGGTCGACGAGCGGCGTCAAGAGCAGCTGTAAGAGCAGCGAGATGAAGATGATGAACGCCAGCTGCGGCAGGAACCAGAACGCCGACAAGAGGATCGTGAACGTCACGCCGAGCAGGATGGACGTCCGATAAGTCTTTAAACGCATAAGAAACTCCTAACCATAGAAGATGTACATAGGATACCTGCCCTGATTATACCACAGAGCGAACAGAAGAGAAAGAAAGGGACTGCCGTGCGGACGGCAGTCCCTTTCTTTCTCAAAAGACGGCCGCCCGCGAGCTTCTGCTGCTGTACAGGGGCAGTCTTTTCGTGTAGTTCTGGAGTTACTTGATGACCATGACTGGAATCGGGGATTCTTCGACGACTTTCTGGCTGACACTGCCGATCAGTGCACCCTTGAAGAGGCCGAGGCCGCGGCTGCCCATGATGATGAGGTCACTGTGCTCTTCGGCGGCTACGCGCATGATGGCTTTCGGGATATTGCCCGTCTCAACGTGCTTGGAGGCCTTGATGTCGTCCGGCAGTTTCTCCCAAATGCGATCGAAGACGATGTGGCTCGGGATGTCTTTGTTGATGTTGCTGGCGACGTAGACGAAATCGAGGTCGGCTTTGCATTTCTCGGCGAAGAAGATTGCCTCATCGACGGCCTTGCAGCCGTTGACGGAACCGTCGACTGGTACTAAGATTTTCTGGATTCTGCCCATATTAACCCCTCCTATGCGAAGATGAATGATTTTCTGATTATATGGAGTATTTCGTTCTCACCTGGTGAAAATCCTGCTTTTCATCTGGCTTTTTCTTGTGCTACGAACATATTTTTTCTCTCTCATGGCAGCCTGAAGAAATTTTTTCGAAAAAGGTGTTGACAGGAGTGTGGATTCTTCGTATAATATTTCTTGTGACTACGGGATGTGGCACAGTTTGGTAGCGCGCATCGTTCGGGACGATGAGGCCGCAGGTTCGAATCCTGTCATCCCGACCATTGAATATTCAAGCCATCTGCTCTTGTGGATGGCTTTTTTCGTATCAGAATTATTTTTGTAAAAAGTGTTGACAAGAGAATGGATTCTTCGTATAATATTTCTTGTGACTACGGGATGTGGCACAGTTTGGTAGCGCGCATCGTTCGGGACGATGAGGCCGCAGGTTCGAATCCTGTCATCCCGACCATTGAATGTTCAAGTCGTCAGCTTTTGCTGGCGGCTTTTTTCGTGCGTGAGGCTGGTTGACATCTCATAAGGGGAAGGGGGATGATTTTCGGCTTCGGCGCTCCGTTAAATGGCCTCCTCGACTTTGCTTTTTCTCTAAGTGACTTCGCCGCCTGACGCGGCGTTCTGACATCGCATTACCTAGCAAGCATCTCTGTCGGCCAGCCCTACGGGCAATCACTCCGCTTCTGCAGGCGAAAACCATCCCCCTTCCCTAGCTACTGCCTACCGGCCAACCATACAGGCAAGCACTTCTGCAGGCGAAATTCCCCACCTCTTTCCTAGGTACTGCCCTTTCCTCGATGTTCTAGGGCGTGCTTTGCTTCGCTCGCACTCACTTTTTCAGATATGGAAGACCAATAAAAAAGACACGGCATGTGGGCCGTGTCTTTTTACCAGTGGGATAAATTGTCTTATTTATCGGTCAGGCGCTCGAGGGCGCGATGGGCGATGTCCGTGCGGTGGAAGGCTCCTTCGAAGGTGATGGCGTTGACGCCTTTGTAGGCTTTGTCGACGGCGTTGCGGATGTCGTCGGCGGTGGCGACGACGCCGAGGACGCGGCCGCCGCTCGTCACGATCTTGCCGTCTTTCTCGGCGGTGCCGGCATGGAAGACGAGGGTGCCGAGGGCTTTTGCTTTTTCAAGGCCATCAATCGGGAAGCCTTTCTTGTAGGCTTTCGGGTAGCCGCCGGAGGCGATTACGACGCAGACTGCTGCCCCATCGCTCCATTCGATGTGCTCTTCGTCGAGGGTGCCGTCGGCGCAGGCGAGCATGATGTCGACGAGATCGCTCTTGAGGAGCGGCAGGACGACCTGCGTCTCGGGGTCGCCGAAGCGGGCGTTGAACTCGACGACTTTCGGACCTTCTTTGGTGATCATGAGGCCGGCGTAGAGGCAGCCTTTATAGGGCCTGCCTTCTTTTGCCATGGCGGCGATGGTCGGCCTCAAGATGCGTTCGGTGGCAATCTTCACCATCTCGTCGGTCATGACCGGTGCCGGTGCATAGGTGCCCATGCCGCCGGTGTTGGGGCCTTTGTCGCCGTCGTAGGCGCGCTTGTGGTCCTGGGAGCTGACCATCGGGCAGATGGTCTTGCCGTCGGTGAAGGCTAAGAGGGAGGCTTCCTCACCGTCCATGAACTCCTCGATGACGACGCGGCTGCCTGCCTTGCCGAAGGCGGCGTCATCCATGATCTCGTGGACGGCATCGAGTGCCTCGTCGAGTGTCATGGCGACGATGACGCCCTTGCCGGCGGCAAGGCCGTCGGCCTTGATGACGATTGGGGCGCCCTCTTTCTTGATGTAGTCGCGGGCTGCTTCGGCATCGGTGAAGACTTCGTACTTGGCTGTCGGGATGCCGTACTTCTTCATGAGGTTTTTGGAGAAGGACTTGGAGCCCTCGATCTCGGCTGCGAGTTTGCGCGGGCCAAAGGCCTTGATGCCGGCCTTGTTCATGGCATCGACGACGCCATTCGTCAAGGGGACTTCCGGGCCGACGACGACGAGGTCGATGGCCTTCTCCTCGGCGAGCTTGACGAGGGCTTCGTTGTCGCAGATGTCGACGTCTCCGATGCACTCGGCCACATCAGCCATGCCCGGATTGCCCGGCACAGCGTAGAGCTTCGTTGCCTTCGGCGACTGCGCGAGTTTCCAGGCCAGCGTGTGCTCGCGGCCACCGGAACCGATCACTAAGATGTTCATGGTAGTTCCTCCAATATCACGTAAATCACAAAACAGCCTTCTCCCGCAGGCATAAACGCCCGCAGGGGAAGGCTCGTATCCTTATTTCTTGAGCTGCTCGGCGAGATAATCCTTGATCATCGTGTCGTAAGCGGCCGTATGGGCAAAGGCCTCCTGTGCAAGCTCCATGCGCGTGCGGTCGTCGACGCAGCCGTTCTTCGCGACCTGCTCGGCAATGGCATCGTAGCGGGCCGGGTTCGTGATGATCGTGACGAACTTGAAGTTCTTGGCTGCAGCGCGGACCATGGCCGGGCCGCCGATGTCGATGTTCTCAATGGCTTCAGCGAGCGTGACATTCGGCTTGGCAATCGTCTCCTTGAACGGATAGAGGTTGACAGCGACGAGGTCGATGCCCGTGATGTGATGCTCCTCCATCTCGCGAACGTGCTCGGGATTGTCACGGACGGCCAAGATGCCGCCGTGGATGTACGGATTCAGGGTCTTGACGCGGCCATCCATGATCTCCGGGAAACCCGTGACGTCGCTGACATAGGTGACGGGGATACCGGCCTCTTTGATGGCCTTCATCGTGCCGCCCGTCGAAACGATCTCAACGCCTGCTTCGTGGAGCTTGCGGGCGAATTCGACGACGCCCTGTTTATTCGATACGCTAATGAGAGCGCGCTTGATCTTCATGGTGTGTACCTCTTTCTCAGTTTGTTTACATCGTGCATGGGCAGGGGCGAGTTTTTTCGGCTTCGGCGCTTCGCTGAATGGCCTTCTCGCCTCTTTACTTATGGCAAAGGTGGTTCGCCGCCTGACGCGGCGTTCTTACATTACGGAACATAGCTGGGGATTATCTGTCGGCCAGCCCTTCGGGCAAGCGCTTCGCTTCTGCAGGCGAAAAATCTCGCCCTTGCCCTAGTCAGTACCTACTGTGGTCAGTTGACATCTCACAGAAAACTGGTTAGGGTTGGCTGTTGGTCAGCTCTGCGGACAGTCGCTTCGCTTCTGCAGGCGGACACCATCCCCTTCCCTAGCTACTTCTTACACAGCCCCATCCCCAGCATGTTTACTGCTTGGCGGACAGGATGCGCACGTGGCGGCCTTCTACTTTGAGGCGGCCTTCGCAGTAGAGCTGGATGGCCTTCGGATAGATGATGTGCTCTTGCTCGAGCACGCGGGCGCCGAGCGTCTCTTCGGTATCGTCATCGAGCACGGGCACGGCGGCCTGCAGGATGATGGGGCCGCTGTCGGTCCCTTCGTCGACAAAGTGTACGGTACAGCCGCTGACTTTGACGCCGTAGGCGAGCACGTCGCGGTGCGCATGCGCGCCCGGGAAGCTCGGCAGCAGGGCCGGGTGGATGTTCATGATGCGGCCTGCGTAGTGGCGCACGAAGTACGGCGTCAGGATGCGCATGAAGCCGGCGAGCACGACGAGCGTGACGCCTGCTTCATCGAGGGCCGCGATCAGGGCTTCCTCGAACGGCTGACGGCCGTCAAACTGCTTGCGGTCAATGCAGACGGCCTTGATGCCGGCCGTTTTAGCGCGCGTCAGCGCGTAGGCATCCGGCTTGTCGGTCAACACGACGGCAATCGTCGCATCGACTTCACCGCGGCCGATAGCATCGATGATGGACTGGAGGTCGGTGCCGCGGCCGGAGCACAGCACGCCCAATACTTGCTTACTCATCGAACACGCCGCCTTTGATCGTCACATCGTGATTGCCGCGGACGACGCGGCCGATCTCGTAGACCGTCTCATGCTCGGCTTCGAGGTGCGCCTTGATCTTGTCGGCCTCCTCGCGGCTGGCCATGATGACCATGCCGATGCCCATGTTGAACGTGCGGTACATCTCATGCCAGTCGACATTGCCCCACTGCTGAAGCAGGCGGAAAATCGTCGGCATCTGCCAGACGGAGCTGTCGATCTCGACGGCCATGTCCTCAGGCAGTGCGCGCGGGATGTTGTCGTAGAAGCCGCCTCCCGTGATGTGGACCATGCCGTGGATGTCGAATTTCTCGATGAGCGGCAGGCATGTCTTCGGATAGAGGCGCGTCGGCGTCAGGAGTTCCTCGCCAATCGTCTTGCCGAGCTCGTTGATGTACTCGTCGCCCTTGAAGCCCTTGTGCTCGAAGCAGATCTTGCGCACGAGGGAATAGCCGTTCGAATGGACACCGGAGGAAGGCAGGCCTAAGAGCACATCGCCTTCCTTGACGCGCTCGCTCGTGATGACCTTCGACTTCTCGACGACGCCGACGGCAAAGCCAGCGATGTCGTACTCACCGACCGGGTAGAAGCCGCTCATCTCAGCCGTCTCGCCGCCGATGAGAGCGCAACCGGACTCCTTGCAGGCATTCGCGACGCCCTTGACAACAGAGGCCACCTGCTCCGGGTCGAGCTTGCCGACGGCGAGGTAGTCGAGGAAGAAGAGCGGTTCGGCGCCCTGTACGAGGATGTCGTTGACGCACATGGCAACAGCATCCTGGCCGATCGTGTCGTGCTTGTCGAGCATGAAAGCGAGGCGCAGCTTCGTGCCGACACCATCCGTGCCGGAGACGAGGACCGGCTCTTTGTACTTGCCGGAATTCAGCGCAAAAAGACCGCCGAAGCCGCCGAGGTCGCCGAGGACTTCCGGACGATACGTCGCCTTGACGCTGTCCTTGATGAGTTTGACGGAGTAGTTGCCAGCATCGATATCGACGCCGGAATCCTTATAGGTAAGTTGTTCTGCCATTTGATCTCCTGGTTCCTTTCCTATCCTGTCTTATCCTGTCTGACAAAATCCTGTGGCTCGCCTTCAGCACTTGCGCTGCTCGAAGACGTACTTGCTGTCGCCTGCCGGCTTCGCACCGTCCTTGATCGGGTAGGCACTGTTGAAGCAGGCGTAGCACATGTCCTCTGCATTGAGGTTCGGCACACATCTCTTGAGGCCATCGATGCTCAGGAAGTGCAGGGAATCCGCACCGATGAACTCGCGGATCTCCTCGACGGACTTCGTCGCGGCAATGAGTTCCTTGCGGACGCTGGTATCGATGCCATAGAAGCATGGATAGCCGATTGGCGGACTGCTGATGCAGACGTGTACAGCCTTTGCCCCGGCGTTCCGGAGCATGCGGACGATCTTGCCGCTCGTCGTGCCGCGGACGATGGAGTCATCAACCATGATGACCGACTTGCCCTCGACGACGGAGCGGATGGCATTGAGCTTGAGCTTGACTGCCGTGTCGCGCTTCTTCTGCGTCGGCTGGATGAAGGTACGGCCAATGTAGCGGTTCTTGATCAGACCCTCGACGAACGGGATGCCCGATTCATAGGCAAAGCCCGTCGCTGCCGTCGTGCCGGAGTCCGGGACGGAGATGACGATATCGCCCTTGAAGCCCGACTCGCGCGCGAGCTCACGCCCCATGAGGAAGCGCGCTTCGTGGACGCTCTGGCCGTCGATGACGGAGTCCGGACGTGCGAAGTAGATGTGCTCGAAGATGCAGCCGGCCTTCTTCTCGTCCGTCGCGAACGGATACGACTTGAGACCGTCCTGGTCGATGACGACCATCTCACCCGGCAGGACATCGCGCACGAACTCAGCGCCGACGACATCAAGGCCGCAAGTCTCCGACGAGAGGATCCAGCTGCCCTCCTCTGTCTTGCCGATGCAGAGCGGACGGAACCCCTGCGGATCGCGGGCGCCGATGAGCTTCTCCTCCGTCATGATGGCCAGGCAATAGCAGCCCTTGACCATCTTGAGGCTCTCAATGATGCGCTCCTCGATTGTCTCCTTGTGGGAGCGCGCGACAAGGTTCACAATGACTTCCGAATCGATGGACGTCTGGAAGATCGTGCCCTGCTGCTCGAGGTTATGGCGGATCTCAGCGGCATTCGTCAGATTGCCGTTGTGGGCAAGCGCGATCTTGCCGCCCGCATAGTTGACGAGCAGCGGCTGCGTGTTAGCGAGCAGGCTTGAGCCCGTCGTCGAATAGCGCACATGGCCGACGGCAATGCACTGATTCTCCATGTGCGGGACCTGATGGCGGAATACTTCATTGACGAGGCCCATGCCGCGCGTCACATCCATCCAGGCGCCATCCGTGATGGCGATGCCGGCACTCTCCTGCCCGCGATGCTGCAGGGCGTAGAGGCCGAGATACGTCAGACCGGAGACATCTTCCGTATGGGAGTACACGCCGTAAACGCCGCATTCCTCTTTCCACTTCGGTTCTGGGTTGTAGCCATTATCATACATGGTTGTTCTGCTTCTTCCTTTTCTCTTGACGATACATTTTCTTATCAAAGGGACTTGATGGAGCCTGAAGGCCGCTAAGACGCGGCTCAGAGCTGAGCCGCAACGCGTGCAGCCTTCTTCTCAACACCGGCGACCATATCGGCGCGGTAGTCAGCGAGCTTCTTCTTAAGGTCATCATCTGCAATCGAGAACATCTCGACAGCAAAGATGGCAGCGTTCTTCGCACCGTTGATGGCCATCGTCGCCACGGGGATGCCCGACGGCATCTGCACCGTCGAGAGCAGTGCGTCCATGCCGTTGAGCGACGTCGCATTGATCGGCACGCCGATGACCGGCAACGTCGTGTAGCTTGCCACGACACCGGCGAGATGTGCGGCAGCGCCTGCACCGACAATGAAGACGCCGACGCCCTTGGCGGGAGCCGACTCGACGAATTCACGGACCTTGGCCGGCGTGCGGTGCGCGGAGGCGACCGTCACTTCCGACTCGATACCAAACTGTTTCAAGAGCTCAACGGCTGGCTTCAGGATTGGCCAGTCGGAGTCGCTTCCCATGATAACAGCTGCTTTCATGGATTATCATCTCCTGTTATACACTCAAGCAATACATCATTTCATACATTAATGATAACGGTAAAAATCTGGGCTGTCAACAAAAAACAGGACAGGTGTCCTTGCGCAAAAGGAAAAGCCCCCGGCCAGGCCGGGAGCAAGAGACAAGGGTCAGTCGAGATCCTTGCCCGTGATCATCTTGTAGGCTTCTACGTATTTGGCAATCGTCTTGTCGATGACATCCTGCGGCAACTTGTAGTCGCTATCCGGGTTTGCCTTGAGCCAGTCGCGGACGAACTGCTTGTCGTACGACGGCTGCGGCTTGCCTGCCTCATAACCTTCGAGCGGCCAGAAGCGGGAGCTGTCCGGCGTCAGGACCTCGTCGCCGAGGACGATGTTGCCATCCTCATCGAGGCCGAACTCGAACTTCGTGTCGGCGATGATGATGCCGCGCGAAAGAGCGTATTCTGCGCACTTCTTGTAGATGGCAATCGTGTAGTCGCGCAGTTTCTCGGCATACTCCATGCCATGGCCCGGGAACTCCTTCTCGAAGACAGCAGCCCCCTGCTCGAGGGAGACATTCTCGTCGTGGTCGCCGAGCTCTGCCTTCGTGCTCGGCGTGAAGATCGGCTCAGGCAGCTTCTCGGATTCCTTGAGGCCAGCCGGCAGCTTGATGCCGCAGACCGTGCCGTTCTCCTGATAGCTTGCCCAGCCACTGCCCGTGATATAGCCGCGAACAATGCACTCCATCGGCAGCATCGTGAGCTTCTTGCACTTCATGCTGTTGCCGAGAAACTGCGGCTGCTGGAAGAACTCCGGCATGTCGTTATTGTCCACCGAGATCATGTGGTTCGGAATGATGTCCTTCGTGAAGTCGAACCAGAACTTCGACATCTGCGTCAGGACTTTGCCCTTCTTCGTGATCTTGTTCTTGAGGATGTGGTCGAATGCGGAGATGCGGTCTGTCGCAACCATGATGATGCTGTCGCCTGCATCGTAAACCTCACGAACTTTTCCGGATTTGAACGGCTTATACTCTTTCATGTGTTATCGTCTCCCGTCACATAAAGATAGATAGGATTTTCATACCTCCATCATAACGGCAGATGGGAAAAATGTCAAGAAATGGGCCAAATGTCCTTGAAGTCAGGATTCGTATCGTAGGGAGGGGGCATGTATTTCGGCTTCGTCGCTGCCGCCCTCTTCTTTCATCCGCTAAAACGAGACATCCCCCTCCCTCAGTTACGGTCGGCAAGCGAGCTCGAAGACCGTCTGATCGATAATAGAGGCAAGGAACCTGACGAGAAGAAAAAAAGAGCCCGCCCCACTCCACCTGAAAGATGAAGTGAGAACGGACTCTGAAGAAAAACGGACTGAGCTGAGGCCGGGGTGGTGTGTACCGCCTGCAGGAGCGCAATGTCTGCTAAAAACGGACTGAGCTGAGGTCGGTGGAACATGTTCCGCCTGCAGGAGCGGCGCGGCTGCCCGCAGGGATGGCCCCTAACACTCCATTAGCTCAAGTCGCAATGTAAGAACGCCGCGGCAGGCGGCGAAACTCCTTCGATGCGAATAGCATCATAGGGGCCATTTAGCAGAGCGACGAAGCCGGAACATTTCCCACCGGCCCTTTGCCAACACTCACTCGTCTCCTCGAATCAGCACTTGTAATCAGCCCCTCATGCCTTCACTGCTTTTCTCCTCGTCTTTCTCTTGTTTCGGCCCTCGCTCTTTCGCGACGGCGAGCATGAGCTTGATGCGGTTGAGCTGATTGACCTCGGAAGAGCCTGCATCGCAGTCGATGGCGGTGAGGTTGGCTCCCGTGTAGCTCTCGCGCAGCTCGTGCATGACGCCCTTGCCGGTGATGTGGTTCGGCAGGCAGCCAAAAGGCTGAAGGCAGATGACATTTGGCACACCCTCGTCGATGAGCTTGACCATCTCGCCCGTCAGGAACCAGCCTTCGCCGGCCATATTGCCGAGGCTGACATGGCGCGAGGCGAGCTTTGCCGTCTCGTCGATCTTGTGCGGTGCGAGGAAGTGGCGGCTGTTCTTGAGGGCCTTGCGCATCGGCGCACGGTAGAAGTTGATGATGTTGATGAACATGCGCCCGAAGAAGCTGTTCCGCTTCTTGCCATCGAGCAGCCTGTGCTTGACAATCGGGTCGTAGGCCGAGTAGAGGAAGAAGTCGACGAAGTCCGGCATGACGACCTCCGCGCCCTCCTCCATCAGGACCTTCTCGATGTGGTTGTTCGCAACCGGGTGATACTTCGCGAGGATCTCGCCGACAATGCCGACTTTCGGCTTCCAGAGTTCTTCATCGATTGGGATATTGTCGAATTCCTTGACAATCTGCTTGATCGTGCGCTGGAACTTGAAGTAGCCGCCGTCCCTGAGGACGTCCTTGCACTTTGCCATCCACTTGTCGAAGAGGCGCTGCGTCTCACCCTTCTGGAGCTCATACGGCATCATGCGGTTCTTGACGTTCTGCAGGAGGTCGCCGAAGATCGCGGCCTTGATGGCGGCGATGAGCATCGGGCGCGTGAGGCGGAAGGCATCCGTCTCCTCCGGCAGGCCGTGCACGGCGAAGACCGGCACCTGCGGGAAGCCCGCGTACTTGAGAGCCTGGCGCAGGACGCTCATGTAATTCGTCGCGCGGCAGGCACCGCAGGTCTGGAACATCGCGATGCTCGTGTGGTCGGGGTCGTACTCACCCGACTTCAGCGCGGCGATGAGCTGGCCGATGACGACGATGGATGGGTAGCACATATCGTTGTTGACGTAGCGCAGGCCGAGGTCGATGGCTTCCTTGTCCGGCATCTCCGGCACGACGAGGTTGTAGCCGAAATCGCGCATGACCGACTTGATGAGATCGAAATGGATTGGGGCCATCTGCGGTGCGAGGATCGTGTGCGTTTTCTTGCACTCCGCTGTGAAGTGTGGGCGCTCGATTGGCTTGACTTCCTGATACGGCACGGGCTTGCGGCGCGCGAGCGCGGCCATCAGGGAACGCAGGCGGATGCGGGCGGCGCCGAGGTTCGAGACTTCATCGAGCTTGATCATCGTGTAGATGCGGTTGTGAGCCTCGAGAATGTCCTTGACCTGGCCCGTCGTCAGCGCATCGAGGCCGCAGCCGAAGGAGCTGAACTGGATCAGCGTGAAGTTCGGGTGCTCTGCGACGAACTGCGCCGCATGATAGAGGCGCGCGTGGTAACTCCACTGGTTGACGATCTTGAGCTTCGCCGCCTTGACCGGCACGTGGTAGACGGCGTCTTCCGAGATGATGGGCAAATGGTAGCTCTGGATCATCTCCGGGATGCCGTGGTTGATCTCCGGGTCGATGTGATAGGGGCGGCCGACGAGCATGATGACCTGCTCCCCCGTCTTCTCGACGCGCTCGAGGATCTTGGCGCCGTAGTCGCGCACATCCTGGCGGTACTGGGCAAGCTCCTTGTAGGCCTCGTCGACAGCCTCGACAATCTCCTCTTTCTTCAGGCCCTCATGGGCGCCGAGTTCCTCGTAGAGGCGCGCGGCCATGCGCTTCTCGTCGTTGATCGGCAGGAACGGCTGCAGGAAGTCGATGTGCTTCTCGCGCAGGATGTCCATGTTGCCGCGGATGTTCTCAGCGTACGAAGCGACAATCGGGCAGTTGTAGTGGTTCTCAGACGGGTGCTTGTCGTCGACCATGTTGTAGGGCTCGCACGGGTAGAAGATCTTCGTGATGCCCTTCTCGATGAGGTCCATGATGTGGCCGTGTGCAATCTTGGCCGGGTAGCAGAGCGAGTCGGACGGCACCGTCGCCATGCCCTTGAAGTACATCTTCGCGCTCGACTTGCCCGAGAGCACGACGCGGTAGCCGAGCTTCGTGAAGAACGTGAACCAGAACGGATAGTCCTCGTACATGTTGAGCACGCGCGGCAGGCCGATCGTGCCGCGCACAGGCTGCTCGAGCGGCTCGTAGTACTTGAACAGACGCTCGTACTTGTACTGGTAGATGTTCGGCGTGTCGGAGTCCTTCTTCTGGCCGCCGATGCCGCGCTCGCAGCGGTTGCCCGTGAAGTACTTGCCGCCGTCCGGGAACTTCTGCATCGTGATCAGGCACTTGTTGCCGCAGCCGCGGCAGCGGTAGGAGCTCGTCGCGACAGAGAAATGGTCGAGCTCATCTGGCGACAGCAGGCTCGACTGCTGCATGCCGGCTTCCTCTGCCGCCTCCATCGCAAGGATGGCCGCGCCATAGGCGCCCATCAGGCCCGCGATATCGGGGCGGATGACGTCACGGTCCAGGAGTTTCTCCATGTAGCGCAGCACGGCGTCGTTGTAGAATGTGCCGCCCTGCACGACGATGTGGTCGCCGAGCTCGCGGACATCCTTGAGCTGCATGACCTTGAAGAGCGCATTCTTGATGACGGAGAACGCGATGCCGGCCGAGATGTCGGCGACGTCAGCGCCCTCTTTTTGCGCCTGCTTGACCTTCGAGTTCATGAAGACCGTGCAGCGCGTGCCGAGGTCGACAGGTGCCTTCGAGTCAATGGCCTTGGCCGCGAACTCCGCCGGCGTCATGTGCAGACCCTCGGCGAAGTTCTGGATGAAGGAGCCGCAGCCGGCCGAGCACGCCTCGTTGAGCGTGATGTTGCCGATACTGCCGTCCTTGACGAAGAAGCACTTCATGTCCTGGCCGCCGATGTCGAGCACAAAGGTGACATCCGGGCAGAATTCCTGTGCCGCCCGCAGGTGCGCGAACGTCTCGACCTCGCCGCCGTCGGCGTGCAGGGCAGCCTTGACGATGGCTTCACCGTAGCCCGTCGTCATCGCGCCCGCGATATGCGTGCCCTCCGGCAGCGCCGCATAGAGGCCCTTCATCTCCTTGACGACCGTCTTTAAGGGCGAGCCCTGATTGCTGCCGTACGAGGTGTAGAGGATCTCCTTGTCCTTGCCGATGGCCGTGATTTTCGTCGTCGTCGAGCCCGCATCGATGCCGATGTAGACAGGGCCGCGGTACGCGCTAAGGTCGCCGCGCCTTACCTTGTCCTTGTCGTGGCGAGCCTTGAATGCCTCATAGTCCGCGCGGTCCTCGAACAGCGTGAAGTCCGCCTTGCGCGTCTCCCTCGCAGCGGCTTCCTTCGCTTTCGCGATGCTCTGCTCGAGGCGCGCGACGTCGATGACCTCTGCCTCGTCAGAGAGCGCCGCACCCATGGCGACGAAGTAATTGCCGTAGTCGACCTTGACGACATGTTCATCGTCGAGCTTCAGCGTCTCGATGAAGCGCTTGCGCAGCTCCGGCAGGAAGTGCAGCGGGCCTCCGAGGAAGGCGACGTGGCCGCTTATCGGCCTGCCCTGCGCGAGGTTGCCGATGGTCTGATTGACGACCGCCTGGAAAATCGAAAGCGCAATATCCGCCTTTTCGGCACCATCGTTCATGAGCGCCTGGATATCCGTCTTGGCGAAGACGCCGCAGCGCGAGGCGATTGTGTAGATCTGCTTGCCTTTGGCCGCGAGGTCGTCGAGCCCCTTGGCATCGGTCGACAAGAGCGAGGCCATGTGATCAATGAACGAGCCCGTGCCGCCGGCGCAGACGCCGTTCATGCGCTGCTCCGGCGCATCGCCGAAGTACGTGATCTTCGCATCCTCGCCGCCGAGCTCGACGACGGTATCCGTCTGCGGGATGAGCTCTTTGACCGCTGCGGCACAGGCGATGACCTCCTGTACGAAGGGCAGGCCAATGCGCTGAGCGATGCCCATGCCGGCTGAACCCGTCAGGGCAAACGAGAACTTCTTCTCACCGACGATGGATTTCAGATGCGTCAGATTCTCCTGCAAGGCATTGCCGATCTCCGAGAAATGGCGCGCATAATTCTTGTAGAGGATTTTCTTCTCATGGTCGAGAACGACGAGCTTGATGGTCGTCGAACCGACATCAATCCCCACATTCAATACAGATTTCATATTCACACCACCTAGTGTCTTGAATTGATTCTGGAAAATAAGTGAATAAGCCCCCCTGTTTCGAGGGTCACATTTTATTCTAACCCATCTGCGACTCGTTCGCAAGTCCGGACATCACAGCACAAAACGAGCCGTTCTGCCAACAGTCTGGAGCAGAGCGGCTCAAAAACGCGGAGAAATTGCTGGATCAGAAATGGAAGCGCTCGCCGTAGTCGACTTCTTCGAGGAAGAGGCCGCAGGCCGGCGCTGTCGCCGCAGCCTTCGTCCTGTCGCATCCGTCGAGGATCTCCTGGAAGCGCTGCGGCGTGATGATGCCGAGGCCGACATTCGCGACCGTGCCGATAATGTTGCGGACCATGTGATAGAGGAAGCCATTGCCGTGGATGCGGCAGACGAGCTGATTGCCCGCCGCTTCTTCGACAGCCGCCTCGTACATCGTGCGCACGGGGCTCATCGGCGCACCGCCGCTCGCGCGGAAGGCAGAGAAATCGTGCGTGCCGAGGATGGAGCCGAGCGCCTCGCGCATGGCAGCAACATCGAGCGGCCGCCGGATGTACCAGGCGTAGCGCGCCGTCATGGGATCAGGCACTTCGCCGCGCTGGATGCGGTAGATGTACGTCTTGCTCTTCGCACTGTGGCGCGCGCTGAAGTCGCGGTCCGCCTCCCCCGCCGCCCGCACGACGATGTCCGGAGGCAACAGGCTGTTGACAGCGCGCACGATGCGGTCGGTGGGGATGCGCCCATCCGTGAAGAAGTTGACGACCTGGCCGTAGGCATGGACGCCGGCATCCGTGCGGCCCGATGCCGCAAGCTCGATGGAATCGCCGAAGACCACCTGCAGTTTCTCTTCCAATATATTCTGCACGGCGACAACGGGCGGTGTCTGGCGCTGGAACCCGTGGTAAGCCGTGCCGTCATAGGCGACCTTGAGGACGATATTGCGCGCGCGCGCCTTCATCTCCGCCTTGTGTTCTCGTTTCATCGCTGCATGGAGTCCTTTCTGTTGTTCATAGCGTTCATCGGTTCATCGAAGGGCCAGCACCGCCGCAATCAGCAGGATGCTGAAGCCCCAGGCCACATAGTCGATGCTCGTGATCTTCAGGGCCTTCATCTGCGTCCTGCCCTCGCCGCCGCGGTAGCAGCGCGCCTCCATCGCCATCGCGAGGTCATCGGCGCGGCGGAAGGCCGACAGGAAGAGCGGCACGAGCACGGGCACGAATGCCTGCATGCGCTTCATGATGCTGCCGGTCATGAAATCTGCACCGCGCGACTGCTGCGCCTTCATGATGCGGTCCGTCTCCTGGATGAGCGTCGGCACGAAGCGCAGGGCAATCGTCATCATCATCGCGAGCTCATGTGCCGGCACGCCGACGCGCTTGCCCGGCGAGAGCAGGGCCTCCATCGCATCTGTGAGCTTCAGCGGGCTCGTCGTGAAGGTCAGCAGCGAGGATAGGAGGATCAAGAGCACAAGGCGCAGGCAGATATAGAAACCCTCGACGATGCCCTCCGCTGTCACGCTCAGGAAGGCGACCCTGCAGAGTTCCTCGCCCGGCGTGCTGAAGATGTGCACGACGAAGGTGAAGAGGATGATCCACCAGAGCGGTTTCAGCGAGCGCAGCATCATGCGCATGGGTACCTTGGATAGCAGCATCAGGGCCGCCGTCAACGCCGTCATCACGCCATAGGAGATGCCGCTCTTGCAGAGGAAGATCAGGACGAGATAGAAGAAGAGCAGCACGACCTTCGTGCGCGGATCGAGCCGGTGCAGGATAGAATTGCCAGGGAAGTACTGCCCGATCGTGATGTCACTGAGCATGTTTTTTGCCTCCTTTGCCCTTCACAGCCTTCAAGACGTTCAAGATTTCCCGCTTCGCCTCTTCGATGGTCAGGCAGTCCATGCGCACCGGCAGGCCCTTGGCGCGAAGCTCTTTCATCAGCGCCATGACGTGTGGCAGCTTGAGGCCAGCCCCTTCGAGCAGATCCTCCTGCGCGAAGGCCTCGCGCGGCGAAGCATCGCAGACGAGCCGTCCTTGGTTCATGATGAGCACGTGGTCGGCCAGCCGCGCGATATCGTCCATATTATGGGAGACTAGGATGATCGTGACGTGTTCCCTATCGTGCAGATGGCGGATGGTCTTCACCAGTTCCTCACGGCCGCGCGGGTCGAGGCCGGCGACAGGCTCGTCGAGGACGAGGTACTTCGGCCGCAGGGCCAGCACGCCTGCTATCGCCACGCGGCGCATCTGGCCGCCTGAGAGCGCGAGCGGCGAGCGCTTGCGATACGTCTCGTAGTCGAGATGCATGAGCCGCATCGCCTCTTTGACGCGCTCTGCCGTCTCCTCCTCGGACAGCCCGAGGCTCTTCGGGCCGAAGGCAATGTCCTTCTCGATGGTTTCCTCGAAAAGCTGCTGCTCGGCATACTGGAAGACCATGCCGACCTTGAGGCGCATGGTCCTGGCCGCCGCACGCTCCTTCTTCGCCTTGGGATTGATGTCGACATCATCGACGAGCACGCGGCCCGCCGTCGGCTGCAAGAGTCCGTTGAGCTGCTGCAAGAGTGTCGACTTCCCCGATCCCGTGTGACCGGCAATGGCAGTCAGCGAGCCCTCCTCGATGACGGCAGAGACATCGCAGAGCGCCTGATGCTCAAACGGCGTGCCGGGCATGTAGACATACGCGACATGTTCTAACGTGATGGACAAGTCAACCCCTCCCCTCTCTTGTGGCAACAGTCAAGCCGTGCGGATAATCCGCGAGTGTGACGAGCGCAGAGGTGAGCTCATCATCCGTCAGGATGTCCTGCGGCACGTCGAGGCCGGACGTGCGAAGCTCCAGGCCGAGCTCTGTCGCCAGCGGCACATCGAGACCGAGCGCCTTGAGCGCAGCGGCCTTCCGGAAAATCTCGCGCGGCGTGCCGTCGTCAGCGACGCGGCCGTCCGCCATGACGACGACGCGTTCTGCCAGCGCCGCCTCCTCCATGAAATGCGTGATCAGCACGATCGTGATGCCCTGCTGTTCGTGCAGGCGGCAGACCGTCTCCATGACCTCGGCGCGCCCCTGCGGGTCGAGCATGGCCGTCGGCTCGTCGAGCACGAGGCAGCACGTCTTCATCGCCAGTGCTCCCGCAATCGCCACGCGCTGTTTCTGGCCGCCTGAGAGCAGATGCGGCGCAAACTTGCGGTAGTGCGTCATGTTGACGCAGGCGAGCGCCTCGCGCACAGCTGTGCGGATCTCATCCGGTGGCATGCCGAGGTTCTCGGGACCAAAGGCGACGTCATCTTCCACGACAGCTGCGATGAGCTGGTTGTTGGGATTCTGGAAGACCATGCCGACCTG
>ULVP01057222.1_pt1 | contig 32446 bp, 19 predicted proteins | sample 1959551 | NCBI WGS metagenome assembly ULVP01 (sample SAMEA4835789, study PRJEB28245) | human gut metagenome | biome: gut microbiome; material: fecal sample | place: Denmark | collected 2008 | reverse complement strand
GTCAAAAACAGCTTGCAAAGCCGCTTGAGACCCGGGTGTACCCATCATGGAGACCCGGGTGCGGGAGAGGTGCAGACCCGGGTCTGTGTGAGGTCTTTACGGGGATGCGTGGATGTTTATCCGCCATGTTGGAGGTACTTTTATGCCTTGTTTTGGCATCTTTTTTGCCGATGGCTGTTTTTTTGGCTGTAAACGGAAAGTATGGAAAAGCCTTTCCGCATCCATACGCTCCTTCTCACACTTACGGCGTTCATCGCCGAACAGGTCAAGATGAGGATGCCTACGTTGTTTCTCCCGCTCAATCCACTGGATAGTAGATGGCTACAAATGTACAACACATTCAGGAAGAATCATACTGTTTGCCGGATTGTTTTTTACTCCCGTGAGGTAAAAGGATATCTATTGTCTGAAGTAGTGAAAGAAGAATGATAACTTTGTGTCAGGTTAGCCTTAATAAATAGAATTTTATCTTTAATTTTGTGATTACTTAATTGCTAAGTTTATGAAAACACAAATACTCAAGGCAACCTTACTTGCTTTTATCATTTTCTTTTCTTGTCATCAGGTAAGTCAGCAACACCCTATATTGGAGCAAGCCGAGAAAGTAATGTCCGAACATCCGGATAGCGCTTTATTTTTGTTGGAACAGGTTGCAGCCCCAGAAAAGATGCCGGAGCGCGATTATGCCACTTGGTGCTTGTTAATAACAGAGGCTCGTGATAAGAACTATATCGAACATACTTCGGATTCCTTGATCAATGTCGCAATACAATACTTCGAAAAGAAAAAAGATATAAACCGACTGTCCGAAGCTTATTATTGTCAAGGCAGGGTTCTTTCAGAACTGAGCGCTTCGGAAGAAGCCTTAACTGCTTACTTAAAGGCAAAGGAATTGGTACGAGAAACATCTGATCGAGATTTGGAGGCGCGTATCAATAATCATTTAGGAACTTTATACTGGAAAAATAGAAAATTTAAAGAAAGTTTAGTTTGCTATCAGAAAAGTTATCGAAATTATAAAATATGTAGGGATACGATTGGAATAATTAATACAATGCAAAATATTGGAGAATGTATGCGTGAGTCTGGACAACTTGATAGTGCTTATCACTATTTAGATGGTGCTTTAAAGCTTGCTAGACAGGGAGGTATTACATCTTATACCGCTTATTTATTGTCCTCTTTGGGCAATATATATACAGAAAAAAAACTATATGAAAAGGCTTTGGCATACAAGAAAGCTTCTTTGAACTATTCAGAAAAGAGAAATACAATCTATTCTTGCTATTATTCTATCGGAAAATTATATGGAAATCTACATAAGTTGGATTCTGCATTGTTATTTGCAGAGATGGCTCTTGCGAGCACTGATTTATATGTGGAGTGTGGTGCTAACTGGCTAATATATACTTTATATGTAAAAAAGCAGGATTATAAGAAAGCTTGTACATATAATGAACGTTACCTTTTACTCCGGGATTCAATCGAACAGGTATATCAACCTCAAAAATTGGCGAAAGTAGAAGCTTTATATAATAAAGAGCGTTTAATCAGCAAGCAAAACCAGCAAATGCATACAGCTCGTAGCAGGCAAGATTTCCTGCTTATCTGCTTTCTTTGTGCTTGTCTTGCAATAGGGATAGTCTATGTGATCATGTTCCAAATAATCAGTAAACATAAATTGAGAAATAAAGAAATACAGAAGCTATTGCAGAAAAATGAAAGTCTTTTGCTGAGCGATAAGCAGGAGATGGAGAAAAAAGACATCGCTTTGCAGACTATCCAGAAGCAATTGGAAGAGAACCATCTGTTAATAGACTCCTTGACTGAGACAATCCAGACATTGGAAAATGATAATTTATCTCAACTGGAAATATACAAACAGCAACAGGAAGAGGCTAATATCGAACAATCTAAACTTCTCAAAGAGAAAGAGACGATTCTTAAGCAAAAAGAGGAATTAATAAGCAATAAGGATATACTACTTAGACAGAAAGATACACAATTGCAGTCTATATTAGAAAAAAATGGAAAATTAGAGCAACGTATTCTTCTTTCAATAAAAGAGAAAGAAGAATTGGAAAGACAAAGAAGTGTACTAAGCCAAGAACTGGATGCAAATGTAAAGGCGCAAAAACAACTGAGCCTGGATTGGGAGTCACTGCGGCTTCAGCAAGAAGAACAATTGCGAAAAGAACAAGAGGTAGCCGGTGAACTCAAACAAAAATCCAGGATGTATGAAGCATGGATACAAAAATTGATTCATCAAGATGAATTTTTGCTTAATCTATCCGATAATAGACAACAATTGTATCCTTTAAACTTTAATAAGGATGTGTTTTATGAGCATTTTTCTTCGGTATTTCCTGGATTTGTAGAATATTTGTTCATACAGTATAAATTGGATGAGCGAGAATTGTTAATCTGTTGTCTGGTTAAACTGGGGGTAAAAACTGGTAAAATTGCGACTATACTAAACTTAGCACCAGATACGATCACAAAACAGAAAGCCGAGATAAAAGAAAAATACTTTAATGTGTCTGAAAAGCAAAGTTTAGACCGATTTCTTGAAAAATTATTATGGTAAAATCCGGTTTTTTGTCTGGTCGAATCCGGTTTTTGAAAGTAAAAGTGAATTTTTAATGTATGAGATCAGATTTATATGTCTGAAAATTAGTAAATTATTTGTTTTTTATTCTATACTGAACTTATTTTTTCTAATCCGGTTTTTTTTGTGTTTTATGTCTGAAATTTGCATTAGAATTTAGAAAGGTAAGAGTTATGAATAAAAATTTGCTTATTTTTATGGATGGTATTGTATGTTTATTTTTTCTGACTTCAGAATGGAATAACATGCTGTCCTGATTATGTGAAGGTTCTTTTATGATTAAGAGCTAAGCATGGTCAAGGCGGTTTTAAAATTTTGTAGGATACAATGAAAGCATTATTCATAATTGTTTTATGTTTATTGAATACATTATTAGAGGCTCAAAATATTTGTTTGAAGGGGCGTCTTGTAGATGAACATAAAAATGCGGTCTCTTCTGCAACAGTTCGCTGTTTCATACACGATTCAGTGTTTGTAAAGGGAGATATCAGTGATAGTACCGGTAATTTTTCAATAACAGCACCTGTTTCTCCTTCTGGATATAAATTGGTTATAAATTATATTGGTTATAAGGAACATGTCCTTCATACAAAGGGCGATTTGGGTGAATTGCAGTTAGGTGATATTGTTTTGATAGAAGAAAGTAATAAGCTGGATGAGGTTGTTGTCACCGGTCGACAAATAACGCGTACTACTGATAAGGTCTTGTATTTTCCTTCCAAAGAACAGTTACGTCATGCATCGGATGGTTATAAAGCATTGGCGTTAATGATGATACCGACATTGGATGTCGATCCGTTTACAAAAAAGGTATCGACTATTCAAGGAGAAACATTGCTCCTCATCAATGGACGGGAAGCTTCGAGCGATGAGATCCGAAACCTGAATCCCAAAGATATTCTCCGTATTGATTTTTATGATCAACATCATCCTGAATATCCGAATGCGAATTCTGTTGTCGACTATATTTTAGAACATCATGATAGAGGAGGGATGGTCGCTATGAATGGGCAACAGCATTTGAATAAAGGAAACGGTAGTTATGGAGCTACAGGACAGATTTTTAACAAAAAGTCCGAGTTTATTGTTTCAGTTTCAGACAGCTATAATAATTATACTCCTAAACGTGGCTATGAAACTTCGACTTATTTAAAATCGACAAAGGAAACGATCGTGAATGAAGCTTCAAGTTTACCCTCTCCTCAAAATAGTAATAGTATAAATAGCTATTTTAATTATCTTTACCATGATAAGCACAATCAACTTTATACAACTTTAGTCTTGAATCAGGAAAAATCGGATGAGGATGATTTAAGTATGCAAACGTACAGCAATGACCCGGTCCGGTATAAAGTGGATGACAATTCTTCTTCTCATAATTTTAATCCTGCTTTGAGGATAGAATATACCGGGAGTCTAAAACACGAACAGTATATACGTTTCCGTTTAAGTGGAAATTACAATCAGAATAAGTATGACAGACAGTATGAGGCTTTACAAAATGACAAAATTACTTTAGCTTATAATACACATGCAAAAGAAAATAATTATAGGGTAATTCCTCAACTGATGTATAGGAAAACTGTACGAAAAAGCGATGTTCTCTTTGTCCTGTTGAACTATGACCATACTTATGCCCATACTCAATATGAAATCGATGGACAGCTTTCGGATGATTACCAAACAAAGGGAGAAGGGAGGTTGACATTAGGATATGCTTTTCGGTTAAAAAATAAATTGAAAATGACTGTTCAATGGGCCGATCAGTTGACTTATATCGATAATAAGAAAGAATCTTCTTTACAACATTTTTTCAGTCCCGGACTTTTTATGACTTATATGATTAATGAGAATAATTCGATACGTTTTACCACGGCTCTTGAATCGGGTGATCTTGGGTTGCAATATCGTTCTTTAACAGAGCAAAGAATTGATAAATATCAGATACGCAGAGGTAATCCAGAGGTAAAGGTATTGAAATTTTATTTGACGGGTTTGACTTATTCTTTAAATACGCCTGTTTTCAATCTTACTTATCATACTTCGTTTGAAGTGACGACAGATGTCCCTTATGAACGAGTATCTTATGATGAAAGCCGGAATTTGTTTATACATGATTATGCCATAGCTAAATCCGGATTTGATTTAGTGACAGGTCCAAGAATGAAGCTAAATGTCATACCTGGAAAATTGACATTCGATTTGGCCGGATATTATAAAAAACGAGTTATACATGCATGGAGAAAATTAGATGTCAATTGTTTTTATGCTTCAGCTAAATTGTTGTTTATATATAAAAATTTCATGGCTTCCGGACAACTCATAACTCCCCAAAAGAATTATGATGATGTCGGAGTTTTCTATCGTACTCCACTTATCTACAATTTTAACGTAGGATATAATCTTAATAATTGGAATTTTGAATTAGGAACACGTAATCCATTTTCTACTTTTGTAAAAAAGAGAGAGTATATTTCGGATATCTATAGCTCATATTCCCGGAATTATGGTCCGAAAATAAACGATCATGTATTTTATGTGAATGTGAGTTATCGGTTCAACTGGGGTAAAAAGCATACATTTAAGCAAATAGAAATAGAGAAGACAAGAAACTCCGCCATATTGAAAGCAAATGAATAATTAATTATAGATATGATTTTTTCGGAAATCGATAAGGTTCCTTGTCATGTTGCAAATGAAACGAGGGGTTTCATTTGCAAGATAATGTTGTTGGTATCTATTTAAATTCATTACTTTTGTAGGAAAGAAAAACAAAAAATGTCATGAAAACATTCGATCAACTAATCATCACGACCGGTTTTTTGGCGTCTGCCTCTCCTGCGATGGCAGACGAAAAGCCGGAAGCCGACTCTGGACACCCGAACATCCTTTTCATCCTTTCCGACGATCATACCTCGCAGGCGTGGGGAATCTATGGAGGAATACTGAGCGAATACGTGAAGAACGAGAATATCCGCCGCCTGGCGGCCGAGGGGTGCGTGCTTGACAACTGCTTTTGCACGAACTCGATCTCCGTGCCCAGCCGCGCGGCTATCATGACAGGCGCCTATAGCCATCATAACGGGGTCTATACGCTTGAAGACAGGCTCGATCCGGCTTTGGACAATATTGCGAAACGCATGCAGGAGGGAGGGTATCAGACGGCCCTTTTCGGCAAATGGCATCTCAAGACGCAGCCGTCGGGTTTCGACACCTTTTCGGTTTTCCATGACCAAGGGGAATATTGGGACCCGCTTTTCAAGACCGCGGAGGGCTGGATAGACGATGATAAAGGGAAAAGCGGCAAGGTGGAGAAGGGCTTCTCGACCGACCTGGTGACCGACAAGACGATCCGGTGGATCCGTTCGCGCGATAAGGACCGACCCTTCATGATGTGTTGCCATTTCAAGGCGACGCACGAACCGTGGGATTTCCCCGAACGGTTGAAACATATTTATGACGGAGTCACGTTCCCCGAACCGGCAAACATGATGGAGTTCGGGCCGGAAGAATCCGGGCGTACGTTCCCCGGACAACCGTTGGAAGATATGGCCCGCCGATGGGGGATCGCCTCGAAAGACCCGGATTCCTGGTGGTGCAAGTATCCGGAACTGCCTTTTTCCATAGAAGGAATGGACAAGGAAGATGCGCGCCGGAAAATCTATCAGAAGTTGATTCGCGACTACTTGCGTTGTGGAGCGGCCATCGATGACAATATCGGCCGCCTGCTGCGTTTCCTTGACGAAGAGGGGCTGTCCGAGAATACGATCGTAGTCTATGTCTCCGACCAGGGTTATTTCCTCGGCGAGCATGGCTTTTTCGACAAGCGCATGATGTACGAGGAGCCGCTTCGCATGCCGTTCGTTATCCGCTACCCGAAGGAGATCCCGGCCGGGACGCGCAATTCCGACATCATCCTCAATATTGATTTTGCCGCTACGCTGGCCGACTATGCCGGGGTGGACGCCCCGTCGTGCAGCGAAGGCCGCAGCTTCCGCGACAATCTGAAGGGCGAGACTCCGCGCGACTGGCGGCAGTCCATGTACTACCGCTACTGGACGCACCACAAGATCCGTCCCGCCCACATGGGCATCCGCAACCATCGCTACAAACTGATGTTCCTCTACGGCGATCCGCTGAATGCGACCGGATCGGATAAGGCTCTCGTCACGCCGTCGTGGGAGTTCTACGACCTGCTCGCCGACCCCCACGAAGACCATAACGTCTACAATTCCCCCGCTTATGCCGGTGAAATCGAAAAGATGAAGCGCGAGCTGCTGAAACTCCGTCGCGAGGTTGGCGATACCGATGCCGCAACGCCCCGGATGCAGGAGATACTGGATAAGTATTATTGGTAATCCTCCTTTCTTCATCTTCTTGTACTCCAGCGGCGGCATCCCTATGATCTTGCTGAAGAGGCGGGAGAAGTAGTCGGTATCTTGGATGCCTTCTGGGAAAGCAAAGGGTTGGTAACCCCTGAGAAATACCGTGAATCATGTGCTCCGATCGTCCTGCTGGCGCGCCTTCAGAAGCGTGCTTACACAAATGCGGAGACCTTTACTGCGAAGATGGCATCTATCATTTCGGTCCCGAAGCGATCCGTAAAGGGCAGTTGACTTGGCAGCTCGAAAGCGAAAGCGGAGAGATTGCGGCAAGCGGCAAGCTGTTTGTCCTTGTGGTCGATCCGGTTAAGGATATAGAGAAACGCCCGGCCATGCAGCAATTGCTGACATCAGCCCGCAACTATGTCGCTTCCGACCGTTTTGCCCCGACTGTTACCCTGCAACTTTACGAACTCGATGCTTTGTTCGACTATAAAAAATCCAGGAGACGGAAACTCGTTCGGACGAAGCTGTCAAGCAGTTATTAAATCAATAAACCGTATCTTTGCAGGAGACAAAGAAAGAATAATATCGATTTAATACGAATGAAAAAGGAATTTTGGCTAACTTGCATAAGCGCATGCCTATTGGCTGCCTGTTGCGAAAAGGAGTCACTGCCTGTCACACCGACAAGCAGTGACTTGCAGTTTGGTCACTTGGCCAAGACTTGGGATGAAGGAATTCCGTTGGGAAATGCCACAGTAGGAACATTAGTCTGGCAACGCGATTCTGTGCTACGTTTTTCGCTGGATCGGACGGATCTCTGGGACTTGCGCCCGATGGATAGTATTGCAGGACCGAACAATCGTTTTGCCTGGGTCTGTGAGCAGGTGAGGAAAGGGGATTATCTGCCGGTGCAGAAGAAGTTCGACCACCCTTATAACGCCTTGCCTGCCCCGTCTAAGATACCGGGGGCGGCTTTGGAGTTCCCGTTGAATATCGGGAAGGTTTCTTCCGTACATCTTTTCCTCAATAATGCCCTTTGTGAGGTGCTTTGGGAGAACGGGACGAAGTTGAAAACGTTCGTGCATGCCGACGAACCGGTCGGATGGTTTGTCTTCGAGAACCTGCCGGATACGGTTTCGCCGGAGATCATTGCACCCCGCTACAGCAATCCGGACGAGGTCGCAGGCGACAACTCGCATGCCGGTCCGGCCCTGGGACGCCTCGGATATAAACAGGGGACGATACAGAAGGAAGCCGGTACGACCACTTTCCATCAGGAAGGGTGGGGAGGCTTTTCGTACGATGTGGTCGTCCGTTGGCAGCAGAAAGGCGGCACGCTCAGCGGCGTATGGAGCCTGACTTCTTCTTTGGCTGCCGACCGGGCAGACCAGGAAACAGCAGAGGCGATGGAGCGTGGCGTGGAGGCAGACTACCGCTCGCATATGAACTTCTGGAAAGGCTATTGGGCACAGTCGTCCGTCTCGCTGCCGGATACGCTCCTGCAGAAACAGTACGACAACGAGATGTACAAGTTCGGGTCGGCTGCCCGCGAGGACTCTTATCCGATTTCCCTTCAGGCAGTCTGGACAGCCGATAACGGGATGTTGCCGCCCTGGAAAGGAGACTACCATCATGACCTGAACACACAGTTGAGTTATTGGCCTGCCTATACCGGCAACCATTTGCAGGAGGGGATGGGCTATCTGAATACCCTTTGGGAACAGCGTGATGTGTATAAAAAATATACCCGAGAGTATTTCGGGACGGACGGGATGAATGTTCCCGGCGTTTGCACCCTGACCGGCGAGCCGATGGGCGGATGGGTACAGTACTCCATGTCGCCGACGGTCAGCGCATGGCTGGGACAGCATTTCTATCTGCATTGGAAGTATTCGGCCGACCGCATTTTCCTGAAAGAGCGGGCCTACCCGTTTCTGAAGGACGTGGCGACTTATCTCGAACAGATCTCCACAGTCGATGCTGACGGAGTACGCCGGTTGCCGCTGAGTTCCAGCCCGGAAATTTTCGACAACTCGATCAATGCGTGGTTCAAGGATATGACAAACTATGACCTTTCCTTGATGCACTTTGCTTTCAATGCCGCTTCCGAGCTGGCTTCCGAATTGGGGTTGGCAGACGAGGATGCCCACTGGAAAGCGATCGGTGCTCAACTGCCCGATCTGAACCTGGATGAAGACCGGGCTTTGACCTTTGCAAAAGGTTTCCCTTACGACCAGTCGCACCGTCATTTCTCCCACGCCATGTCGATCCATCCGCTCGGCCTTGTTGATTGGAGCCAGGGCGAGAAATCCCAGGAGATTATAAAAGCGACCTTGAAGAAGCTACAAGATTTCGGGCCTGATTACTGGTGCGGCTATTCCTATAGCTGGTTCGGGAATATGAAAGCTCGTGCCTTCGACGGGGAAGGGGCTGCCGATGCACTGCGCACCTTTGCCGAATGTTTCTGCCTCCCGAATACGTTCCATGCGAACGGCGACCAGACGAAAAGCGGAAAGTCGAAATTCACCTACCGTCCGTTTACTTTGGAAGGAAACTTCGCCTTTGCCGCCGGTATCCAGGAGATGCTGCTCCAGAGCCATACGGGCGTTATCCGGGTGTTCCCGGCTGTACCGGTTGCCTGGCAGGATGTATCTTTCGACAAACTGCGTGCCATGGGCGCTTTCCTTGTCTCGGCCGAAAAGGTGGCGGGGCAGGTGCGGCAAGTCCGTATCTTGCCCGAACAGGGCGGGACGTTGCGTCTGGCTATCCCTGAAGGATGCAAAGTCGCTTCCGTAACGGGCAACAAGGGAGATAAACTGGAGAAGGAGGGAGTCCTGATTCTGGAAACAGAGAAAGATAAAACAGTGACAGTACAATACAATTAACTTATATGAAACACGTAAACAAGATTTTAGCAGGATTGATAACCTGCTGCGTTATCCTCCTGCTCTCAGGATGCAGTCCCAGACAAGGGGAGAAGCACGATTTTTCTATCGGGAAGGGAACCTTCCTGCTGGATGGCAAACCATTTGTGATTAAGGCGGCGGAGATACATTACACCCGTATCCCCGCCGAATACTGGCAACATCGTATTCAGATGTGCAAGGCACTCGGCATGAATACGATCTGTATCTATGCGTTCTGGAATATCCATGAGCAGAAACCGGGCGAGTTCGATTTCAAGGGGCAGAACGATATTGCCGCTTTTTGCCGGCTGGCCCAGAAAGAAGGCATGTATATCATGTTGCGTCCCGGCCCTTATGTCTGCTCTGAGTGGGAGATGGGCGGACTGCCCTGGTGGCTGTTGAAGAAGGAGGATATCAAGCTCCGTACCAACGATCCCTATTTCCTCGAACGGACGAAGCTGTTCATGAACGAGATCGGCAAGCAGTTGGCCGACTTGCAGGTGACCCGGGGCGGGAATATCATCATGGTACAGGTCGAGAACGAGTATGGGGCATATGCTACCGACAAGGCGTATATCGCCAATATCCGCGATGCGGTGAAGGCAGCAGGCTTTACGGATGTCCCGTTGTTCCAGTGTGACTGGAGCTCTACTTTCCAGTTGAACGGTTTGGATGACCTGGTCTGGACGATCAACTTCGGGACAGGAGCCAATATCGATGCCCAGTTCAAGAAGTTGAAAGAGGCACGCCCCGATGCTCCGCTGATGTGCAGCGAGTTCTGGAGCGGATGGTTCGACCATTGGGGACGCAAGCACGAGACGCGCGATGCCGGGGTGATGGTTTCCGGTATCAAGGACATGCTGGACCGCCATATCTCCTTCTCGCTCTATATGGCGCACGGGGGGACGACTTTCGGACATTGGGGCGGTGCGAACAGCCCGGCCTATTCCGCCATGTGCAGCTCCTACGATTATGACGCCCCGATCAGCGAGGCGGGGTGGGCGACTCCCAAATACTACAAGTTACGTGAACTACTGACACAATATGCCGATTCCGGCCAGGTCATACCCGATGTCCCGGCAGCTTATCCTTTGATCGAGATCCCGGCGTTCACCGTCGGCGAAGTGGCTCCGCTGTTCGACAATCTGCCTGCTCCCCAGGCTTCGAAAGAGATTAAACCGATGGAGCAGTTCGACCAAGGTTGGGGAACGATCCTTTACCGGACGACTCTGCCTGCCGTAAAGGAAGGAACGACCCTGTTGATCGATGAGGTGCATGACTGGGCACAGGTCTTTGCCGATGGCAAACTGTTGGGCCGTCTGGATCGTCGCAGAGGTGAAAACACGGTGGTGCTGCCGGCTTTGGCAGCAGGAACGCGCCTGGATATCCTGGTGGAGGCGATGGGACGTGTCAACTTCGATGTTGCCATCCACGACCGTAAGGGGATTACGGATAAGGTGGAACTGATCAGCGACACCGGCAGACAGGAACTGGAAGACTGGCAGGTTTACAGCTTCCCGGTCGATTACGCTTTCGTACAGGACAAGAAGTATGCAGCGGGAGACAAACTCGACGGACCGGCTTATTACCGGACTACTTTCGAGCTGGATGAAGTCGGAGACGTGTTCCTCGACATGCAGACCTGGGGAAAAGGCATGGTTTGGGTAAACGGAAAGGCGATGGGCCGCTTCTGGGAGATCGGACCTCAGCAGACTTTGTTTATGCCCGGATGCTGGTTGAAGAAGGGAAAGAACGAGATCATCATCCTCGACCTGTTAGGCCCGGAAAAGGCTGTAGTGGAAGGCCGGAAGGAACCGATCTTGGATATGTTGCGGGCTGAAGCCCCGGCTACCCACCGTGAAGAGGGGCAGACGCTGAACCTGAAAGGTGAGAAACCGGTTGCCAACGGTGCGCTGAAACCCGGAAACGGCTGGCAGGAAGTGAAGTTTGGCCAGACTGTCAAGGGCCGCTATTTCTGCCTCGAAGCATTGGATGCACAGGATGGCAAGGACAATGCCGCTATGGCCGAGTTCTATCTGTTGGACGAAGACGGCAAGCCGCTCCCTCGCCAGCATTGGAATATCTCCTATGCGGACAGTGAAAGCACGCAGTGGGGTAACTTCACTGCCGATAAGATCTATGACTTGCAGGAATCTACCTATTGGAGCACGAAGCAGGGAGACAAATATCCGCACCAGGTCGTGATCGATTTGAAGGAAGAGCAGACGATATCCGGTTTCCGCTACCTGCCCCGTGCAGAAGAAGGATTCCCCGGCATGATCAAAGGATATAAGGCGTATGTGAAAGCTACACCTTTTGTTCTGTAATTTTTGCTTGCACCCTTTTTTGAAAGAGCATGTACCCTTTTTTGAAAAAGCGTGCATCCTCTTTTGAAAAAGCATGCATGCTAAAAAAATACCCTCTATCCTGTCCGGAGCTACCTTATAGGGAGTAGCCGGACAGGATAGAGGGTATATTTTTTAGCCTTAAGGGTATATAGATCAGAACAAGTCTATCTCAGCAAGGGCGGCAGCCTCCGTACGGGCGGCGATTTCCGCTGCTTCTACTTGGACGTAGCGGGCTTTTACCGTTTGCTTGAAATGATGGTAGCGTTTGGATGGGTCGTTGATCAGGTTGCCGAATTCGAAGCGTTCCACCTCTTTCCAGTTCTTCCCGTCGTTGCTGATCCGGATGATACCGGCTACTGTGCCCTTACCGCCTTGTTTTTGCGGGGTGAAGGCAAAGCCGCTTACCGTTTGCTGGCTGCCGAGGTCGATGGCGAGGGATTGCGCGGTCTTGTCGGCTATCTTCCATCCCTTCTTGACCAGCCCGAACCGTTCCTGCAAGATAGCTCCCTTTTCTCCGTTCAGGATGGCTACCGCTTTCAGTTCGCTATTTCCCATCAGGAAAGGTGCTTTATATTCGGTAGAGCCTGCCGATGGTTCCGTTCCGTCTGTCGTATAGTAGATCTTGAAACCTGCGTTCAGGTTCTCGGCAATGTTCTCGCCGTGCGCTTTCCAGCCGAATTCCTGTGCCATCGGTTCGATGGTAACCAATCCGTCCATGCTTCTCTGTGCGCTCAACCGGGGCGGACGGGCTTTGTAGTGGTGGGCGGAGATGGTGCAGATGGCGGGTGTCAGGCGGGATTCGAGTATGCGGACCCGTATCTTGTCCGTCGTGACATCCGGGAAGCGCAGGATTCGCTTGTAGCCGATGTTGGTGGCATGGGCGATCTCTTTCCATCCTCCGTCGATCCAGGCATCCACGGCGTGTCTTTCCACCCGTTCCCCGTTGGTGGCAATCGCTTCCTGGAGAACCAGACGGTTGAGGGTGACAGGTTGGGGAGTGGAGATGACGATTCCCGCCCCGTCCTTATCGACCGTCACATAGGTGTCTGCATTTTGGTCGAGCACCTCTTTCGGGCCTTCTGCCTGACGGAACAGGTCGGTCCCGTAGGTTTCCCGGATTCGCTGGCCGGTTTCCTTCAGCACGGCTACATCCGTCGGAGAGAATTTCCCGTTCCGGTTGGGCGGGATGTTCAACAGGAAGGTGGAGTTGCCTCCTACGGCGCGTTCATAGATGTCGAACACATCGTCGGTGCTTCGTACTTTCTGGTGCGTGTCGTCCCGGTAGAACCAGCCTTCGCGGATGGAAGTGTTGGTTTCGGCCTGCTGGTAATGCAGGTATTTGGCTTTATAGAGCTGTTCACGGCTTCCGAGGTTTTTGTCAGTCATATCGGCGAAGTTCGACATCGTGTCCGGATTTGCCTGGTAGGGGATCACGTTCCACTCGGTCGACCGTGTGCCGCCGGCTTCATTGCCGCACCACCGGACATCTTCCCGTCCGAAGATAACGGCGTTGGGGACAAGTGCCTTGATCAGTTTTTTCCAGGCGGGGTAGTTGTAGGTCTGTCCACCTTTCCGCTTGGGATGTGCCCCGTCGAACCATACTTCGTGGATCGGGCCGTATTCGGTCAGGATCTCGAAGAGCTGGTTCAGGAAGTATTCGTTGTAGTCGTCCACTACGAACTCGAAACGGGTCTTGTTGGCAAAAGGCCGTCCGGGGACTTCGCGCGGGATGGTCCGTTTGGTGTATGGGCTGAGGTTGCCGTACAACCCTTCCGGGTTTTCTATCTGGTACAGGTCTGCCGGTGACAGATAAATGCCTAACTTCAATCCGTACTTGCGGCAGGATTCGGACAGGTCTTTCAGGATGTCGCCTTTGCCGTCGCGGAAACCGGTGGACATGATGCCGTGTTTCGTGTAGCGGCTTTGCCACAGGACGAACCCGTCATGGTGCTTGACCGTCAGGATCACCATCTTCATGCCGGCCGCTTTCATGGCTTCGCACCACTGGTCCGTGTCGAGTTCTTTCAGGTCGAAGACTTTCGGGTCTTCCTTTCCGCTTCCCCATTCCAGGCGGGTGAAACTGTTCGGCCCGAAATGGATGAAGGCGATAAACTCGTTTTGCAACGCTGCCAACTGGTTGGGCGAAGGCACGACATGGGCGGCTTTCGCGATGATGTCCGCGTGGCTGTCGCCTGCTTCGACCTTGATCGTGTTCTGAAATGGTATCTGCTTGTCCTGGGCTTGCCCCTGTAGGGACAACATGGCTCCAAGCAGGAGGATAAAGGTGTGTTTCATGTTTATAAGCGATTATTATTGAATAGTGAAATTATTTGTCTCAACGACTTGTCCGTCCCGGAGGAACACGACCTGATAACCGGCCTTATCCGTCCATTCTCCCTTCTTGGGGGTAAAGGCCAGTTCCGTTTTCTCATACGGTTTGAGTGCCTTTACTTTCCGGCTGCCCATTAACATCCCGTTCTGTTTGATCTCGATGGCTGTCTCCCCGGAAGTCGAAAGCCCGAAGTTCTGGATCTCGACTCTGACTTCGTTTTTGTCTTTCCGGTAGACGGGACGCAAGCTGGACAGCAGGGGCGGCGTATAATCGGCATACGGCAGGCTCGCATAGCCGAATAGCATCTTTCCTTGCTTGTCTTTCCCGATCATCTTCGGGGCGAACTCATCCGGTGTGATACCGCTTCCCCGTCCGTCGAACGTGAGGATCAGGTCTTTTCCGGAGCTTTCGGTCCGGATCACTTGGCTTCCCCGTCCGAAGTTCACTTCGTTGTATGAACCGAACCGCAGGGACGGCACATCGATCTCCCGGAGCGGGTCGAAGCCTTCTTCCGCCAGGACCTTGACCCGGATGGTTTCAGTGGAGGCCGTTATCGGTGTTCGGTTTAGGACGGATAATAGCATCCCCTTGTTCATCGGGATGCAGATATTCTTCGAACTGTGGTTGTCATTGCCATGATCATCCCATTTGACGGTGTCGATGACGGCAAAGTTCATCTGCTCTACACGTCCTTGTTTGTCCTGGAATATTTTAGGACGTTCGTATTTGAACCAATGCTCGACATGCCTGTCCCGATGGAAGGAGATGCCGGGCACATAGGCTTCCCCTTGTTCCGTCACCCAATGGATGCCGTCTTTGGAACGTTGGTAGAAAGCGATACGCCCCAGCCAGTCATTCACGATCAGGTGGTATTGCAGGGAATCCCGCCAGATGATCGGGTCCTCGAACTCTCCTTTGACAGGCGGATAAACCCGCTTGTCCGTGATCTGTTCGTAAGGGGCGATGCCGTCTTTGCTGATCCAGATGCCTCCTCCCCGGCAAACCATCAGATAAGAACCATCCTGCCTTTTGGCAAAGCTGAGGTTGCTCAGTCCTTCGATGATCTTCCGGTCGCGGGGATTGAACGTAAACTTTCCGTATTGCCAGGGGCCGTTGACCTGGTCGGCTATATAATATCCGTCGATGACATATACGACGATCCGGCCGTCGTTGAGGACGAAAGCCTCCGGGTTATGCCCTTTCCCGATTGTGTCTTGGATGGTGAAAGGCCCATGCAGATGATCGCCGATTGCGTGATAAACGGTTGAATTGGGCCATTCCATATGCCCTTTGGGAGCGCTTTCCGGCCATCCGCATACGAACAGATGGTATTTCCGGTCCGGCGTTTGGAGGATATTGCCTCCCCAGAACGAGATATCGGGATGTTCGATACCGTTGTCGATATACCGGGGGCGTACGCTGTCCGCTCCCCACGTCTCTCCGGAGAGCGTGCCATCGGGCATTGCTTCGAAACGGTCCATGTAGCGTCCGCCTGTAATGAGGTGTTTCCATTCTGCCGGCCGTTCTCTTTCCGTGATTTGGGCGGTGAGTGGCAGGGGAGCCAGACAGGCTGTTGCTAATAGTAATTTTAATTTTTGTATGTTCATATGCTTCTGTATATACGATAATTTGCCCAGCAACGATTGTTACAAGGCAAATATAGCAGTCTTTCTTCACATAGTTAGTAAATGGATTCGGGTTTTTCCCGCGAAGCAGGTCCATACTGCGCATGATCAATTCTCTATCACTTCTAAAACATGGTGTTTTATCATATGATTGGAAACCAGCGTATTGCCTTCTTTAGCTTTTGAAAAAGCATATAAAATAATCGAATAAACAAATGTAAAAACGAATATAATAGGTATTAAATTGGAGAAATACGGTTCTTCATTCCACAAAAGCCCTCTCTTTTTTTAGCAAAGACAAGCACATAATTTCGTAAACACCCCCATGTTGCCATCCTTAACATCTGGGTGTAGAGAACTGGTACACCCGGGTGTAAGAGGGGGCAACATGGGGGGGTCCGGCAACTAAAGTACCGTGCCGGACAATGAAAACCACCCGGTTTTACCTATTTTATAGCCGTTTTTACATAAAATAATCGAGTGATTTGCAGGGATGGAAATAGGGTGTTTATCGTTTGTTTTATTTGTAATATGTTAATATGCAGATATGTATAAGCGGAATACCTGTTTCCTATCCAAGTTGCCAGTGATAGGATTGTGATACCGTAGTGATAGAGAAAACGGGCATATATCACTAATCAAATAAGTTGAATATCAATTGGTAAAAAGAAATCAGTGATACAGTGACAGAGAAAATGGGAAACATAGTTCTTCGTCACTTTCGGGGCAGGTCATGTGTTAATGCTAATAAGTTTATTGCATAGCAAGGTAATGCTTGCCCTGTTGTCTTTATGCATGTTTAGGATTTAGATAAACAAGTTTTGGTCGCACCTAGCTATTTTCCATCAGTCTTTTGTTGGAGGAGCGGAAACTCCGAAGGTCTTGAATAGGGATTATCTGGGTAATAAAAGAAGCCGGAAAAACTCGTATCCGGGGGCAATCGAGTTTGAAAAAGGAGGCATGCAAAAGCTTAAGGTCTACTGATCGGCTGCCGCGTCTGGGAGCAGTTCCGTTTTGTGTTAGTTTTCCTGTTTTTTGTTCCTGGCAGGTGTGTACTCAATTAGAATAGAGAGGAGAAAGATGTTGGGATTGTCCGTACTTTTGCATATCAGATAATGTAAATATAAAACGAAAACCAATATGCGTATGGTCAATCTATGTAAAAACAAGCTGTTCAATACCGGGCTTATGCTCTTTTTGTGCCTTGGCTTGCAGGCCCAGAACAAGGAGATGCGGCGGGTGGCTACGAACGACTGCGGAGTAACGAATACACAAGCTTTCCTGATCAAGGGGGATGACTATACATTACCGGATTCTTTCACGGGAAGCAAAGAGGCGAAAACCTGTAATTTCGGCGGGACGGTCATCTATGCTTTCGATCAGATGGATATACAGGCCGATTACCGGATGGAAGTGGTCTATCTGGCTGACAACCGGAGGGAACAGCGTATCGTGGCTGACGGCAACGAAGTGCAGGGGCCCGTCGTACTTGAAAAAGGGAAGGAGCAACGCTACATGATCGACCTGCCGAAGAAAGCCTACGCCTACGGACAATTGGTCTTGGTGTTTGAAGCCTTGAAGGGAGATAATGCGATTGTTTCGGAGCTGAACCTGTATTCGTCCAATCCGGCCCAGCTGAAACCTTTCGGGGAAGAACGTAAAAAGGAACTGGTGCATACCCAGGCTTATACGGTGGATACGACTGTTTGTGCGGAAAAAGTTTTACCTTTATATACCATCAAGCCCCATCAGGTAGCCGGTGTCTATAATCCGGTCCTGTCCTTAAACGGGACGTGGTTGTTCAATGAAAAGCCTGCTGCCCGTTTTTATGAACAGAAACAGAACGGGCGGGACTGGAAGCCGATCGTAGTTCCGGGGCAGTGGTCCATGCAAGGCTTTAAAGTCGATTCTGCCGGTTTCGGAGGCTATCAGACTACATTCACATTGCCTGCGGATTGGCAGGGAAAGCAGGTGAAACTGCGTTTCGACGGTGTCTCCTGCGAGTCGGTCGTGTATCTGAATGGAAAGGAGATCGGTTCCCATATGGGAGGAATGACTGCTTTTGAACTGGATGTCACGAAAGGGCTGAAGGCGGGTGAGAACCTGTTGGCCCTGCGGGTTCGCAGCGAGTCGTTGGCAGACATGTTAGGGAGCCTGACTCAATATGCGGCACATCAGTTGGGAGGTATAACCCGTAAAGTGACGCTCTTTGCCGTTCCGGATATCCATTTGTCGGACCTTCGTATCGTGACGGAGCTGGACGATGACTATAAAGATGCAGACTTGAAAGTCTACCTGTCGGTAACGAATAGCTCGGATGAGATACAAAAAGATGTATCGGTTCGCCTTTCCCTCTCCGGACTGCCTGTTGTCCTGAGCCGGCATATTCCGGAAATTACCGCCGGGTCTTCCTGGAGCGGTTGGTTGACTGGCAAAGTCGTTTCTCCGGATAAGTGGGATAACGAGCATCCATCTTTATATACGATGAAAATCGAAGTCGGAACCTCGGACAAGGTTGTCGAGCAGATAGAGAAACGTTTTGGCTTCCGCGAGATCCGGATACAAGGGAATCGTTTGCTGGTAAATGGCAAGGCTGTCAAGTTGAGAGGAGTTTGCCGGCATGAAATGCATCCGTTGACCGGACGTGTGATGAATCCTGCCCTGGAACGGAAGGATGTCGAGCTGTACCGGGATGCGAACTGCAATTTTATCCGTACTTCCCATTACCCTCCTTGTGAAGAGCTGCTCGAAGTCTGTGACGAACTGGGCATGTTCGTGGAAGTGGAAGCACCGGTCTGTTGGATCGGCCATCATGCGAATGAGAACTGGAAGGTGCTGAACTACCGCGATCCTAAATACTATCCGTATGTATTGCAGGCGAATATGGAGATGATCCAGTTCTACCGGAACTATCCTTCCATCATCTTCTGGTCGATGGCGAACGAATCGTACTGGAATAAGGAATTTGCACAGGTAGAGGTCTATATGGAAAAAGCCGATCCTACCCGTCCGTTCACGTTCCACGACCAGGCCTATGGCGGGTTCAACAACCAGGGCAGCACGGCCCCGATCGCGAATATCCATTATCCGGGTCCCAACGGATATAAGGTCGCCGCCAAAAGCGACCGGCCGATGACGTATGGCGAATACTGCCACCTGAATGTCTATAACCGGAGCGAGCTGGTGACTGACCCCGGCATCCGTAGCGATTGGGCATTGGCGCTGGCTCCTACGTGGGACAATATGTATAAGACACCGGGCGTTTTAGGCGGTTCTATCTGGTCTGGTATCGACGATATTTTCCAGATGCCTAACGGGGATGCAGTCGGTTATGGTCCCTGGGGACCGATCGACGGCTGGCGTCGCCCGAAACCGGAGTACTGGGATATGAAAAAGATATACAGTCCGGTTCGTGTGACGACCGGGGCGCTATCTCCAGCCAACGAACTGGTCATCGATCTTGAAAACCGGTACACCTATACAAACCTAGATGAACTGCGTATCACGTGGACGTACGGAGAGGAGAAGGGAACGGCCTTCGCAGACCTGGAACCCGGTGAAAAAGGACAACTTCGCATCCGGCTTGCCCATCCCGAAAAGGCGAATGAGCTCTATCTGTCTTTTGCCGATCCCCGCGGCTTTACTGCCGATGAGTATTTGATCCCTGTCGGCAGACAGGTACAGAACGAATTGCAGGCGTTGCCAACTGCTTCTACCCGCTTGAAAGAAAAGAAAGACCGCTATGTCGTTACCGGAAAAGATTTTAGTTGTGAGATCAGTCGTGTATCCGGCCAGATACTCTCGGTGAAGAAAGGGAAAAAAGAAATATTGAACGGTGGACCGTGGCTGATGGCCTTGCCGTTGACAGGTGGCGGATGCTACCCGAATCATAATGCCAATACGCCTGTGTTCAATGACCTTTGCTCGGACTGGAAGGTAGAAAAAGTAGAGGCGGTCCGACAGGGTGATGACGTTCTGGTAAAGGTGGCAGGCGCTTATAAAGAGTTTTCCGGCTCTTATGACCTGAAAATAAATGCAGGAGGCGAACTATCGGTAACCTATTCGTTCGATGCCCTTGAAGATGTGAATCCGAGGCAGTGGGGACTGGTTTTTGAAGCTCCTGTTTCTTATGATAAGACCTTCTGGCGCCGGGATGGCATGTGGAGCGTTTATCCGGCCGACCATATCAGCTGTCCGGTAGGTGAAGCCAGCCTTTTTTATGAAGGACTCCCTGCGAAAGTCGATCCGCGTACGGAACCTGCCTGGTCTTGGAGTATGGATTATAACGAACTGGGAAGTAATGATTTCCGTTCCACCCGCCGGAACATCTGGTATGCCGGTCTGAAAGACGGAAACGGTAGTAAGATTACCGTCCCTTCCAATGGCAAACAGCACTGGCGCTCCTGGTTGGAAAAAGACAAGATCCGCTTCCTGGTTGCCGACTTTGTGACGGCAGGAAACGAGATGTTCCTCAGTAGCTATTATGCTCCTTACCGCAAGCCGTTGAAGAAAGGAGACCGGATCGGTGGAGAGATTGTGGTGAGAGTGGAATAACCTCTTAACTTACCCTATAACCTGTGTCTTTACAGGCTATAGGGTATTGTCCGACAGCCCGTAAGGAGACAAAAATACCTTACGGGCTATTGGGCATTACCGGTATTTTTTTAACTTTGTAAGCACCAATCAAATGCAGAGCCGTATGGAACAACCGTCTGAACAATCGTTATGGGGAATGCTGGAAGGCATCACCGAGAATCTGAAGCACAAGCGGCTGGCGGATGTGTTTCGCTTTGTGTCGTTCCGCCCGTTCGAGACATTCGGGCCGCATAAGCATCTGCGTATCGAGATCAACTATGTGAAGAAGGGCAATTGCATCCTGCATCTGGAGAACGAGAGTATCAGCTTCAGCGAGAACGAGATGATGGTGATCTGTTCCAATGTCGAGCATACCTTCGAGGCCGGTTCCGAAGATACGACCCTGATGCAGTTGGAGTTCCTGCCGGAAGTCTTCTCCCGCTTCAATCCGGACGGGCATGGGCAGACGAAGGATCTGGCGCCTGTCACGATCTTTTCCGAAGAAAACCGGTTGATCAAGATTGTGAATAACGTCCGGATCATGCGCGCCGTGCAGCGTATTGTCAACGAGATGAACCAGAAGAGCAAATACTACCAATATCTGGTTGTCATGTACTATGCCGAGCTGCTGATCCTGATTTACCGTTATCTCGATGAGGCCTATCTTCCGATTTGTACAAACGATTCGTTGAAAAAGGCGATCTCCTATATCCGTTTGAACTACCAGTCCGATATCACGATCAGCGATGTCGCGTCGCAAACCGGAGTCGGAGAACGGTACTTGCGCAAACTGTTCTCCCAGTACCTGAACCTCTCCCCGTTGGACTACCTGAACCAGATCCGGATCAACAAAGCGATCGAGCTGCTGCGGAACACGGAGATGTCCGTCAAGGAAGTCTGCTTTGCCTGCGGTTTCCAGTCCCCCCAATACTTCTCCCGTATCTTCAAACAACAAATGGGCATCTCTCCGCGTGAAGTGACGAAATAGAGAGTGCCGTTTTCTCTACTTTTTCCCTTGTTCTGTTCCTCGTAGCATAAGCAACCGGGAGCTTTACTGCCGTATCTTCTTCCCTCCGGGCTCTATCTTTGCAGGTAGAAAGACGAACTGTAAAAAGGAATTCACAATGAAAGAATGGAAAGACGATAAAGCCCTGTTTGCTTTGATAAAGGAAGAACTTTACACCGCAGTGGTCGGTGATATTATGGATAAGATGGGCTATACCCGCCAGTTTTTGCCTCCCCGCATCCGCCCGCTTCGTGACGATATGCTGGTGGCCGGACGTGCCATGACGGTATTGGAAGCCGATGTGCTGGATGCCGGAAAGGAGAAAGGGATGAACCCGGTGCTGAAACGCTCCTTCGGCCTGATGCTCGAAGCGTTGGACGACCTGAAAGAAGACGAGGTATATGTTTGTTCCGGCTCTTCCCCTGCTTATGCCTTGTGGGGCGAGCTGATGAGTGCCCGTGCGATCCAGGGCAAGGCGGCCGGAGCGGTTGTCAACGGCTACTCCCGCGATACGAAGGGGATTTTAGCATTGGATTTCCCTTGCTTCTCCTACGGTCCCTACGCCCAGGACCAGGCGCCGCGTGGAAAGGTGATCGACTACCGTGTGCCGATCGAAATGGAGGGCGTACGGATCAATGACGGGGATATCCTGGTTGGCGACATCGACGGCGTATGTGTCGTGCCCCGTGAGATCGAGGAAGAAGTGTTCACCCGCGCCTTGGAGAAAGCCCGTGGCGAACGGATGGTCCTGAAGAAGATACAGGAAGGGATGAAAGCCCGCGACGCTTTCGATACATACGGAATAATGTAAGATGATATAATAAGGAGACAATACAATGAAGATTACAGACGTAAAAGTATGGTTGGTCCGGGGCATCAAATATAACTGGACATTACTGAAAATCTATACCGACGAAGGCTATACCGGCGTAGGCGAAGCTACCAACTGGCCCGGCAGCCCGATCGTTTTCGAAGCCGCCAAGCATGTCGGACAACGCATCATCGGCCTCGACCCGATGAAGACCGATTTTATCTGGACGAAGCTCTACCGCGACCTGAACTGGATCGGCCCGTACGGAGCCAGCCTGTGTGCGATCAGCGGTATCGACATGGCGCTGCTCGACCTGAAAGCAAAGGTGTTGGGCGTTCCCTGCTACGAACTGTTGGGCGGGGCTTACCGGAAAGATATCTTGCTCTATGCCAACTACTGGTTTACGGGCGGCGGACACAACGAGGCGGACTATGCCGCCCAGGCACGCCGTGTCATGGACGCCGGTTTTACGGGGCTGAAGTTCGACCCCTTCGCCCACACGAACTATTTCTATGGCGAAGACCTCGCCTCTAACCTGACGCTTACGGCGGAACAGCAGGACCTGGCGTTCAACGTCTCCAAAGCCGTACGCGAGGCTGTCGGCCCGGAATGCGACATCATGATCGAGACACACGCCATGCTGAACTACCGGGTTGCCGTCAAGATGGCGGAACGGCTGGCAAAGCTCGATATCACCTGGTATGAGGAACCCGCCGGCCCGGAAAGTTCGCAGACGCTCCGTGCCATGCGCGAACGCATCCCGTCGGATGTCGCTATTTGTGTAGGCGAGCGCCATTACACCCGTTTCGGCATCCGTTCGCTGCTGGAAAAGCACGTGTGCGACGTGATCATGCCCGACATCACCCGTTGCGGCGGACCGTCCGAGATGAAGCGGATGGCTACGATGGCGGAGGCCTACAACGTCCTGATCGCCCCGCATAACCCGAACGGCCCTCTCTCGACACTCGCCTCTTCGCATGTATGCGCCGCTATCCCGAACTTCTTCCGTCAGGAGTTTATGTTCAACGATGTTCCCTGGCGTGACACGGTGATCGATCATCCGATAGCCGAGATGGTCTATGACGGCCACCTGCACCTGTCCGACCGTCCCGGCCTAGGCGTGGACCTCGTTGAAGAGGAGATGGAGAAACACCCCGGCATCACGACGGATGCTCCCGATAACTTTTATATCTGATCCCTATGAGCTTTGTACTCGATTATAAAGATAAGGTAGTTCTGGTCACCGGAGTCTCCTCCGGGATCGGGTTAGGTGTCGCCAAGGAGTTCGCACGGGCGGGCGCCCATGTGGCAGGCTGTTCGCGCAAGTCTCCGGACGACGCGAGCGTGCAGGCTTTCCGCGAGGTGGTAGAACAGGAGGGCGTACGCTCGTTCTACCGCCCCGCGGATGTGACGGATGCGGAGGAGCTGAAAGGCTTCGTCGAAGATACGGTCCGTACCTTCGGACGTATAGACATGGTTGTCTCCAATGCCGGCATGAACGTGTTCGAGGGAGCCGAAGGTTGCACGGAGGAGCGTTGGCATTACAACCTCGATCTGAACTTAGCTTCCCACTGGCGTCTGGCCCGGCTCTGCAAGCCCTATCTCGAAAAGAGCGGCGAAGGCGTCCTGCTCCTGATGACCTCCAACCATGCTTTCAGCTCCATCCCCGGTTGCTTCCCTTATAACGTGACGAAAACGGCTATCACCGGCCTGGTGCGCAGCCTGGCGATCGAGTGGGGGCCGGCTGTCCGTACGGTGGGGGTGGCTCCCGGATTTATCGATACGGCGGGCAACGACACTTGGTTCGACTCTTTTCCCGATCCCGAAGCGGAACGCCGGCGGACGATCGACCTGCATCCTGTCAAACGGATCGGGACGGTCGAGGAGGTAGGGGCGTTATGCGTCTATCTCGTCTCCCCGTATGCCCGGTTTATCAGCGGGACGACGATCCTGATGGACGGTGGGCGCTCGGCGTTGATGCAGGATGAATAAAAAACAGATACCATGAACACGATCGACTTAATAATCTTTATAGCCTACTGCCTCCTGATCCTCAGTGTCGGCCTTTTTGTCTCACGCGGCAAGAAGGGGGACGAGCGGGATGCCGGCGATTATTTCCTCGCCGGGCGCAGGCTTGCCTGGTGGGCGATAGGCGCTTCCATCATCGCTTCCAATATCTCCGCCGAACAGTTTGTCGGCATGTCCGGCTCCGGCTATGCCATCGGGCTGGCGGCCTTTGCCGGTATCTATTCGATATACGGAGGATTGAAGGCGGTGGCGCTGACGGATGTGGTCCAGGTCGTGTTCCTGGTTGGCGGCGGGCTGGTCACGACCTATATCGCCCTCGACCTCCTCGGAGAAGGCGACGGCGTGTACCAGGGAATGGTCAACCTCTATGGCGAGGCGAGCGATAAGTTCCACCTGATCCTCGACAAGTCGCATCCCGGTTATAAGGACCTGCCGGGCATCTCCGTGATCCTCGGCGGACTCTGGGTGGCAAACCTTTATTACTGGGGATGCAACCAGTATATCATCCAACGCGCGTTGGCCGCCAAGTCGGTGCGGGAGGCGCAGAACGGGATGCTCTTCGCCGGTTTCATCAAGCTGTTCATCCCGCTCTTGGTCGTGATCCCGGGGATTGCCGCCTTTGCGCTGGATGCTCCGTTAGGGAAATCGGACGAAGCCTATCCGTGGTTGCTCGGCAATCTGCTTCCGGTAGGGGTGAAGGGGGTGGCGTTTGCTGCTTTGACAGCCGCGATCGTCAGTTCGCTTGCTTCGATGATGAACAGTATCTCCACGATCTTTACGATGGATATCTACCGTTCCTATTTCCGAAAGGAGGCCGGGCAGAAAGAGCTGGTTCATACCGGACGTTGGGCGAGCTTCGGCTCGTTGCTGGTAGCCGTGCTGATCGCCCCGATGCTGTCAGGGCTGGACCAGGCTTTTCAGTATATCCAGGAGTTTACCGGCTTTGTCAGTCCGGGCGCCTTGTCGATATTCCTGGCCGGTTTCTTCTATAAACGGGCGACGGCAAACGGGGCGTTGGTGGCGGCATTGGGCTCGTTCGTCTTCTCCTTCGGCATGAAGTTCCTCTTCCCCGGATTGCCCTGGATGGACCGCATGGGGCTTGTGTTCCTGATGTGCTGCGCGCTCATCGTCCTGCTGGGGAAAAAGGGCCAGCCGGCCAACGCTTATACGCGCCATGACCCGGCTTTGTTCCATACTGGCCGGATGTTCAATGTAATGTCGGTAGTCATACTGGCGATATTAATAGGCTTTTACTACTTTTGGTGGTAAATTTATACACATGTAATAATAGGCACATAAAATGAAACAGATAAAGACAATCCTATTCGCTTTCGGTTGCAGCTTCCTGCTGTCAGGCACGAAAGCATTCGCACAGGTAGAGAGGCTTCCCGATGAAGCCTCCTATCCTGTCTTGCAGGAATTGGCCGGTGTCGAAACGCCTGCCGTCCTGCTGAGTGGAACCTGGCAGTTCCGGTATTCCCCGGATAGCAAGTGGGACAAGATACAGGTTCCCGGCGAGCCTGCTATGCAGGGCTATGCCATCGAGCACGACAAGCCGTTCACCTACCGGAAGTCGTTCACCGTCCCGGCCGATTACGCCGGCAAGCATACGATCCTGCGTTTCGACGGCGTCTACAGCCATGCCCGCCTGTTTGTGAACGGCACGTTCGTCCGCGAACATCATGGCGGCTTTACCCGTTGGGATACGGATGTCACCCCCTTCGTCCGTCCCGGAAAGAAAAACGAGATTCGCCTCGAAGTGACGGATCGCCTGGACGATATTTCCTATGCCTCCGGCTATGCCCATCATCCGATCGGGGGAATCCTGCGCGATGTAACCTTGTTCGCATTACCCGAAACCTGCTTGTATGACTTCTACGCCGAGACACATCTGGATGCTGCTTACGAGGATGCCGTCCTGAAGATCGGCTACAGCAGCCCGGTTGTCGGAGGTGCGGAAGTCGCCTATACGCTGGCCGACCCGTCCGGCAGACGCTATCCGTTGGCGCAATCCCGGTTCCCCCTAAAAGAGGGCGGGAACATGAATGAACTGCCTGTGAAGAACCCTTTGAAGTGGGATGCCGAACATCCGAACCTCCGAACCTCTATACGCTGACCGTAACCCTCAGCAAGGACGGAAAGGAGATCGGTCGTTTCGACCGCCGTATCGGTTTCCGTGACGTGAAGATAGAGAAAGACCGCATGTTGGTGAACGGCATGCCGGTGAAGTTGCGCGGAGCCTGCCGGCATGATATCCACCCGACACTCGGCCGCACGACGACTGCCGAACTGGACAGCCTCGATGTGATCCTCTTCAAACGTTCCAATATGAACTTTGTCCGTACCTCGCATTATCCTCCTACGGAACGTTTCTTAGAGTATTGCGACCGCTACGGCATCTATGTGGAGAGCGAGACGGCTGTCTGTTTCGTCGATACCTACCGGCAGAAGAACTATGCGCCGGGCAAGACGCAGGACAGTGCCGGGTTTACGCCCCGCTATCTCTCGCAATGCCGCGAGATGGTGAAGTCGTTCCGTTCCCATCCCTCCATCCTGTTCTGGTCGATCGGCAATGAAAGCGTGTACGGCACGAACTTCCAGCAATGCTGGGATTGGGTGAAGGCAACCGACAAGACTCGCCCGGTTATATTCAGCTATCCCGGATCGGTCGGCGAGAAGGAGCCTGTCTATGATATCCTGAGCATGCACTACCAGGATGTAAACGGCAACCTGAACCAATGGAACCGCTCTACCCGTGGTTTCCAGGGGGAAGGGATACCTGCCCTGTTCGACGAGTGGGCGCACCCGGCGTGCTACACCTACGCTACCTTGCAGGAAGATCCGAATATCCGCGAGTTCTGGGGGCATTCGATCGAAAGGATGTGGAGCGGCCTCTTTGATGCTCCCGGCGGCTTGGGTGGTGCGATCTGGGGATATGTGGATGAAACGTTTATGCTGCCCGAACCGAAAGTAGGGACTGCCTTCTGGAAAGAGTTTGCCCGTACCGCCAAGCCGGAGGATTATCAGGGTAAATGCGTTGGCTACGGAGAGTGGGGGATCGTCGATGTCTGGCGCCGTGAGAAACCGGAGTTCTGGGCTACCAAGAAAGCCTATTCGCCCGTCCGCCTGATGACGACCGAGGTGGCTTCCTTCCTGTCCGGACAACGTTTGTTGCTTCCGTTGTACAACCGCTTCGACCATACTGACCTGGATGAGATCAAGATACGTTATACCTACAAAGGTGTGGAGAAGGAACTTCCCGCTCCTTCCATCGCTCCTCACCAAAAAGGACTGTTGGTAATCCCTGCCGAGACTTGGGAGGAAGGCGAACTGTTGTCAATTTGTTTCTATACAGCTACGGGTGAGTTATTGGATGCCGAACAAGTTTCATTGGGCAGCGATTACCACGTTCGCCTTGCCGATTCGGAAGCATCTCCGGTAAACGGTGTGTTGCAGGTAGAGGAAACCGCCGGTATGATGACGATTAAAGGAGACGGTTTCGAGATCCCTTTCTCCAAAGAAACCGGCCTGATCAGCAACGCGACCTCTAAGGGACAGGTCATCATCGAGAAAGGCCCGTTCCTGCATCTCGACATCAACCTGAACCATCTGACTGGAGCCGAAGTGCGTAAGAGCGCCCGGAAGTTCCTGACCTCCGACAGCGACTGGAAGAAGCAGAGCCTGACCTATACCCGCAAAGAGGGTACGGTCGAGGTCGCCCTCTCCGGCTTCTATCAGGATGTGCAAACGGATATCCTGATCCGGATATCTCCCGCCGGGGAAATGAATGTCAGCTATGTCGTTGCGGGACAGCCGAACGGATATCTGCGTGAGACGGGCTTGTCTTTCTACCTGCCCGAACGTCTGGACTATCTGCAATGGGAGCGTAAAGGTATGTGGAGCTGTTACCCCGAAGGTGCTTTTGCCGGAAACACGGGCGAGACTTCCCTTTATAACCCGAAGCAAGTGCGATATGGCGAGAACCCTGCTCAACCCTGGTTGGCCGATACGCACAACTATTACTATTGGGCGGATGCCGGTACAAACTGTGACCGTCCGTTGACGCAAATGGCAAAGGGTATGAAGGAGAACATCTATCGCTATACCCTTTCCGCTACAGGGGGAGGAGCAGGGCTTACGGTTTGCTCATCGGACGCATCCCTGGCTTGCCGCACCTCCAAAAGAGGAGACGGGCAGTTGATGCTTTACATTAATAATCGTTGGGATTATCCGGAGATTGCCTGGGGCAACTATTGCAAGACGTTGGAGGTGGTGCCTTGCTATGGCGAGATGAAGATTCGGTTCTGATTAAATTAATAAGAGAAGATAGCATGGAACTGTGTCAAAACTGCCTTGTCCCTGCGCTTGACGCGGGGTCGCAAAAGAACAGGCCTTATTAATCAGATATTTATAGGGTCAGTTCTAATGCGATCCCGCGTCAAGCGCGGGAACGGGGCAGTTTTGACACAGCTCCACGTATTGTTTAAAGATGGAGTTTCCCCTTGATCGCCTTCGGTATCGCGTCCTTATGGACCATCACATAGATGGTTTTGGCGCGGACGAAGCTCTCGGACATGTTCAGGTAGCCGCCGAACTTGTTGCGGTCGGTTCCCCATGAGTTCTTGGTGATGTAGTATTTCGTGCCGTTCTGGTCTTTGGCGATGCCGGTCAGGTGCATCAGGTGGTCGTCGGTGGTCACGAATGATTCGAATCCGGCCTGGCGCACTTCCGGGGTCACGTTGATTTCCGGGTAGGGACGTTCGAACTTGAAGACCTCTTCTAAGCGTTCCTTCTCCCCTAATTTCTCGAAGCGTGCGCGATCCGTATTCGACAGGTCTTCCACCTTCTTCACTTCCGGGTTGATGGCGACACCGTTCGTAAAGGAGAAACCCTTCTCGCTCACATCTCCGTCCCAGCAGACCGTATAACCGTTGTTCAGGGCATAATCCACCGTTTGCATCATCTCGTCGAGCGGCAGGTTATACATCAGGGAATGTTCCCAGTTGTCCGGCACTTCCACGTCGAACTTCACATAATACGGATGATGCGTGAAGCTGGTCAGTTCGATATAGTCGTCCATATTCAGCCCTAAAGATTCGGCGAACGACTTCGGCGTATATTCTTTCCCCTTATACGTGAACTTCTCCGGCAGCTTTCCTAAGTAGGTGTCGAACAGGTTAGCAATCAGCTTGTCATATTCCGGACTGCGCTGTTTCGCCTTCACTGCCACATCGGCGATGGAGTGCATGTAGCGAACCATCTCGCTGTGGTTATGCTTCTCGGAGTCGTAGTTGATGCCCGTGTACACCTCTTCCGGGACGATACCCACCTGGCGGTACGCATTCATAAAGGTATGTGAAAGGCTGCCCTGCCCGATATTACCGTCCCCGCGACGCAGGTAGTTGTCCTGCAACTGGTTCATATATTTCTGGCGGACGATGAACATCTCCGAAAGGTCATACGTGCCTTTCCCCATACGAAGCAGTTCGGATTCCATAAACGACGTAGTGGCAAAGCACCAGCAAGTCCCTGTTGCCGCTTGGTTCTTAACCGGGGTAGCGGGAACCGTTACCACTTCCGTAAACTGGTACCCCTGACCGAACGTTGCCGAAGCAGAGAAAGCCAGCATGCAAGATAGAATAAGTGATTTCATGTATATAAAGATTAAATTATTAATTATCGTGTCTTGGAAAGCAACTATTATCTATTATATGAATATCGGTCAATTGTCAATTGTTCAGAATCCCCTCGCGAACATCTTCCAGAACTCATCCGCCATCTCCTGCCAGCGCAGGATTGTCGCTCCTGCGAAGTCGGCCGTGTAGCCGGTCAGGAAAGCCCGTGCGGTCTCTTCCCCTTTGCTGTCCTGCAACTCTTTGTAGCGGTTTTCCACGAAAGGCATTTCGGATAAGCCCTTTTCCTCGAAATGGGCGACCGCGCCGTTGATCTTCTCTTTGGTCAATCCCCAGCGGACCGTAGCCAGTTTGTTTGCCGTCCGGTATTTCCAGACGATGGCATCTTCACGGTGGCGGTGTTGTCCGCAGATACCGAAAGCAGCCGGCAGGTCGGTCGTACCGGAGAAGATCGGGATACGCGGGCTCTGCCCCGGATTGTCGAACGACAGCCAGGCAACGCCGCCCACTGCATCCGGCAACCAGTTGCGAAGCTGTATCACGTGCGAGTAGGAACATTGCGGAACCGCCACTAAGCGATTGCGTGTCACCGTCCCTTCCTTCACGCCGTTCAGCATATTCAGCATATCTGTTCCCATCCAGGGGTTAGCCGCCGGACTTGTGATCGTATCCGTTTCCTTCGTCTCCTTGTTCTTGACAGCCACTTTCAGATTCTTCGTCATGTCCCATTCCGTCCCTTCATACGTCTGGCGTAGCAATGCCATCACATCCGTTACGGCAACCGGCTTGTCCGGCTTCACGCTGATCGGCAGTTCTTCCGAGTCGTACGACAGTTTGAGCGAAGGAGCCAATGCGTTCAGGATGAAATATTCGCGGATGCTGAATGCCTTCGGTTCGCCGAAATAGTTGCCTCCGCTATAGGCTTTCCAGAATTTAAACGGCTCTTTGCCGTCCCAGAACCCCATTTTCTTAGCAACAGAAAATACGTTTTCGGAAGCCATGTAACGATCCTTGTCCTTCAGGTCGAGCGTCGAGATACGCGAGATATTGGCCGATACCCCCACATGATCGTCCGGGATGCGGACAGCCGCCCATACACCCCCGATCTTGTCCGGCCCCTCGCCGAACACCTCGAAATGCCAGACCTCATTCGGGTCGGCGATCGTCAGGCATTCGCCCGAATCCCCGTATCCGTATTCGGCAACCAATTGTCCGATCAGCCGGATCGCTTCGCGTGCCGTCGTGCAACGCTGCAAAGCTATCTTTTCCAGTTCTTCGATCATGAACATCCCTTTCTTGTTTTGCAGCTCTTTGCGCCCGGAGATGGTCGTTTCGCCGATACCCAACTGTTTTTCGTTGAGGCAAGGATAGGAGGTGTTCAGGAACTGGTAGGTCGAGCGGGCTTCCGGTATCGTTCCTTTCAATTCCATATTCGTGCGGTCGGCAGGATATTCGGTGTGCATGCGGCCGTTATAGATGGCGACTGTCGTGTCGCGCTCGTAGCGTGCCGCCGGGACGATCTCCATCCAGGTGCGATAGTTCCCGTCGCAGGTGTGACTGGTCATGACCGAACCGTCGGCCGATGCTTTCTTGCCGACCAGGATGCTTGTACAACTTTCAGGAGTGTTGACCGGTCGGGAGTATTCGATTTCCTGGGCCCGAAGGCTGTTCCCGTAACAGATAAGTACAATAAGAAGGATAATTAGTCTATTCATGGCATTGTCTTTAATTTTGTGGCTAAAGATATGAAATTTTCATATATTTGCTACCCCTTGCCGGGGCTTAATCCCCTGGCAAAAGAGGAATATCCCTGTAAAGGGAATAATTAAATATAAATATGCCATGAGAAAACTGATTTATCTGAGCACCCTGTTGCTCCTATTTGTGTTGCCGATGATGGCACAACACCCTTTGTTCCCGACCCCCGCAAAGGTGCAGAACGGGAAAGGCTCTTTTGTCATAGGAAAGAATCTCCAGGTACAAGGCAATGGCGGATATGCCGACAAGTTAGCCGCCGGACTGCAAACCGAGTTGAAAGAAGCCGGTTTGCAATCGTCACCCGCCAGTGGAACCATCCGTCTGGAACTGACAAACGATTGCAAGATGGCCGATGAAGCCTATACGCTTGTCGTCGAACCGAACAGCATCCTGCTGCAAGCCTCTTCCGAAGCCGGCCTGTTCTATGCGAAGGAAGCCCTTCTGCAACTTTCCCGTTTCGGCAAAGGTAACGTGCGTGCCTGTAAGAT
>ULVP01068879.1_pt1 | contig 33654 bp, 31 predicted proteins | sample 1959551 | NCBI WGS metagenome assembly ULVP01 (sample SAMEA4835789, study PRJEB28245) | human gut metagenome | biome: gut microbiome; material: fecal sample | place: Denmark | collected 2008 | reverse complement strand
GCCATCGGCTACGACAATACTTTGACTTGGCAATGATTTCGCATCATAAAAGTGCATTGGTTGCCCTGTTTCTAACATAACAATATTTGAAATATCGACAATATTATTGATTGATTTTACACCACTAGCTGCCAACAATTCTTTCATCCATTTTGGACTTTCTTTGATAGTTAAGTGGTTAATCACTTTTCCATAGAATAATGGACATTTTGATGTTGTACTTTCAACATGCAAGTCACTAGGTGTACCTACATCACTAGCCCCTTCATATTTTGGAAGTTTAACTTCACGATTTAAGATGGCACCCGCTTCTTTTGCCATATTAAATGCAGCTAAACAATCATTACGATTTGGTGTTAAACCAATATCTAACACTTCATCATCTAAACCTAAATAGCCAAGTGGATCTGTATTTCCTACAGGCGCATCCGCAGGTAATACTTCAATACCACTCTTTTGATCATCACTTAAACTAGCTGGATCTACCCCTAGTTCAAGTAATGAACAGATCATACCATTACTTTCAACACCACGAATCACACCATTCTTGATTTCTCCACCAGGTAAAACAGCACCTGGTAGTGCAACAATTACATTTTGTCCTGCAGCCACATTGGGTGCGCCACACACAATATTGACAACTTCATTTCCTACATTGACAGTAGTACAGTGCAAGTGATCACTATCTGGATGTTCTGTACAAGTTTCAACGTGACCAATCACTAAGTTTGTTCCTTGCGATAAATGTTCAATACCTTCTACTTCAAAACCCGCATCGGTAATGCGTTTGGCCATTTCTTCAATAGAAAGATCTTGTACATCCATAAATTGATTAAACCATTTTCTTGAAATACGCATACTTAAATCCTCCTACTCATAACGTTTGAATGTAGAATTGAAACGTTTATCGTTTGTATAGAAATGACGAATATCATCAATGCCATACTTCAACATCGCAACACGCTCAATACCTACACCGAACGCAAAACCACTACATTTTTCTGGATCATATCCAGCCATTTTTAATACATTTGGATGTACTTCTCCAGCACCTAGAATTTCAATCCATCCAGTACCTTTACATGTTGGACATCCTTTTCCATTACAAATGTGACAAGAAACATCCACTTCTACACTTGGTTCTGTAAATGGGAAATAACTTGGTCTAAAACGAATTTGACGGTCTTGACCAAATAATTTTTTTGCCATGAATTCTAAAGTTCCCTTTAAGTCCGCTAAAGTGACCTTTTCACCAATAACCAATCCTTCCATCTGCATGAACTGGTGAGAGTGAGTCGCATCATCATCATCACGACGGTATACCTTACCTGGACATACAACCTTAATTGGAAGATTTGGTGCACTTTCTTCTAACACAACCATCTGAATCGCTGTTGTATGTGTTCTTAATAGACGATTTGGATCAATATATAAAGAGTCCTGCATATCACGTGCTGGGTGATCCTTAGGAATATTGGCTCTCTCAAAACAATATTCATCATCGACAATGTCGTCACCTTCAATAACCTGATATCCTAAACCAATGAATAAATCTTCTAATTCCTGGCGCACTAAATTTAATGGATGTGCATTACCTAGTTCTGGTTTACGCCCTGGCAAAGTGATATCGATCTTTTCGGATTCGATTTTTTTCTGCATTTCTAAAGCTGCCAATTGTTCTTTCTTTTCTTCAATCATCTTAGAAAGATCTTGTTTCAACTGGTTGACCTTTTGTCCAAAGATAGGTTTTTCTTCTTTCGACAAATCTTTCATACCCTTCATCAACTCTTGAACAGGTCCTTTTTTACCTAGATACAAGACACGTAAATCATTCAACGAAGATGAATCTTTGACATCTTGAATTTTTTGTGTAGCTTCCTGCAAAAGCTCTTCGATTGTTTTCATGTTGTTCTTCCTTTCCCTAAAAACAAAAAAAAGACGACGCAAGAACGACTACTGCCGCGTTACCATCTTGCTTCGTCTTGATAGACACACTTAATTAACCATGATAACCGTATGAAACGGAAGAGGTTTTAACTCTTGCTCAAAGGTGAATTCACTATCCCTACTCATATAAACCTTTCACCAATCGGTTTACTCTCTGATCTAAGCGTTAAATAGTTACTATGTCTTCTCATTGCTTTAACATTTCAAATTATATCGAAGTCCATGTTTTTTTTCAAGCCGAAGTATGGTAATATTTTTTTATGATTCAATCTGTAAACAATAAAAAAATAAAAGAATATGCCAAACTGATTCAAAAAAAAGAAAGAGATAAGACAAATCTATTTCTCGTCGAAGGCGAACATATGGTTAAAGAAGCATTTAACGCAAAGGCTCTACAAGAATTATTTATCCTTGAAGGACTCGAATGTCCAATAGAGTTTAACTATGAAACCGTAACGCAACAAGTATTAAACAAATTGTCAAACCAGAATTCAAATTCTAAAATGATTGGTGTATGTAAAAAATTAAACTTAAAACCAAAAAAAGAAAATAGTATTCTATTACTGGATAATGTACAAGATCCAGGAAATGTAGGTACGATTTTAAGAACCGCTCATTCTTTTGGCATTGACTGCATTTATATGTCAAAGGGTTGTGCCGATATCTACAATCCAAAAACGATTCAGTCCAGTCAAGGAGCCCTATTCTATATTCCTGTTATCCAAACGGATTTAGTAGAAGAAATTAAAAAGCTTCAAGAAAGAAATATTGAAGTGTATGCCACAGCTTTACATGACAATCACAAGGATCTTCAAAATATTAAGCCAAGTGAAAAATACGCAATTCTAGTTGGTAATGAAGGACAAGGTGTGCGCAAGGAATTAATTGATTTAAGTAATCATATTGTCAAAATTGAAATGGAAACTTTTGAAAGTCTAAACGTGGCCATTGCCACATCGATTTGTATGTATACATTTAAATACGCAAAAAGGTAGCAAATGCTACCTTTTCATTTTTCTCCATTCAAATAATGAATACATGGCACACATAAATTCCGTAACCACAAAAGCATACCAACCTACCTGAATGCCAAAACACTTCATTAAACCATATGTCAATGGAATTAAGATGACTAGTTGTCTAGCCAAAGTGATCACTAACGAAGTATTTGCCTTATTTAAAGCCTGAAAGGCAGCACATAGTACCATACTGATACCCGCAAACACAAAGCTTAAGCTAATGATTTTTAATGCGGGTATTCCTAATCCATACATCTGGTCATTCGCACTAAACATGGCTAATAATTGTTTAGGGAATAATTGAAATACAATCGTTCCTACAGCCATAATGAAAATCGATAGAATCATAGAAAATTGTATAGCTTCAATTGCTCGATCTTTTCTGTTAGCCCCATTATTATAGGCAACAATTGGAATCAAGGCATTGGTAATTCCAAGCACTGCCATATTCAAGAAATTCTGTAATTTATAGTAAACGCTAAAGACAGTAATCGCCATAGCTGAGATTGGTGCTAGAATCATATTCATAAAAACAGTCATAAAACTTAATACAGACTGCATTAATATGGCAGGTACACCTACTTTATAGATTTTACAAAGAATAGGTATCGAAAAGGAAAAATTATGCATATGAATATCCAATTCTTTTATTTTTACCTTCGTAATAACATATCCAATAAGCATGGCACAAAACTGTCCAATAACGGTCGCAATGGCAGCTCCGGCAACACCCATTTCAGGTAGACCAAACCATCCAAAGATCAAGATCGGATCTAGAATTATATTAATAATGGCTCCTGCTCCTTGCATAACCATGTTGTAGATGGCATTTCCTGTTGCCTGCATAATTCTTTCGAAAATGATTTGTACAAAGACGCTAAATGAAAACATCGTACATATACGAATATACGTATTGGCTAGTGAAACCACATTTGAATCGGACGTAAACCAAGATAAAAAGGCATTAGAAAATAGTAAACCTAAAACCAAAAAGACAAGTCCATTCACAAATCCTAATAAGATTCCATGCATCATAGTATTATTCGCATAATCAAATTTCTTTTCACCTAAGTATCGTGCAAGCAATGTATTAAAGCCAACGGCTGTACCACATGCAATCGCAATCATAATGGTTTGTACCGGATAACATAAAGACACAGCGGTTAAGGCATCACTCGAAATTTTGGCAACAAAGATACTGTCGACAATATTATATAAAGCTTGTATCACCATCGAGATGATGATGGGCAAACTCATAGAAACCACCAATTGTTTGATTTCCATATTTTCCATTTTATTCATAAAAAATTACCTCCCCTATGTTTTGGCAGTTTCATAGGGGATACCAAAACGAAAATAAAACGCTAAAATAAACTAATATATTTTTTCTATTTTGTCAAATCAAGAATAGACTCACCAATCAAATCAGATGGTTTTGATAAATCAAAGTTATCTAAAACACTTGCACCAAGAACACCAAAAGAACTTGAATCATCCAATATTCCATGTTCTTTCATACTAGGTGAATACATTAAACATGGTACACACTCTCGAGTATGATCCGTTCCTTTATAGGTTGGATCATTTCCATGATCGGCCGTAATGATCAACAGTGTATCTGAATCAATAACACCAAGTAGCTGGCCTAATAAAAAATCAAAATCTTCAAGCTCATCAGCATATCCAGAAACATTTCTTCGATGGCCCCACTTGGCATCAAAATCCACAAGGTTCGTAAATAATAAACCTGTAAAATCTTTTTTCATTTCTTCAATCGTTTGAAGCATACCCTCATGACTCGAAGTCGAATGAATACTTTTTGTGATTCCCTGTCCATTAAAGATATCACGAATCTTACCAATGCCAATCACATCCAATGCATTTGATTTTAAAACATCTAAAACAGTTTCACTCGATGGAGACAATGCATAATCATGACGATTGCTAGTGCGTGTAAAGTGACCCACCGAATCTCCTACATAAGGGCGAGCAATGACTCTTCCTACCTTGTATTCTGGTTTTAGAGTTATTTCTCGTGCAATCTGACATACTCGATATAACTCATCTAATCCAGTCACTTCTTCATGTCCACAAATTTGTAGAACACTATCAGCAGATGTATAAAGTATCAATTCCTTTCCGTTCGATTGAATCTCTTCCATCGCCAACTCATCTAAAATTTCCGTTCCACTTGCGCTCTTATTTCCAATAAAGACGTGGCCAGTTAATCTTTCTAATTCCTGAACCAATTCATCAGGAAAACCATTTTCAGTAAATGTTTTAAAAGGTTTTGTCGTATGAATTCCCATCATTTCCCAATGACCTGTCATTGTATCTTTGGAACAACTTGCCTCATGCATCTTAAATGCATAGCCTTTTGATTGTAAAGCTTTACCACTTGGATGAAGATTTCCTAAACCTAATTTATATAAATTGTCTATCTTTAAATCCGGACGATATTCTAGGATATGTCCAAAAGTATCGGCACCTGCATCATCAAATTCTTTGGCATCTGTAGCTTGTCCAATCCCAAAAGAATCAATAACGACACAAACTATTTTTTTGTATTTCATAAACGAATCGCACTTTCTAAGGCAAGCGTAATCATTTCATTAAAAGATGTTTGTCTTTCTTCAGTACTTAAATGTTCATTTGTGCATAAAGAATCCGATACAGTTAATAAACAAGCTGCCTTTTTATTCAATACTTTGGCGTTGTGGAATAGGGCAAAGCTCTCCATTTCGACACAAAGTGCATCTTGCTCTTCAACCATTTTTTCTGGTTGTTCATAGTCCCCTTCATAGTAGAACACATCACTAGAATGTGTATTTGTCTTTACAACAGGAATTGAAACTTCTTGACTGACACTTTCAATCAACTGATTTAATTCTTCATCAGGATATTGCATCTTATCTGTATCGCCACTTTGTGCTAAGGCATAGGTAGATTCTGAATAACTTCCCTTGACTAAAGCTACAGACTTCATTGGTAATTTTTCAGAATAACTTCCTGTACTACCAACTCGTATAATGGCATCTACATCATAGAATTTAAAAAGTTCATACGAATAAATTCCCATGCTGGCCATTCCCATACCGCTTCCCATGACAGATACACGGTGTCCTTTATATATTCCTGTATATCCAAGCATGCCTCGTACATCATTAAATAATACGGCATCCTTTAAAAAATTCTCGGCAATCAATTTGGCTCTTAAAGGATCGCCTGGCATTAAAACAACTTTTGCGACATCTTCTATATTTGCTCTATTGTGTGCTGTTGGCATAATTTCCTCCTCTAAATAAATTAAGGCGCATAATAGCGCCTTAATTAATATCATTCTTCTTCTTCGACTTCAAGCAATTCTTTTTCTTGAACTTTTAAGAATGGATAATAAATAACTCCATCTAATACGATTAACGCTACAACAAGAATCAAAGCCTTAATATCCATTGTTGATAAAAATGCTCCAAATACAGAAGGCATATTCCATGATAACATTGCGAATGATTTTCCAATTATACCTAAACTAGTACATAAATATGCGATAAAGCAATTTAATGTTGAAGTTAAGATAAATGGAATAAAGAAAATTGGATTTAACATTAATGGAACTCCAAAAATGATTGGCTCTGAAATATTGAAAAATGCTGGAATTAAGCCGACACGTCCGACCGTTTTTAATTGTTTAGATTTAGATTTACAAAGTAAAATTGCTAAAGCAAGTACTGATCCACATCCTCCTATAATACAGAAATATACCCAAAATGGAGTTGTAAATGTACGAGGCATTGCATGTCCTGCTAACTTAGCTGCCGCATTAACAGATAATCCACTTTCACGAATAGGTGCTAAAATCCCAGAGAAAGCTGCATCGTGAACCCCAAAGAACCAGAACAATTGTACAATCGCTGTCATGATTACTACAAAAGGCATACTATCTGCTACTGTAAATGCTGGTGCAAGTTTTGTATATACCCAACCAGGTAATGTAGTTTTCATGTTAAAGAATATAATAAATAAAACTGAATAAAGAGCGATCAAAACAATTCCAGGACATAATGAAGCAAATGTTTCAGAAAGTGAATCAGGCACAGAATCCGGTAATTTAATGCGTCCAAAATTCTTTTCACGCATTATACGATATAGTTCTACAGTTAAAATCGAAATAAAAATAGCTGCTAAGATTCCCTTACCATCCAAATAAGATATTTCGGTTGTTTTACCATCAAAAGCTAATTTTATAGGTGCAACACAAGTAAGAACAAATCCACACAAAGATAATAAAATAGGTAATAAATTATCTAATTTATAAGATTTAGCCAAAAAAGATGTTAATGCAATTGTTACATACAATGACATAGCTCCCATTGTAATTGCATTGATCCAAGATAAAATCATATTGTTATTACTTACAAAACCTGCCCATGCTAGAAGAAAACCATTTGTTGTTCCTTCTGGAGCTGGAGCTGCACTAATAACCGATACAATACCACCTGCCAATGTAATTGGCATAATACAAATAAACGCGTCACGAATTGCTTTTAAATGTCTCTGAGTCGAGAATTTAGTAGCAATTGGCATTAACTTTTCTTCTAAAAAAGTTGTGAAATTTCCCATCATATAAATATCTTCTCCTTTTGCAATCTTTACAAGTTATACTTTTTCTCTATTTCTTTAAAAACACCTTTACCATTCATCATTCCATAATATTGTGGAGCAATAGTATCGACTGGAATGGATACGGATTCTTCAATCTGTTTTTTTAGATGACGAATTTGTGGACCAATCAACAATAATTCATAGCCTTCTTTAATATGGTCAAGATATTCAGCTTCCCCATATGCTTTACATTCAAGTTTACCATCACTTGCTTCTTCAATTTTTTTAGCTAGAATCCCTGTGGACATTCCAGCATTGCAAACTAACATTACCTTCATTTTTTTACCAATCCTTTCTTTGTATTTTTTCTCCATTACTTTCAGCAATAGATTTGTACCAATAATAACTTTTCTTAGGTTTACGTTTTAATTCTTTATCATCAAAATCAATACCTACCAAGCCATAGCGTTTTTCAACACCATTTTTCCAAGAATACAAATCAAACGTACTCCATGCATAATATCCACGAACATCCACACCGGCGTCAACTGCATTCATAATCGCACTAATATGGTCATTCATGAATGAAATACGATAGTCATCTTCTACTTGATCTACAGTGATATCTTCTCTTACCCCAACACCATTTTCAGTGATAAAAATAGGTAAATGATATTTTTCCCATACTTGTTTTAAGCCCTTCTGTAAACCTTGTGGATATATTTCTACATCCCATTCAGTATAGATAGCATCCGGATTATTCATAATCTGTTCAAACCATCCTTTAATAACAATCTTACTTTCTCCTTTAAAGTCTTTACCACTGTTATTAACAACTAATTGAGTCTCTCCTCCACTATATGGTTTTACCCATACACGTGAATAATAATTTAACCCCAAGAAATCTACCGTATAATTTTTAATAATTGGCAAATGTTCATTTTTAATACATGACAAATCATAATTTTGAGATAAAACGCATAATAAATCGAATGGTATTTCACCCTTAGCTGCAGTATCTAAAATCCAATTATTTGCATAGTTATCTGCAAATCGCATAGCTATTTTAGTTGCCAAAGTATCATCAATTCCATCTACAGGTCCAAAGCTATGAACGATACCAATCATACCTTTATAATGGCCTTCCTTAAAAGCTCGAACTCCCAGTGCACTTGCGTACATAACATGATATGCTGCAATAATCATTTCTTGAGCACTATGATGTCCTGGAGGATAATTTCCAACCATATAGCCATTAAAAGTAAACCATTTAGGTTCATTAAACGTTACCCAATATTCAATCAAATCGCCAAACTTTTCAAAACATACTTTTGCATATTGCTCAAATGCATAACATGTTTCTTCATTTAGCCAACCACCTTTTTCTTCTAAATATTGGGGTAAATCCCAATGATAAATTGTTACAAATGGTGTAATTCCATATTGTTGACAAGTTTTTAAAACATCCCGATAAAACTCAACACCTTCTTCATTGATTTCACCCTTGATGTTTTTGATTATTCTTGGCCATGCCAATGATAGGCGTAATGTATTTTGACCACCTTCAGCCATCATTTTTATATCTTCTTTATAATGATGGTAAAAATCACTTGCTACATCACCAGTTTCATATCCGCCATCATGCAAATATGTGTCCCACATGCTTGGAACCCTTCCACCTTCATTTACAGCACCTTCACACTGATAAGAAGCGGTTGCACTACCCCAAAGGAAATCTTTTTTTAGTCCCATATTCTAATACACCTTTCCTTCATTCAAAATTGAGTAAACTACAAACAATTCATTTGCCATAGTTAAAACCACTTCCGAACTTGCCACATGATCCTCCGCATGCACCAATAATAAATTCATAGGAATTGCTTCATCGTTCGTCATTGTTCTTAACAATTCTGCGTGAGTTTTTTGTGCTAACAATAATTCTGATTTAGCATTTTCTAATAATTCCGTTGCTTTATCAAATTGCTTTTCTTTCAAACATTCAATAGCTTCACTAGAATCACCACGAGAATTTCCACTATGCAAAATCATTTGCATACAGCTTATTTCCATATCCATGTCTTTAAATCCTTTCTTTATACACAAAAATTGTAAAACTAATTTTACAATTGGTAAAAACCAGATTTTCCACTTATAAATGGAAAATACATTCGCTTAACAATTCATAAAAGAACTATATCTAACACAACAAAATCCAAATCATTTAAATTCAATTTTCCTTTATAACTCAAACAAAACTTTGCTAAATAACATCTACATGTTCAATAAACTCATATTCACATCACAAATACATATACAATTTTGTAACAAAAAAAAGAACGTTTATCCTTTAGATTAAGGATTCGCGCTCATTTTGTGTTGTACAGTTGTTAAAAACAAAAATAATTTTAATATTCAAAGAAAAGATTTAGGAACTTTGAATAGTTATCCTCTTTTATTAAAGCCTCTGCTTTTTCAGGATTATCCAATATACTAACAATTCGATCAAACAGTTCATCAAAGCCAGATTCTTGGCTATCTTTATTCAAGCAAATTAAAAATATCAGTCTAACTTTTTTATCATCCCAATTTATACTTTTATTCAACGAACAAACAGCAATCTTATTTTCAAATCCTTCTTTTTTTATCGGATGAGGCATCGCAAATAAATTACCATACGCTGTTGGAGCCACTATTTCGCGATTTAACACTAAAGATTCAAATCTTTTGTCTGCATAGCCCTTCTCAACTAATTTATCACTAAGAAAGTGAATAACCATTTCTTTTGAATCAAAATTCTCTTTAGAAAAAAACAATTCTTCCTCAAAAAAGTCCGAACATTTATTTCCTTTATGATTTTGGTGTAACATATTATAAATATTTTCAACATCTTCATCATTTAAAAGATTCTTTACGTAGTAAATCGGATACTCCTTAATTTTAATGGAGTCATCAAAACTAATAACTAAATCAGGATGATAAAGTTGAACTTTATCATATTCGAAACACGATAATATGGATTTAATATAAACGTCATATTGATGCAAATGATTAAGTCTTCTATTAAAATACTGCATACCAGATTTACCTACAGGTGAGATGATAACAATATTTTTGCTTTCTCTTTCTCCGTTACGTTCCAAAGAACCCATTAAATGAAGTGTAAGATAACTTATTTCTTCCTCATATAGACGAACATGATAAAAACTTTGAATTTGATCCGCCATATAGACACTAATATCAAATAATATAGGAAACCTACGTTTTATATCTTCTATCATGGGATTCATTAAAAAAGTATTATATTTAATTCGATTTTGTAAACCAATTAGATGTGCAATTAAATTATCTTTTAACTGTTCATCTGATTGAAAATCTATACCATACATTTCATTTATATCTTTTAACATAAAATCAATTAACATTTTAATTTTATCCGTATTTTCACTTGTATTAATATCTACCTTACCTGCAAATAAAGTAGCCAAATAATTAATTTCACTGTCATTAAATGTAACATTACTAATTTGCTGCAACAAGCGTAGATATCCATTTGCTAAATCTATAAAATATGAGTCTATATTCTTGTAATTATCATATACTACATTATGCTTATTTTTTATACGATCTATCATAATTGCTACGTGCAATAAAAAACTAATCAATTCAATATCTCTCATTTTGATGTTTTTTTCATTAAGATACCCAATTGTCTTTTGTTTCAGCAAAGTTAAATTTAAGCCTTGAAAAAAATTCGCGTAATCATTAATATTTAAAACATTTGATGTGAATTCATGAGATATTGTGAATGAGATTGCTTTTCTTTTTTCCTCTTCACTTCCTATTAAATAAAGCTTGTTATCTCTCCTTATGATTGATAAATTAAAATCTTGTTTTTCCAACAAATTATTTATTTTTTTTATTATTTTTAAAAGCGAAGTACTACTAATAAACAAATCATCGGATAAATCGTCAATGTAAGTACTAGTTCGAGACATTAAATGTTTTAATACCAAAAATTCAACATCTGTATTATTTGAATTAAGCTTTGTTTTTTTATAAGAGCAAAGATTTCATTATTCGTCAATTTAAAACCTGAAGCCTGCATAGCTTCAATACTATTTGGATACATAGCATTTATCGCATGAATATCATTTCGAATCGTTTTTGTAGAAACATGTAAAGATGATGCTAAATTTTGTGCAGTAAGTTTGTCCTTATCATTTAATTCTTTTATAATTTCAATTTGCCTTTTCGTTAGCATTGTTATCACCTTCTACTAAACATAATATTGAATAATCAAGAAATTTCAATACATTTTTTATTTTACAACCTACAATTTAACAAAATAGCTTTAGGATGCATATTACCTACTTATTTATAGTAACATTTATTTTCATCATTATTATGAAGTAACATCCAACTTTGAAAAAAATATTATAAAAAGCCACCATATAGGTGACTACAAAATCAAATTCATAATTTCTTCTTTACTTTTAGATACAGACTTTGCAATTTGAGATACACTCATACCATTTGAAAGCATTGTCTCAATCATTTTTTCATTTCTTGATTCAGATACTCAACTTGTCTATTCACATCTTCATACTTTTTTCAGCTTCTTGTATTGCCTTTCTTGCTTCTTCTTGTGCTTTTCGAGCCTCTTCTTTTGCTTTTCGAGCCTTTTCTTGCTCTTTTCGAAGCTCTTCTTGCTCTTTTCGAAGCTCTTCTTGCCCTTTTCGAAGCTCTTCTTGCGCTTTTCGAACCTCTTCTTTTACTTTTTGAATCTCTTCAAGTTCAAGCTGTCGTTCCATTCGTTCTTCATTTTCATGCAGTTTTTGAAAATCTGCTATTATTTTCTTCCAACCATCATCCGATATGGTTTCTACACGCTTCTCCAACATTTGAATCACCCCATCACTTTCTATCATTACCTTAATTTTACTATCATCCATTCCCTTGTGGCAATTCAAAAAGTAATAAATCATTTTCTCCTGTTCATTCATTTCTTCAAGCGGCTTGTTTACATCCAACTTTGCCATCTCAATTGTACGTAACTTCATACGATCTTCTGTTTCTTCCACAAAAGCTAAACCATCCTCATTTTTCAATGTGAATGTATTACACATTTTATCATTCTCAATTAAATTCACATTAAAGAACACTAAGACAATTGTTTCCTTTAACTCTCCATAATATTTTCCTTCCAATTCTTGAGAACCATGAAGTCTAGCCAAATAATAACTAAAGCGAATCGGCAAATTATCTTTTGTTTGTCTTAACTGCATTTCTAAATCTACAGTTGTTTGATCATCAAATTCAACTAATAGATCTAAACGTGGACTTTTCATTTTACTATAGTCTTTTACCATTTCTGAATTCTTTACAACAACATGATTTACCTTCCTTTCTAAAAATACCGTAAGTAATGATTTTAAGGCATCATTGGCCTCTTTACAATCTTCGCCAAAGACATACTTAAAGGCGAAATCATTTAATAAATTTGCACTACGCATGAGTACACCTTTCTAGTAGGAGATTTCCTACATACTCATATACGAAAAAAAAGACACTTTTTCCAATAAAAATTAAAAAAAGTATCTTTTTAGAGCCTTAAATCCATTCCATTTTCTTACAAATATTATAAATTCCATCATCCACATTGGCATCTGTGACTAAAGTTGCGATATTCTTTAATTCCTGACACGCATTTCCCATCGCAACACTTGTCCATTGTGGATCAAACATCACCTTATCATTGGTGTCATCCCCAAAGACAACCACATCTTTTAAATCACCACCAATATGCTGCATCATATCTAGAATACCTTGATGCTTAGCATCATATTGAAACATTAAATAATCGGGCACAAAACGCATATTTCCAAGTGTATCCTTTAAAGTCAGTTGGGATTCTTTTTCTTTAGGAATAGAAATATACATTTTATAAATCACATCCAATTGATCCACATCCAAATTTTCATCATAAATATATTCCGTTGGTTCCTTACGATCACCCACTTGATTTTGGAATGTATGATCCTTTGTATATACCTTAATCGAATCGTCTAGCGCAAATAAAACACCATATCCTAAAGATAGTGCTTGGTTGGCAATTGCCTTTGATTTTTCTAAATCCAAAGGAATATTTTGAATCAATTTATCATTTATGACTAATCCGCCACCACCGCAACACACCATATCATGAAGACCCACACTTTCCATAAACTTACGCGCTTTATAGTGAGCACGACCTGTCGCAATAGCTACAAAGTGACCTTTCTTTTGCAGTTCATTTAAAGCAACTTGTGCACTTGGCACAATTTTACCAGTCGACTTATCTGTAAGTGTTCCATCAATGTCAAAGAAAAAATATTTTTTATTCATATTTACCCCACAATCTTTGAACTTCTGTCAATACATCCATCACATCACAAACATAGCTCAAATTTTCTTGGCCATTTAAACTAGAAACATACTCTTCCATATCTCGAATCTCATAGTTTAGTGCCAATCTACTTTCTCCACAAACAATTTCCTCAGTATGACCATCCTTTGTATATGTGATTTTTGCCTTATCCGCTCTAGGAAAATTATACACCTCAATATAACCGTTCTCACAAGCCACTAAGCCACGCTTTGGCTGCTTAGCACGCATTGTCAAAGAAATCGTCGCAATTTCATTTTCTATATTTTTCAACAAGATACCACTCGATTCATCGACGCCCGTTTCAAGAGGTGTCATCGTTGTTAATGATGTATTAGGCTTACTTGTCATAAACCAACGCGCAAAACTTACGGCATACACACCAATATCAAGTAGAGCACCATCAGCAAGGTTCGGATTAAAGAATCGATTGTTCACATCATATTCTTTAAAGTTACCAAAATTGACTTGAACCATCTTCACTGGACCTAAACAATTGGATGAAATTACTTTTTTTACTCTTTAAATAAAGGCATATGAAATAGGGTAACCCCATCACTGATTGCCAAATGCCTTTCTTTGACAATTTCAACACACTCTTCCAATTCGTCCGAATTTATAATTATAGCCTTCTCACTAAAGACATGTTTATTATGCAACAAAGCATCCTTCATAATTTCATAATGCGAGTTATGCGGAGTCGCATTATAGACAATATCAATATTTCCATCTTTAAACATAGCTTGATAATTTTCATACACATGTTTAATTGAAAATTCTTCGAAAAACTTTTTAGTGGAACTATAATGACCAGAAGCCACACCATAAACACCAACATCTTCTTGAATCAAAGCATTGGCCATATCATGCGCAATCCAGCCAGGACCAACAATTTCCCGATTATAATGAATGAAATTCTCCATCCTTTTCCTTTTTGAATACACCCATATCATTCACTAGAATCATACCTGTCAATATATCCACAAATAAACTTGTATCGACAATACCAGGCATCATCAACAAGGTTTGATTCAACAAATGAATATCTTCTACATTTTTGAAGTACACATCGAATAAGATATTCCCTTCATCACTAATGAGAAAACCATCTTTATTTGAAGCGCTACGCCATTCAACAATCCCATTTAATTCTTCTAATTTCTTTTTCACAATACTATATGCTTTAGGTAATACTTCCACTACAACAGGCACTTGAAATGCCAAAGTCTCATGAAATTTAGTTTCATCAACCAATACAATATATTCATCGGCCATGGACGCAATAATTTTTTCTTGCGTATGAATACCACCACCGCTTTTTAAAGCATTCAAATGTGAATCTACCTCATCACATCCATCAAAAGCAATATCAACATGATCCACATATTGTGTATTCAATACAGTTAATCCTTCTTTTTGGGCTTTTAAAGCTGTTTTTGCAGAAGGTGTAACCACTTGAATATCTTTATCCTTTACATAATCAATCAAATATTGAATGGTACTGCCACCGCCTAGGCCTACAACCATTCCATCCTTCACTAATTTTGATGCATACAATGCACATTTCTTTTTCATAATCATCACCACCTTCAATATATCATGTAATTTATTTTCGTCAATAAATACTTTATGTAATTTTAATTCATACACAAAAAAGAAGAACTATACCTTCAAAGAAGCGTACAATTCTTCACACTGACTGATTCGATCATAACTATCTGTGCGTTCATTCGTTAAAAATAAATATAAAATTTCAATGACGGTCGCCACAGAAATTCTTGAAAAACAAAATTCATTTAAAAATAGCTTTTCACGCGTAGACGTCTGAATATGATATAAACATTCTTTGGCAACAACTGAATCCTCATTATTCGTAATTCCAATTGTAGGTACTCCTCGCTTCTTCATTTCTTGACATACCGCTAAAACTTGACTACTTTCTCCACTATTTGAGATGGCGATCACTACATCACTTGCATCTAGTCCTAGCGCATAAGAGGCCTGATTCTCCCAAATTGTTGAAGTAAATGTTGGAATACCAATCTCGTTAAATTTAAACATACAGTCAAGTGCTACCGGAATCGTATTTCCCACGGCACACACAAGTACGTGTTTAGCATTTTGAATCAAAGATAAAATCACATTGAATTGATCCACATCAATATTGCGAATAGTAGCTGTAAGCTCAGAAATTTTATTGGAAAGAACGGTTTCTAAAGAACCTGAAATATCACTTGTAGAAATGGTATTTGATTTTTGTTGGATTTCATTGACACAATCCCTAGCCAAATTCACCTTTAAATGATGAAAACTATCCATCTGACATTTTCTGGCAAAACGCGAAACACTCGCCTGCGAAGTATTACATGCTTGGGCAAGCTCCTTAATCGTCATATTCACCACTTCTTTTGGATGTTGGATTATATAATCCGCAATCTTCTTTTCAGAGTCAAAGAAGGAATTATAATGTCCATGAATTGTATCGAGTATCATAAAATCACCACCAATTCTATATTATCAAAAAAGAGATCAAATTACTTGATCTCATGTACGTAAATATTATTAACACGATCTGGTCCTACAGAAATCATAGAAACACGTACGCCTGTGAATTCTTCAATGAAGTGTACATAGTCTAAACATTCCTGAGGCAATTGATCGACTGTAGTCATCTTAGTGATATCTGTCTTCCAACCTTTGAAAGTCTTATAGATTGGTTTAGCTTTGGCAACATCTGCCTGATCACTAGGAATATAATTATATTCTTTACCATCGATTTCGTATCCAACACAAACCTTGATTTCATCTAAACCGTCTAATACGTCAATCTTAGTGATAACGATATCTGTTAATCCACTCATTAAGTTTGCGTGTTTTACAGTTAATAGATCCAACCATCCACAACGACGAGGACGACCTGTAGTAGCTCCATATTCTCCACCGTGTTCACGAATCCATTCACCTTGTTCATCTAATAATTCAGTAACGAATGGTCCTTCTCCTACACGTGTTGAGTATGCTTTTACTACACCTACAACAGTCTGAATACGACTTGGTGCAATACAAGCACCTGTAGTAACACCTGCACTTGTTGGGCTTGAAGAAGTTACATATGGATAAGTTCCATAGTTGATATCAAGCATAGCTGCCTGAGCCCCTTCAAACAATACTGTCTTATCTTCATCCAATGCTTCATTGACTAAGTGTGTTGTTTCTTGGATCATAGGGACAATACGATCATAAATAGCTTCAAAATCAGCTACCATCTTATCGTAATCCATTGCTTTTCCACCATATACGGCAGTAAATAATTTGTTTTTAAAATCTAAACAATCTTTTAAACGAACTTTAAAATGTTCAAAATCTTTAAATTCATGGTAACGAATACCGTGACGAGCATACTTATCTGCATAACATGGACCAATTCCACGTTTTGTAGTTCCGATTTTATTAGCTGCTGCTTGCTCTTCTAATTCATCTTGATATTGATGATATGGCATTAACATCTGTGCACGGTCACTAATAATGATGTGTTTAGTTGATAAACCATCTTTTTCTAATTGTTCCATTTCTTTTAATAATACGAATGGGTTACAAACAACTCCTGGACCAATGATACAAGTTGCTTCTTCATGTAAAACACCACTTGGTAATAAGTGCAATACATGTTTCTTACCATTTACAATGACTGTATGACCCGCGTTGTCTCCACCTTGGAAACGAACGATCATATCCGCCTTTTCTGCTAAAACATCGACGATTTTTCCTTTACCCTCATCGCCCCATTGGGTACCTACAACTACTTGGCTTGACATAAGAGCCTCCTTTTAGGTATGTTCTTTACAATACCTAATTAATTATAAGTAACCCTCATATTATTGTCAATTGAGATTTTTTAAAAAAAGAGCTTGCACAACCATTTAATTCATGATATCATTAACAAGCACTTAGGGGTATCGTCCAAAGGCTAAGATAGCGGTCTCCAAAACCGTTGATGTGGGTTCGAGTCCTACTACCCCTGCCAGTTTGAAACTCAAAGTTCTGAATTTACTTTATATAAAGGAATTCAGAACTTTTTTATTTATAAGAAACTATTTTTTGGCAAACAATTTGGCAAACTTTTATATATTATATGGAGAATCTGAACAGTCCGATTCTTCTTTTCATTTACCATATAAACACTAATCATTTTTTATCTTTTATTTATTCTTAACAATTTCTTTTCCTAAGTATTCTAATACTCTTATTCTTAATTAATGAATCCTGTATTAAACCAAAAAGGCCATTGACACTAAAGTCAACAGCCTTATAGATTATTTATTTAATTCAGTCTGAATTGTTGCGAATACATTCTCTGCATTCATAGAACCATAATCTTTTATGTTAATTGTGATGACAGGGACATTTGTTTTCTTTTGAACTTCTTTTAACAAGAAACGAATCTGAGGCCCTAACAATACAACACTTGCACCCTCTAAATAATCTTCAATTTCAGATACAGGAACCGCAATCACATTGGGTTCTAGACCGTTCTTCGTCATTTCCTGCTCTAATTTCATTTTAAGAATGCTCGTAGACATACCCGCATTACATGCTAAAACAATTTTCATTTTATTCTTGCTCCTCTGCTAATTTTTCTTTTTCAAACGCCTTAAAGAAAGGTAAGTAAATTAAAATATCAACAATGATCAATACTACAATTAATAATACGGCTTTAATATCCATAGTGTCAATTAAAGCAGCAATTGGTGAGAACATATTCCAACTTGCATACGCAAATGTACGTGCAACAATACCACTACTCATAGCTAGATAAGTAATCAAACCATTCAATGGCATAACAATGATAAATGGAATCATCATAATTGGGTTATACATTAATGGTAAGCCAAAAATCAATGGTTCATTAATATTGAATAAAGAAGGAATAAATGCCAATTTACCAATTGTTTTTAATTGTTTTGATTTACTAGTCAACGCAAGGAATGCTAATCCTAACGTAGCACCTGAACCACCAATTGCCATAAAGTTCCACCAGAATGGAGCTGTAACAACGTGAGGCAATGCAACAGCTGCAGTACCAGCCGCAAAAGCAGCCGCATTTGCACCTAAGTTATTATAGAAGAATGGGTCTAATGCACTTGTGATAACTGAATCATGAATTCCAAACCACCAGAACACCATGACAATAATAGCCAAAATAATTACACCCCATACATTATCAACAGCCGTAACAAGTGGAGTCATAATAATAGTAATAACTTCTGTTAAGTTAATGCTTGTTAACGAGAACAACAAGTTATTTAAGAATGCCACTAATACAATAACAATCGCAACTGGAACTAAGTTTCCAATCGAATCTGCAAGTGCAGGAGGAACTCCCGAACCTTCTAAGCTAATTCGTCCAACTTTTTTCTCTACTAATACACGATACAATTCAAATGAAGAAATACCTACAAAGATAGCTGTAAATAATCCTGTCGCATCAAATGCGGCAAAAGTAAGTGAACGATCCCCATTCATACTTGCAGAAATAATAAATGAAGAAACTGTAATTAAAATTGGCATCATTGTATTCATCTTATATTCTTTACATAAGTTATAAGAAATACCCATAGCTACATACAATGACATCAATGGCATAGTTACATTATATACATACTCTAATACAGGTCCTGTAAAGTCTGCAAAAGCTTGCCAACCTTGCATAAACGAACACAAGAATCCTGGATCCATCGTTGTATAGTCCATTGGAGGTGAAATCAACACCAATGCGAAGCTTCCAATCGTAAAGAATGGAATCAAAAACAAGAATGTGCTTTGTAAAGCCTTCAAATATTTTTGTGATGATAATCGATTTGCGACTGGCGCAACTTTTTCTTCAATAAAAGCAGTAATTTTATCCATTTTTAGTTCTCTCCTCTTCAATTTTATTTTTATACCAATAATAGCTTTCCTTAGGAATACGCTTATTATTGTCCTCATAATCTATATAAACCAAGCCATAACGCTTTTTATATCCATTAATCCAACTATATAGATCCATCGTTGACCAAACGAAATATCCACGAACATCACAACCCTCTTCCATGGCTTTTTTGATCCAGTAAATAAATCCATCTAAAAATTCAATACGATATTGATCGTCAACCTTGCCATCTACACACTCATCATAATAGCCCAAGCCATTTTCAGTGATAATGATAGGTGTATTTGGATATTGTCTTTTAAGATCCAACAACAAGTTGTAAACAGATTTAGGATATAACTCACAACCCCAAGCATTCTTCACTGTATTTGGATCTTCATCTAATTCAAACCAATCCTTGATGATTGTCGAGTTTTTCGTAACTCCATCCCCTGTATTATTGGCAATCATACAAGTTTCACCCGTTGTATACGGCTTAACTAACGTACGATCATATGCATTGATTCCCAAATAATCAACAACACCCTCTTTAAAAATCACCTTATCTTGTTCCAACATATAAGATAAGTCATACTCTTTCGAAAGCATGTCAATAAAGTCCTGTGGATATTCCCCAAGAACACTTACATCGTTTACACAACGATTGTAGAATAAGTCCGCATTATAAATTGCCTTGCGATACTCTTCATTATCCACCAACGCTTCAATGGAATAACTATCGCTGACAATACCAATCATGCCACTCAAATTTAATTTCTTATACTCACAAATTGCACCAGCACTTGCCAACATAATGTGATACATCGCTTTCCAACGTCGTGATAAATCTTGGACATTTGGAGGGTAATTTCCACGACCATAACAACAATACGTTTCATAATTTGGCTCATTTACCGTAGCCCAATATTTTACGCGATTACCAAAATGCTTGAAACAAACCTTCGCATATTCAATAAATGCCAAAGTTGTATTTCGATTTTCCCAGCCACCCGCATCGAATAATGAAACTGGAATATCATAATGATATAAAGTTACTAATGGCTCAACACCATATTTTTCACACGTATCCAACACACGATTATAGAAGTCAATTCCTTCCTGATTTACTTCGCCAGTACCTGTAGGTAAAATACGTGTCCAACACAAAGAGAAACGATACGCATTCTGATTTCCTTTAGCCAACATCTCGATATCTTCTTCATAACGATTATAAAAATCAGCTGCCACATCTCCCGTTACTGGGTTTACAGAATTCTTTTCACTATGGCAAAAAGCATCCCAATTTGAAAGACCTTTTCCACCATCTTTCCAGCCACCTTCACACTGATAGGCACTGGTAGCACTACCCCAAAGAAACTCACTCATACATTAAGTCCCTCTTTCCATAATACGCATCATTTGTTTTGCGATACGCTCATACAATATTGTCGTCATCAAATGATCTTGCGCATGAATTAAAATGACATTTGTATCTACTTTTTCGCCTCTAGCCTCAGAAACCAATAGTTCCGTTTGCACTTTATGCGCCTTTGTCATTTCCTGATCACCAAGCTCATACAATTCCATAGCCTTTTCTTTATTTCCAGCAAGCATTTCCTCCACAGCTTCATAAAAATAAGAAAAAGCATTTCCAGCATAACCAATAATCTCAAAAGAGATTGCCTGTACTCTTTCTTCGTTCATACACTCATCCTTTCTATATCAAAGCCAATCTCATTATATGAAAACCTAACAAGAGTTCTCAAATCCACTTTTGTGGTGTACAACACAAATTCATTTTGCGCACTACCACGAAAAAACATATTTTACATTTCAAATTATTTTCCCTATGATATAAGTTGATATGAGAGGATTTGTAGTATGCACGAATTAACGAACCGACAAGCTAAAATTGTACAAGAAATTAATACCCATCAGACTCTAACAGGTAAAGAGTTAGCCGTATTAATCAACTGTTCAGTACGTACAATTCAAAATGAGATTAGAGCCATTAATAAGATTCATAAAATTATTACATCCTCAAACAAAGGATACACACTAAACACATCTGCTTATGAAGCTATTAATCATTCGGCAAAATATCCTCAAAAAGATAATGAAGCATTAAAAATACTACTATTCTCAAATGAACCCATTCATTTATATGATCTAGCCGATCAACTTTATATTAGTATCACAACTTTAGAAAAGTATTTAAGATCTTACCAAGACATTCTAAAAGAATATTCTTTATCCATTCAAAGAAATAAAGGATATTTATTAATTGAAGGTGATGAAATCTATAAACGTCAATTAATTAAAAATCTAATTATAAATGAAACACAAGGAAGCTTTATCAACATTGAATCTTTCAGCTCTTACTTTGACAATGTCGAACTATCAAAAACCAAATCATTCTTAGAAAAAACCATTCAAGAACATGAATATACAATTGACCGCGTATACGAAAATACACTCACTGTATCTTTATCGGTAGCTCTATATCGTATGCAGACACATCACTATATCGATTCTGAAATCATTTATCAAAGCACCGAAAATTCTATTGAATTTAAAATAGCTACAAAAATATTGGAATATTATAAAGGCAAATATAATTTGACTCCAACCACAAACGACATTCAATATATTTCAAGTCTAATTGTCGGTCAAATCAAGCCAAAACATTCTTTAGAACAGACAAAATCCTTGATCAATCAAGAATTTATCAATCACATTCACAACCTATTAAACGATGCCTTTAAACATTACATGTTAGATATTGACTTTTCTGAAAACATCTATAGTTTCTCTATGCACATAGACGGATTAATCAAACGTTCAAAAGCTATGCAGCCAGCCTACAACTATGCCGTAAAAAGCTTAAAAGCCGACCATCCATTCATTTATGAAGTGGCCGTTTATATCGCCAATAACATTGCCGATGAATATGATATTGAAATCAACGATTCTGAAATAGGATTTATCTGCATCTACATTGGTTCACTCGTTGAAAATGCGATTTATAGATCTAAAATTTACTGTTTCTTCTTATGTGAAAACTATCATCAAATTAAAGAGTCACTTTTTAATCAATTAAAAAAAACACTGCCAGATAATGTACAATTAATGCAAGGTACATTTGAAGAATTAAAAAAACAATCTATCGATCTAGTTATCACAACAGATACAGCCATCCACTTGCCAATCCCAATTGTTGAAATATCTCCATTTTTAACACAAGCCGATATTGACAAGATAAATAAAGAAATCACAAATCTAACAGGCATCTATACGTCTATGAAGGCATGGACCATGTTTATTGAATTCTTCCATCCCGAACTCTTCTATATTCGTGATGATTTACAAGATAAATACGAAATTTTAAACTATCTGTCAAAAGAAATGGTTCGCTATCAAATTGCTGACGCTAACTTCCCCATCTCTGTGGAAAAACGAGAAAAACTCTCATCCACATGTTTTGGAGGCAAATACGCCATTCCACATGCCATTGAACTCAACGCAAATAAAACTATGGTATCCGTCCTCGTATCTCATAAAGGTATACGATGGGACGAAGACAATATTGTCAACATTGTTTTAATGATTGCCGTAAAACGCGAAGACAGAAAACGCTTTATCGAACTTTATGAAAGTATTATCCAAACATTAGAAAATCCCGCAAAACTATCAAGACTTACAAACGTCGATTCATTCAATGAATTTAGGGAAGTCTTGTTGTTACAGATTTAAAAAGAAAAAAGCGAAACTTAATTCGCTTTTTTTCATTTCCCTCTAAACACATTAATTATATCCACAAACCATTGTAGATTCTCTGAATTAAAACCATGCCCACCATGAAACGCCATATATAGTCTTCCATCTTCATTCAAGTTTATTGAAAAATTATGATTCGATAAAGCAATAATTTGCTCTAATCGATTTGAATTCAATATCTCAAGAACTAATTTCTCATCCCCACAACACAAATTAAACTTCTTATCAAATGTCTCATTTTCAGTTTTAATACTTTGTTTATCCAATAAACTACGAGGATATATGGTTAGCCATGTATTAAACCTTTGATCAAGCTTACACAACATCCATTCACCCGTATAAACTGTATTTCCATTCTTTTCCCACAAACCAGTCTCATCACGCAATATTTCAGTCACATCTGTAAGTTTAATGGTACAAAACTCTACATCTAGACCTTTATATTTACCTTGTACATATCCACTGCCACTACAATAATCATGTTTAGGCAAAGGAATATTCGTATCACTAACATTAAGCATATGAGTATTTGGATTAAATTGTACGTCCTCAAAGAATTCTTTTATAATCATATCCATACTAGATGTAGTACTTTCCTCTTTATCCTTGATCATCTGTCCTAAGCCAAGAATCACACATCCAACAATGACCAAAACAAGATTACCACCAAACACAATACCCACTATCGCAATCAACAATCCAAGTATAAACAACAATCTTTTACCCATACCATTCATCTCCCTTCACTCCCATATTAACAAGCCCACAAATCCATCTCAAACAACTCACTAAATTTACCAAAATATAGACAAAGAAGGCCAATGATCACTGGCCTTCATTCATTAATTTCTCTTTTTCTTAAACACAGTTAATACCAATACGAACCCACTCATCAATAATAAAGCCATCCATTGACCCATATTGTATAAGTATGCCGTATTCAAAGACTTCTTCTTTTCAGACTTAACATCTTTCTTTTTATCTTCCTTTGAAGTCGTTGGCTTTTCTGTATCCGTACCAGGCTTAGTATCCTCTTTCCCTGGCTTTTCAGCATCTGTTCCAGGGTTCTTACCCTCTTCTGGCGTTGTCGGCTTTTCTGTATCCGTACCAGGCTTAGTATCTTCCTCTGTTCCTGGTTTTTCAGCATTTGCAGCCTTGATTTCAAAGTTAGTCGTACATTCACCATCAATATAAACCACTGTCAATGTATGTTTACCAACAGACAACGTTTCAAGATAATCCTTCTTCAATGTGACAAGAGTAGAACCAGTAACCGCTGTATACTTATCTGCACCAATTAAAGTGCCATCCACCTTAACACCTGTAAATTTAGAGATTTCACCATCCGCTTTGAAGCCAAGATCCTTACCACTATTCTTGATCCACTCTCCATTTGCGCCATCAATAAAATTATATGTTGGAAGAGTTCGCTTGTAACCGCAAATATTACAAGTATCATCCACATCATTATCATAAAGATGAGCTGCTTTATCTTTTATGCTACCAGTCTTATCTGTACAAGAAGCATCTGTACATTCATGCCAATGAGATGTAGTATCACTTGTCCATTTACCATAAGTATGTGTATGTGTTGGAACTGTTCCTGTACCCTCTTTAATTTCAATTTGGGCAGAGATATTTAATGTATGATTTTTATCATCTTTATATTTCACATTATACAATCCCGGTTTAAGGCCTGTAATTTCTGTACCTGTACAAGGATAAAACTTTGTATCCGTATCTTCAATATACTCCATTTCATCCGTTACACCCGTAATCCTTCCATCATTTGCACCAGGATATGAAGTATCAAAACCCTTTAATCCAGTAGGAGCTGGTCTTTGTACTGTTTCAATTTTCCATTTCGTTGTCACAGCATCCGTTGAACCATCATCCCATTTACCAGTTTTTGATGTTACCTTCACTGTATATGTACCAGCATCTTTTGCCTTATTACCTTCAATTTTCATCATAACTGAATCATAACCAAAGACTTCTACTTCTTGTTCTTTACCGTTATACTTCAAGTTACGAGCTTTAATTATTGGCTTTTCAGGATCTGCCGTTAAAGATGCAAAATTTGCATTAAATGTAATATCATGATTCTCTACTTTAAAAGTTACAAGATAAGGATTAAATTCATTTCTTTTCCACGGAAGATAACTACCATTTGCTTGCTGAATTATGATATTTTTATTGTAGTAACCCTTATCAGCTGTTAAAGTCGCAAGAATAGTTTCCCCTTCTTTTGCCGTAACAACCTGTCCTTTCTCTCTATCATTATTCATCAAGACAACCGTTCCATTCGTTATTGTATCCGCAACCTTTACTTCATATAGTCTTGCCCATTGCGCTATAAAAGCTGTATCTTGAGTAATCTTGATCTTAGTACCAGGTGTTACTCTTGTTTCGGTACCATCCGCATATTTTACAAGCCACTCTTTAAAGTAATACTTATCAGAAGGAGGTGAACATGTTTTTCCTATTGGTGAATATTCAAAATCACGCACTTTATAATCCTCATCCGATTTTGGTATCTTCATAACTGCATTAGGCCCTTTTCCTTCACCCGGAGAGTATGTTATTTTGACTCTTTCTACTTCTGGTTCAGGAGGAACAACTGGTTTTTCAATCTTTTTCCACTTTGCATAAATATCTACATTGCTTATGATTGGCTTAGTAAAATCATGCTTAATCGTACGTGCTTCATCATCATACCAAGCATCAAATACAATCGTTCCATCCTCATATGTTTTCAAAACTTCAATTTCTTCAACAATTTCTCCACCTGTGACATTAAATGGATATGTAATGGAAGTGGCAGTTTTATACTTTTCATCTTCATGTGTTATAAAATGAAACCATTTAATTGGATTATGATAATATTGTTCCCCATAACTATGAACATACTTATCGTTTTCTCGTACCATGGCATATACTCTAACAGGATTTCTATGAGTATACATAGGTTTACTATAAACATATTTAAATGTATATTTCCCGTTTGCATCTGATTTTACAAATTGAGTTGTCACATCATCGCAATGAAGTTCAAAATCCAAGTTTGGGATAGGCTTCCCAGCAGAATCTGTAAAATATATTTCTCCCCAAAACGAATTATTCTCATTATCATTATTGACTTGTTGGCCTACATTTTTAAACGTGATTGTAATTGATTCTTTTTCAGTAGCTACAGCCTTTAAACCAGCCACACTTACCGATGGCACTAACTCTAAATCTTCTTTTCTTTCTTCTGTATCTTGTACATCTAATTCTTGCGTTTCATCTGCATGTATTGCTGTTATCGGAGTTAAAGACAACAACATACTTAAAGCTAGACCAACACTCATACATTGCTTCATCATTTGTGTTTCCTCCTTTTTTTATTGAACCAAGTGGAAAATGCAGGGTTTGATCCTGCATTTTGCGGCATTAGAAGCTACCGCCACCACCACCATACGTGTCACCACTACTACTAGAATATGTGCTACTTCCTCCGCTCGAACTATCATCATCGTCAGATTTAATTCGATGACGAGTTATCGTGTGATACAAGAAGTAGTCATGAGACTCTTTCATCTTCAACGTATTTTTCTTCATATAGTTATGTGCTTTGTCTTCAAAACTAACAGAATGAAGCTGTTCACGCTTTTTACTAACCACAAAGACTGCACAGACAAAACCTACTAGAAGACTAATTGGAACGCAGTACCATGGAAGCCATTTAAACGGCATATTTCCAACATCATAAGGCTTACCATTATGTGCCTTTTCTACAAACTTTTCGCAAAGACTACCAAACGTTGTAAAAGCCTTCATGTACTTCTCTTTCTTAAAAGAAGGACCTAGCTTTTCACTTATATAACTAATTCCGGCATCCGTAAATGCTGTAATACCATAACCATGAGTAGCCATCCAGAACTTACGTGTTTCCATGTTGACCACTAAAAGAATTCCATCTTTATTTTTACCCTGACCATACTCAAGCGCTTCATACATCGTCATCGCATAATCAAGAAGTGCCTTACCACCCGTATCTTTTGTAGTCAATATCGCAACATCTAAACCTTGACGCTTACCAATTTGGGTTAAAGTATCATTTAACTCTTTTCTTTCATCCTCAGTTAATAAACGCGCATCATCATTCACAAATCTTAGTCCATCTTGTAATGAAGTAAGACCACTTAAAGCTTGCGCATACTCTTCGGAAAGATTAGGTGCTCTAGTAATATAGTCATCGCAAAGTCTAGCGTATGTATCGAATGCACTCGCATATTCTCCATTACTTAAATAAGGTGCAAACTCACTACCAATCGTACTAATATCTTCTGATGAAATAGCTGTAGTACCTTTTCCATAAGTAGACATCCACCACTTGCGAACTTCCATATTGACAACCAATAAAGCCCCATCATCACCATAGCCACGCTCATTATATTTCGCTTTTGCGTAGTCTTCTATGGATTGATCACCCATATCATCTGTAGTGATTATGGCAACATCTACACCTTGTCTTTCACTGATTTCAGTTAAAGTATCATTTAATTCCTGCTGTTCACTTACAGTTAATAAGTCTGCATTATCCTCTACATATCTTAGATCTTCACTCGCAAAAACCGGGAAGCACATCATAAGTGCAAGTAGAAGAGATGAACATAAAATACTAAGTTTTTTCATAAACAACCCCCTACTTTCCCCAACTCATAATCAATATTACGATATAAGCTAAAACACTTCCAAGAAGCGTAACCACTACATAGTATAAGTAAACTAGGCTCTTATTTTCTGGAAGATTCCCTACAAATTTACCCGTTTGACCATTCATCGCAAAACTGTAGTTTTCACCCTTCCATTTCGTATTTAAGATCCACACTGGATACAACGCATATTTAGCCGTACCATTCTGAATCTGTACCGCACTGTCCTCACAAGTAACTGTGTCATACTTACCGCAATTGGTCATAAACGCATCTTCCGTAGACTTCTTTACACGGGTATTGGCACGATCAATACTTGAATCGGCATCCACATCATATTTATCAGCCAAAAAACCTGCTAAATAAGCCGTCTGGAAGTCTACCGCATCTTTTAAGTCATAAGGCTCAATAGACTCCATCATATCATCTGGCATCTTGCTCGAACCATCCACCGGAATGTTTTCAAATCTAACATGCCCCTTACGATATAAACGATAGTATTTGGTTTCCGTATAATCATATTCTGAGTCCGACCACATACGAACCTTTGTCGCATTATAACGAACCTCACCATCGGCATCCGCATCAAACAACCAGAAAGGCACATATACACCTTTGATTTCTTCAATATGATTTTCTGATTTGAATTCTTTAGGCAATAAAGTCTTACCCTTATAGTGCTGTTTTAAACCTTCCTTAGCCGCCTTTTTATCCAATTTAAACGGAATCACTAAATCCGGCTTTAAGACACCACCCAATTTTTCCTTTACGACAATCGGACTTCCACAAAACGGACAAGAAGCAGCCGCCATATTTTCATCCGCAACAATTTCACCACCACACGAATTACAAACATATGTCAATAATCCATCAGTTTCATTTTCAGCCCACTCTTGACCTGGCTTCACATCCCACTCAAATTGATCTTCTTCCTCGATCTTTACAGAATCATATTGCTGAAGTGTTTCCAGAGAAAATTCTGTATCACAATAAGGACACTTCATCTTCTGAAGTTTTGTATCAAACGAAATGGAACCATTACAACAAGGACATTTAAACTCTTGTAAAGCACTCATAATTAAAACCCTCTACTTTTCTATGTCATTATCATCAAATGGGTCACCACACTCCGGACAGAATTTAGGTGGATGATGCGGATCCTCAGGTTGCCAACCACACTTATCACAACGATACAATGGTTCATGTGCCGGCTTTTTTGCACCACACTCTGTGCAGAATTTACCCTTATTTACCGTTCCACAAGTCGGACAAGTCCATCCCTCATCACTAGGCTTAGGCGTTCCACACTCCGGACAGAATTTACCACTTGCTAGATGTCCACAAGTTGGACAAGTCCAGCCATCTGCCTTTGCCTCAGGCGTAGGTGTAGGAGTCGGTGTTGGAGTTGGATCAGGAGCTGGTTGAGCAGCAGCACCAGCCGCATATAAGTTTTGCGCATTAATACCACCCTGATTCATGGCCATACCCATGCCCATAAATCCAGTCATTGCACCTGACGCATTATTGGCAGCATCCTTCATAGCTGTAGCCTGGGCACCAACCAAACGACTTGCCGCAACTGTTTGATTCATCGTCATCGCATTTTCTTCCCACTCTGTGATCTTCTTTTCTTGATCCTCAGGAATACTCAAAGAGTTAATATTGAAAGATACAACTTCCAAGCCACGCTTAGCACGCCAAATATCACTTAATTCATCATTTAGTGCAGCCGCAACATCCATTGTGTGAGCTGGAATTTCATAATACATCACACGATCCGCACTTAGTTTTGCCAAGGCAGGCTGCAAAGCCGTCATCAATTCACCCTTAAGTTTGCCCTCAATAGTTTCAGATTCAAAATCCTCTGCCACATTTCCACAAACATTCGTATAGAATAAGATTGGATCGGCCACACGATATGTAAAGTTACCGTTACAACGCAATTTCACAGACAACTTGAAGCCCAATTCTTCATTCACAACCACTCTAAATGGAATTGGAGTCGCCGTTCCATAAAGAACTTCACCCATTTCTTTTGTGTTCACATAATACACTCTTTGATCCTTAGCCGTATCTCCACCAAAAGTGAAACGCTTAGCCATTGTTGAGAAAGAATCCTTAATACTCTGACCTAAGCTTCCCGCAAAGATAGAAGGTTCACTTGAAGAATCATACACAAATTCTCCTGGCGTTGCACAAAGCTCAACAACACGACCCTGATCAACAATCAACATACATTGACCATCCGCAACCGCAATCACACTACCATTTGAAATGATATTGTCACTTCCTTTATTACTCGACTTTTTACCCGTCCTTTTAGAACCCTTACGAACCAACACATCCTGCTCTAATGCATCACAATAAAAGTACTCCTTCCATTGATCACCAAAAACAGAACCAACAGCTCCAGCACCAGCTTTAATTAATCCCATATTATTTACCTACCATTCTTCTATTGTTTTTACTTGTATTTCTTTTACAATCGCTCTTACTAAAGAATCAAATTCATTCGATTTACTCAGAATTTCGATTCTCAATACACCACTTGATATATCTGGATAGTCCACAAGATATGTACGTTTTATATAATTACCATCCTCTTCCTCATATATACATGTCTTATAAGCAAGTATCTCTAAATCTTTATAATCTAGATTTTCAAACTCAACACGAACCACTTCATCATAAGACATCGCATTGTTTCGAATATAAGGAATAGTATCCACAAACACTAAAATATCCGTATTCTGACCAAAAATGCGATACATCATACCAGACGCAACCACTTTACTTTTATACGAAACTTGCTCATCCTCTACAAGAAAATAAGCATCAATATTTGAAAGAGTGAATGTACAAGCCAATCCTTGTACACTCATCTCTTTTCTTTTGGCATATCCATCATTCGGATTCGACATAAAGTACAATTATTCAACATCTAAAAGTTCAACAACTTTGAACTCTTTAATGATCGCTTCTGCAAGTTCATCGGAAATATCATTATCATCATATTCACAGACTTCAATACAAACGATTCCATTTGGAAGATCTGGATGTTCAATATAGTATTCTTTCTTTAAATTATCCTCATCCGATAAATCTGCAACTAAAGCTCTATAGCCACCGACTTTTGTCTCTGTATATTCAGCTTCCCCATTCAAATCTTTTGTCGCAAGCTCTTCAATAGTATATCCATCACTCCATTCTGCGAATGCATCGTCTCCTACATATACTAGAAGAGCCGGAAGATAATCATCACGAACTTCATATTTTATGCTTCCAAGTGATAATTCCGTATTGTAAACAGGCTTTTCTAAACCCTTCACCAAATAGAAAGAATCCAAGTTTGGCAATTTAAAATTACAAGCTAGACCCTCCGATTCATACTCTTTTCGATCCGCAAACTTCTGCTCCTCTTTCTTCTCTACCGTTTTTGTACCATCCGTCTTTGTAGTCGTACCACCATCACTTGCACCACACGCAACTAGACTTAAGCCCATACCAAGCACAAACAGACTTGTTAATAACTTATTATTTTTCATATTATGTTCTCCTATTATTATTTAATTTCTACCTTCAATTGTTGCAAAGTCGCCAATAATATATCTTCTAATCCTGTCGTATCATCCGAATTATCACGAAGTGTTACAGAACATGACAAGATCACATTTTTATCGCCTACTGGATAACTTAACTTATACGTATACGTTGTATCATTGGCACTATTCCAATAATTCGTATACCTTGTAGCACGATAACCCGAATATTCACCCAATGTATACTCTGTGAATGGCTCTTCTCCTTTACTTAAATGCTCATTATGGAAAACGATAGCCTCTTCAAGCGTATCACTTGAATCCGTACATATGTTTACGTAGATTGAACGATCTGGATCTTTTCGACTTAATGTATAACCAATGTTTCCCTTATCTTGCTCACCCTTGATCGTGTCATACTTTTCACTAGGCGTATAGAACGAAGTCAAATCCCTTGGTAAAGTTAATTTTGCACGAGACGATTCACCAACAATTTCCTTGCTGTTTTCATCCACCTTCTCTTCTTTAACTTCCTTCTTGACTTCCTCTTTCTTTTCTTCCTTCACCTTTTCTAGCTTCATATTCTTAATGATGGCCTTCGCAAAAGGTTCTAAATCAGAAGTATCCTTTTCCTTATCATTCTTCTGGTTGATTTCAATAGAAACGACCTTATTGATATCCTCGACTGGATAATCTATATAATAGTGAAGTCTAGTATTTTCAACCGTCCCCAGATTGATAGTGTGACTATACGCATCAAAACCCTCAAACGTACAAGGCTTATACTTTTTATCCTCGTCATTTTCACCATACATTGAATTCTGTAGATCCGCACTCTTTTCAGCAGAGCTAGACGACAACAATTTAATTTCAGCATTCAACTCATACTTATTCTCTTCATTTAAACACTTATAGACAATCGAACCATTATCCTTTAACATACTCTCCATTTTACCTACACCCTCTCTAGATGAAGTAAAATAAGGAGACAGATCTTCGGGAACACTCAATTTAGCCGTTCGATCCTGCGTATCGATTTGCTTCTCTTCTTTTTTCTTTTCTTTCTTCTTTTCTGCTACCTTAGCCTCTTCTTTTTTAGGCTCGGGCTTATCACTTGAACAAGCCACTAAACTCAGTCCCATACCCAAAACTAAGAAGCCGGTTAATAACTTATTCCCATTCATATTATTCTCCTATTAATTCAATCTTTAAATTATGTACCACATCCAGCAACAATGGCTCTAACAAGGAAGTATCGTCATCATCACGTAATTCTTCACGAATGGTTAGTACGACATCTTGACCATCCACTAGATAATCAAGCACATAATGATATTCAATCGATTTATCACTTGACACCATATACTTATATCCAGAATATTCACCTACAGTACATGGCTCATACATTTTTGATTCATCCTTACAAACCTTGTTGTGAGAAATACTGGCAGCCTCTGCTGAATCCCAGCCATCCGTTCCAATTGAGAAATGAATGGTAAACGTACGATCTTTCGCATACAATGAATAACCAAGAACATTCGATTCTTCCATATAGCTATATCTAGAAATTTCTCTAGCAGGCGTATGGAAAGAAGTCAAATCTTTAGGTAAAGTAACTCTTACCTTTTTATTCGCATAACTAATAATCGTACTATCCTTTTCTTTTTCTTCCTCAGCTGCCTTAGCCTTTTCTTCTTCCTTCTTCTCTTCTTTTACCTTTTCTTCTTTTTCTTCGATTGCC
>ULVP01086027.1_pt1 | contig 34508 bp, 25 predicted proteins | sample 1959551 | NCBI WGS metagenome assembly ULVP01 (sample SAMEA4835789, study PRJEB28245) | human gut metagenome | biome: gut microbiome; material: fecal sample | place: Denmark | collected 2008 | reverse complement strand
AACACAACACTTGTTAACACATGATAGCAAGCGTTTAACAAACCCATCCGTTTTCTTTGCTTTACGCCATAAAAGCCTTAACTTTGCATCCATGAAAAAAAAAGATACTAAAACAAAAGATTCGAAACCGCATTACGCTCTCCTTGACGGTCTGCGAGGTGTGGCGGCGCTCCTCGTAGTATGGTATCACATATTCGAGGGATTCCAGTTTGCGGGCAACAAGCCCGTTATCGACTTCATCAATCACGGCTACCTTGCCGTCGACTTCTTCTTCATCCTTTCCGGATTTGTGGTCGGCTATGCCTATGACAACCGCTGGGGAAAGACGCTTACGTTGGGAGGATTCTTCCGCCGCCGTCTGATACGCCTCCAGCCGATGGTATGTATGGGAGCTGTGATTGGCGCCGCATCATTCCTTCTCAGCGGCATGGAGGGGTGGGACGGCACGCACGCCACGCTTTGGCTCACCTTTCTCGCCTTCGTCTGCGGATGCCTTATGCTCCCTGCCCTACCCGGAATGCCGCGTGAGGTACGCGGCAACGGCGAGATGTTTCCGCTGAACGGACCGTGCTGGTCGCTCTTCTTCGAGTACGTGGGCAACATCGTGTATGCGCTCTTCATACGGCGTCTGTCAACACGCCTGCTTGCCTTGCTTTCGTTCGCGCTTTGCTGTGCCCTTGCATGGTTTGCCGTTACCGACCAGTCGGGCTACGGATCTATCGGCGTGGGATGGACGGTTGACCGTACCAACATACTCGGAGGGTCGCTTCGCATGCTTTGTCCTTTCACCATGGGCTTGCTCTTGTCGCGCATATTCAAGCCCATACATTATGCCCGCGGAGCCTTCTGGACGAGCGCAGCCTTATTGCTCATCATCTTCCACGTACCTTATATACATAGTGACGGAGCGCTGAGCCTTAACGGAATTTTCGAGGCAGCTTGCATCATAGCTGTATTCCCGCTGGTGGTATGGTACGCTGCATCCGGCAAAACCACCGACATAGCCTCAACGCGCATCTGCCGTTTCCTCGGCGACATTTCGTATCCGCTCTACATCGTACACTATCCTCTGATGTACGCTTTCTATATGTGGCTCATCAAGACACACCAATACACGCTGCACGAGACTTGGCCTGCGGCATTGGCCGCAGTGTCCGCCAGCATCATCCTGGCATGGCTGTGCCTCAAGCTGTACGATATGCCGATAAGAAAATGGTTGAGAAACCTATAAAAACGAAACGTCTCCCATATATATAATAAGGTGGAACATTATTGTTCTTACTTTTCTTCGTTCTTGTCTCCTCCCATCAACCTTTTCTGTTCACGCCCAAAGTTCTCCAAGAAGTGAATCTCTACAGGCGAGAGGTCGTTCTTGGTACGCTCCTTGAATTTGTCGTATTCTTGGTCGGCTTTCTCTTTGAAATCTCCAATACCTTGCAATAGAACACCTTCTCACTAGAGCGGATGTCACGTATTCTTGCAAGCAGTTCGTCAAAGTAGTTGCCCCTCCAGCTCTCTTCAATAGGTCATCGTTCATGGCGAAGCCTTTTACTATATACTTCTTCAATAGCTCCATGCTTAGTGGTTATTGCAAAAAATGCAACAACCTCTTTTTCGTCAAGTTCGCCATCCTCCAACACATTCTTTATATGTCGTGAGATAGTGGACTTATTACGCTGAAACAACTCTGCCATCTGGTCAAGTGATAGCCAGACAGTATCGTTCTGCAACTTCACTTCTATCTGTGAATCGCCATCAGGAGTTTGGTATAACAGAAATTGTCCTTTATCCATAATATTATAATCGTTTCAGATACAAATATATACTTTTCATTTTAATCCTGCTGCGTTTTTCAAGTTAAATAACAAAAAACGCCTCCCATAACCCTTGCGGACTATGGGAGGCGTCATATTATGTAAATCTTCTAAGAAAGAAGAAGATTACTTCTTGTTGAGTGCGAGGTCGATAGCCACGGCGATAGCTACAGAAGCACCTACCATCGGGTTGTTACCCATACCGAGGAAGCCCATCATCTCTACGTGAGCAGGAACTGAAGAAGAACCTGCAAACTGAGCGTCAGAGTGCATACGGCCGAGAGTATCGGTCATACCGTAAGAAGCAGGACCTGCAGCCATGTTGTCCGGGTGGAGTGTACGGCCTGTACCGCCACCAGAAGCTACTGAGAAGTAAGGCTTGCCGGCGAGGATACGCTCCTTCTTGTATGTACCAGCTACCGGGTGCTGGAAGCGTGTCGGGTTGGTAGAGTTACCAGTGATTGATACGTCTACGTCCTCGCTCCAGTTGATTGCTACACCCTCGCGAACGTCGTTGGCACCGTAGCAGTTAACCTTAGCACGGGGGCCGTCTGAGTAAGCGATGCGGTCAACAACCTTCAGCTCACCTGTATAGTAGTCGAACTCTGTCTTTACGTATGTGAAACCGTTGATACGGCTGATGATCTGAGCAGCGTCCTTGCCAAGACCGTTGAGGATAACGCGGAGCGGGTTCTTACGAACCTTGTTAGCCATCTCAGCAATCTTGATAGCACCCTCAGCAGCTGCGAACGACTCGTGACCTGCCAAGAAAGCGAAGCACTGTGTCTCCTCGCGGAGCAGACGGGCAGCGAGGTTACCGTGGCCGAGACCTACCTTACGGTCGTCAGCTACAGAACCGGGGATGCAGAATGCCTGCAGACCTACACCGATAGCCTCAGCAGCGTCAGCAGCTGTCTTAACGCCACGCTTGATAGCGATGGCAGCACCTGCAACGTATGCCCACTTTGCGTTCTCGAAGCAGATACGCTGTGTGTCCTCACACATCTGATAAGGATCAACACCAGCTGCTTCGCAAATCTCGTTAGCCTCTTCAAGGCTCTTGATTCCCTCAGCGTTAAGAGCGGCAAGAACCTGAGCCTCGCGGCGCTCCTGACTTTCGTAACTTACTTTTCTAATCATAGTTGTGTATCTCCTTATTATTCTTTACGTGGATCAATTGCTTTAACAACACCCTGCTCGGCAGTTGTACGACCGTAAGAGCCAGTGAACTTCTTCACAGCCTCGTTGGCGTCCATACCGTTCTTGATGGCTTCCATCATCTTGCCGAGGTGAACATACTCATAACCGCAAACCTGGTTGTCCTTGTCGAGGAACTGCTTTGTGATGTAGCCCTCTGTGAGCTCCAAGTAACGTGTACCCTTAGCTACTGTGCCGTAGAGAGTACCTGTCTGTGAACGGAGACCCTTACCGAGGTCCTCAAGACCTGCACCGATTACGAGGCCGCCCTCAGAGAATGCGCTCTGTGTACGTCCGTAAACGATCTGGAGGAAGAGCTCGCGCATAGCAGTATTGATGGCGTCGCAAACGAGGTCAGTGTTAAGAGCCTCGAGGATGGTCTTGCCGGGAAGAATCTCAGAAGCCATAGCTGCTGAGTGAGTCATACCGGTGCAACCGATAGTCTCAACGAGAGCCTCCTGGATGACGCCGTCCTTTACGTTCAGAGAGAGCTTGCAAGCACCCTGCTGAGGAGCACACCAACCCACACCGTGAGTATAACCAGAAATATCCTTAATCTCCTTGGCGTAGATCCATTTTCCTTCTTCAGGAATTGGAGCCGGTCCGTGGTTAGGACCCTTTGCGACAACGCACATGTTGTCTACTTCTTTTGAATAAATCATAATCGGTATAATAAATAAATTATTAATGTAAAAGTCTTATCCATACGCGAGCAACGCTATATCCTATCGTATATCTTATATATAATAAGGTATAGATGCCATGCTCATTTACGTTTACAAAATTACAAAAAAAGACTTAGACAATACCTATTTCAAGGTACTTTTTTGTTTGTATTTCAGTATTTTCACTTCTCAACAGCAAAAAGCAGTAACAGCCTGTTAAAAAAACATGCTGTTACTGCTTCTCTTAATTTATCATTATCATCTTACGGCAATCTTCTCTGCCTTACCGTTTCTCACGCGGATGTAGACGCCGGCTGCTTTTGGCTTCTGTTTCAAGGTACAACCATCGTAGGTATACCATTTTTCATCTGCCTCACTGTTTTCCACTTCCACGATACTTGTCGTAATCGAGCGTTCATCGAAAGCAATTTCAAAAGGATTCTTCCTATTGCCTACCACAGCGTCGTCAGAATACTCCAGCGTATTGTCGGAAATCAGGATGTCTGCTCCATACTTTATTCTGAAAGTCAGTTTCTCGACAGACTCACCAGGAATTGTCAGGAAGACGATGCCGTCACTGTCAGTCGTTCCAGTGGTACGACACTCGCTACCGGCAAACACTCCCGTCTCGCATTCAGCAAGCGGTTTTCCACAATAAGCGACGCGGGCAACGACGGTCATATTGCCAGGATACTTACTGTCATCCACCGGATTGAATACTGTCATCGTTACTGGCAGGTACTCCATTGCGGCGGCCTTCGCCTTTGCCATGCTCTTCGGATATGAGAAAGAGCGGTCGGCATCAGCCTTGCTAAGATACATATAACCTTGCGACGGAACAAGAGCCTGCAGGGTGCCTGCCCATTCGTAACCATCGAAGATAGCGAAGCCTGACTTACCCTTTACAAGGTCACCGTCTACGGGATTGAGCGAAGCGAATGCATCACCAAGGCTTATGGCTGCCGTACCGTTGTATGCCAGCCAGTTCCAGCCATTCCTTACGGTAATCGTACGCTCTGAGTCTGTCGGAGACAAACCGATGACTGAAAGCTCCTCGGCATTGTTCATAAGCACTTTATACATCTCCCGGTTGTTCATCAGGATGTCACCACCGTCCCAGACGTTCTCGTATCTCATGATGGAGCGTTTCTTGCTCTTCACCACATCAACGCTGCCGGATATCGTCGACATCAAAGAAGTGGCATTCATATCGTTGGCCACTACAGAGAGAGACATCCAGTTCCATCCCTCACCCAGGGTCATCGTCTGTTCTATCATTTCAAGAGCGTCAAGGACCACAGGCTCCTGGAATGAGCCAAACACTCCACTGACATTGAAGTCTATGTCACGGCTTGTCTTTACCATAGGCCATACGGTTCCCGTGGAAGCATCATACACTCTGAACGTCACATTCTTGTTCTTGTCGTCAGCATTGCCTGCAATGTCGAGCATGACAAAATAGTCATCGTAGCGCTTGTTGTAAACAGGATGAGCCACGCCTCTGCACTCACCGTCTACGAATGCCGCAACAATGTCATCAGGGTCGTTTGACGGAATGCCCTGTATAGACAGACTTCCTACAAGATTCATCGAACTTGAATACTTGCCGTTATCAACTGTCCATGTGGGAACACTTCCCCTGACGTTCAGTTCGAGAGTCAGCGGTACGGCAATGTCGTCAGAGTTGACGAGATAGACTGTCTCCGAATATCTGCCGACCGGACAACTCTTGGCGACGGTGAAACATACAGTCTGCTGCGACAGCGGCGACAGCATACCTGATGTAGCGTCAGCCTTGAGCCATTGCGGCAGGTTGCTGATGGTCCATTCCTGCTGAGTTCCGCCCTTGTTCACAATGACAGCACTGAAGGTCGACTGCTGACCAACCTCCTGTTCCATAGCGACATTGTCCTCCATCCATGAAAGAGCGTTGCGGTGTACATAAGCCGACCAGCACACTGGCTCGCAGTAGTTGCCGTTGACATCCTTGACGCGCTTAACCCTGAAGTTAAGAGTACATCCCTCAATCCGAGCCGGAGCCTCGTCAATGTTGATCACAATCTTTTCGTTGCTTGCAGTAAACGAGAACGGCACATTGGTCTCCACCGGTTTCTCCTTAAGAGCAGGAGCCACATCTGAGAACATAAGTCCTGATGAAGATCCGACCATCCTTCTCGTCATATTCATGGCTACGATACATGTATCGACAGGAACGGTCTGCAGCTGATTGCCGCTATCAAGGACTTTTGTTTCAAACGGGAAGTAAGCCACGAGTCCGGTCTCCTTTCCGGTGAGCCTCAGCTTGCGGTTGTCCGCCAGGGTGGAAGCATCCAGAGTGGCGTTCCACACCCTCACCTCATCAATGCCACCTTTCAGACGGCGGTCGTAAACGTAAGTCTGATCCGGATTCACACGTCTGCGCACTCCGACAAAGATTGAGTCAGAGTTAAGCGAACCGACATTTCGTGACGACAATGACAATGCACGCTGTCCGTCAACATAAAGGGATGTGTTTCCGGAGCGAAGCACATTCAGCGCGATATGATGCCACTGGTTATCGGCAACATCAATCGTTGAAGTCTGCTGCACGTTGTCAGAAGCCGTCAGTCTGATCTGTCCGTTCTTGTCTGTCCACACGTCAATGTCGCCCATCTGCAGAATCTGAGCCTCAGCCTGCTGTTTTCCTGCCTTTACCCACAGCTCCACAGCTCTGTTGTCCTCTGTTCCGACAGCCAGGTCGCCAGCGAAGAAAGCAAGATGAGCATTACCGTCAAGACTGACAGCTTTGTTCACGTTGTTCAGATACCATGTATCGCCGGTTGCCACGAGATGACGGTTACGCGCATAGTCGTTAATCAGCGTGCCGTCGCCCTCATCCATTTTCCAGTAACCTATGAGATGAGCCGTAGAAGGCATCTTGGTTAGCTGGCGCTGGCGCTGAGCCTCTGTGTTGTCGTGTGCGACGTCCCACAGAGTCAGTTCATGAATAGCGCCTTTCAGATTCTCGCCTACCGACAGAGTGCCTGCTCCGTTGTAAGCCTCCGTAACGCAATCTCTGAACAGGTCCTTGGTCTGAGCCGTAGCCTCATCAGCCACGGTGGCGTTAAGCAGACCGCCGTTGCCGTCACGCTTATAGCTCACCGTGAGGTAGCACCATGAGTCCTGCGGCACTGTCTCCGAGGAAGTGAAGGTGTCGTTGCCGACAGACAGCACGAGATGCATGCCACGGTCGAGAGCAATCTTGAATTTCTCCGTTCCGTTGCCATGAGACAGTACCGTACCCTCGCCCGTAGTCTTCAGCCACATATCCATAGAGAAGTCCTTTTCGGCAAGCGAGAACGAAGCCTCAGTGGCAGCAGCCAACTCCTTGCCCTGCATGGCAAACGCCGTATTGTGGGCAATTTCCGATCCGTTGAGCACACCGGTTATCTCGAAGTTGCCGTCGTTGCTTAATGCTCCCTTCACGATTTCCTCATTAAAGGTCACGCTTATATCGTCAGCGATGTCCAGGATGCCGTTGGAAGGTTGTGGCAATCCGAGCGGTTTCGGTTTCACCATATCCTTTGCAATCAGTATCTCGTTGCTGGAGCGTGCCACTTCGTCTCCGCCGTATGAGCTGACGGAAAGCACTCTGAAGCGATAGTTGCCGTCGGCAAGACCGTGCATATTATAATTATACACGACATGCGGCACGTTAGGCAGCAGCTCATTATTGACGGTGAGGTTTTTCGGGTCGACAACATACTCCTTCAGCGTTAGCCAGTCGGACGCTCCCGGTGCGTAAGTCTGAATGCGGAAAGCCTTCAGTCCCGGATAAGTTCTGTCAAACTGGTTGAAGGTTATTCCGAGCGTGTCACTTGTTATAGTGTTCACTACGTTCTTATCGAGAGCCATATTGACAGCAGACGACGAAGGCATGAAGTCGGCTGATATATAAACCGTGTCGGCTATCACGTCCCACGTGCCGGAACTGTCATACTGATACTGCGACGCAAGCACAATGGCGATGCTGTCAAACTGGAGTTGTCCCTGGTTGGTCTGCTCCAGCTGCAACTGCTTGACGACAGTCTCCGTAGCCGGCACTTTTATCAGTCTGCCCTCGGTAAGCACCTTGCCGTCGATGGATATCTTGGCACCGTTGGCATTGTTCTCGTCATTTGAGATAAGACGGAAATACACATCATCCTGGGTTTCGGAGTTGTTGCGCAGCTGCAGCGTGAAGTTGGCAGCACCGCCGGTAGGCACATTGCTCACCTTCGACCACTTCATGTTGTCAACCATAATCTCCGGCACCTCTATCTGTTGTGTGGCCTCCATAATGACCTTCTCTCCGGGCTTGTAGTAAGACGTACGCACTTCGCCCTCGTAAGGTGCGGAGGTCTGTCCTGCCATGGTTCGGAAGATAGGTCCCCAGTTGTCATACTGATAGACGTCCACCGACAAGGCATCACCATCACCATCCTCAGCGAGTGTGTAGGTAAAGTTAGACGACTGCGTGGTCGACTCTTCGTCATACTTGTGTGTTCCGCCTCCGGAATTGTTCTCAAGGATGGCCTCAAAACCGAAACCGTTTACGATCATACCCGTGCTCAGAACCAGATGAACAAGACCCATCGTGGTCTGTTCGCTGCTCTTAGTGTAAGTGGAGTCCACCGTCTGGCTCATCGTAAGCGACGAACCTGAATCGAACGAGAAGTTGTTGGTGCGATACTTTGAAGCCTGTTCGTTGGCAAGCACCTTCTGCTGCTCGTTGGTCTTGAGATGCAGATACCAGTTCTTGATGGCGTTGTTCATGTCGCTCACCTCGTCAACGAACTTCTTGGTGGGATCCACGCCTTGAGGCATTACCATTCTGTATGACGGTCCTACGGAAGAAGGTTGTGGGCAGAGGCCCTCTTCTTCCGACCATACGTCGGCATCGTCATTGTCTGAGCCGAACCTTTCATCTGTCGGTTCCAAAGCCGTGACATACACCGGCTTGTCGGTAGTGTTGACGTAACTGTCAACTGATTCTGCCGGCAGGGTGATGAGCAGGCTGTTTCTCACTTTCTCAAGGTTGGGCAGCAGAGTGTTCTCGATATAGTTGGCAGAATACATAAACTCCGTGTCATAATCCAGTCCTGTAATGGTTATGGTATGACAGTCGAGCTTGGCCTTGTCCTGTCCTGTGCCGTCACGCAGCAGTGTCACCTCATTGGCGTCTCCGAAGACCAGATTGGTGGACGAACCTACGAACACGTCATCCTGCGCACCGACGTATGCCGGATCGGAAGATGTGGATATCGTACGTTCTGTCGTAATGGAGCGAGTCCAGCTCGTAGCATTCTCGCCCTCGGTGGTAACAATCATACCTGCCTCCTCGTCGTGCTTCGTTTCGGAGCGTGCCTCCGTCATCCAGCCCACGGCACCAGTAGCAATGGTAATACACCATCCGAGATTTGCCACAGCAGTGGTGTTTGTCTGTGAAGAATACACACTGCCTCGTGTCTTGATATGGTTCACCGTGGTACCCTTTGTCCATGACGCACTCGACACTGAACCGGGCGGGTCTCTCAGAATCATCTCCAAGACATTAGGTCCTCTGGTGACGAAGTTGTTGCCGGTAGGCTTTGAGCCGAGGATAACAGCCTCCAGACCGTTCTCCCTCCACTTTTTCGAGACGCCGTCCACTTCATAATAGAACTGTATTGCCTTTGTGAACGGACTGGTGGTATTGGGGCTTCCTGCCTTCCATGTATAGGTGAACGTACCCTTGTCGTCGAGTTGTATCTGGCTGGTCTTCACCCCTTCTTCATCTTCATCCTCACTGTTGTCATAGACCGCCTGGTCTGCCGACAGAGCATTGCTGATAAGCACCTTGGTACTGTCAAGCGGAACTTTCTCGTAGACATACTTGCCGTCGTCGTCCTTCTTGTCGTAGTTGGTATACTCCTCATACGCCTCAAGCTTGAAAGTATACTTGTCAAGGGCGTTGAACAGCGGATAGCCGTAATTATATTTCGCAGTCTTTATGTTGGTCTGTTGATCTGTAGTTTCTTCATACACCGTAGCGTCGAAGTTGCCCAGTGCATCATACACATTATATGTTCTGATGCCGAACGCACCGATATTGTTGTCGGTCTGCGTCACGTTGAACACCGGCTCCGTATGCCAGGCATAGTTGAATACCTTGTTATATCTGTACACCTTCAGTTCTCCGTCCACAGACACCGTGTCGGTCTCTACGTGCAGCGGGTCGAAGAGGTCAATGGAATAGTTCTGCTTTATGAGGTTTTCGCCATTAAACGGATTGTCCGTGTTGTTCCCGGCAAACTTCACCTCCTGAAGTGCATACCTCAGCGGCGGAAGCATAGCCGAAAACTCTCCTGTCTTCGGGTCAGTCTTGATATAGGCGAAACTGCTGTAGTTGGCTGCTCCGCGGTACGACTCGCTGCTTATCAATGGGGTCTGGGAAGTAACGTCCAGGCGGTTCTTGTTCTCCTCCACCTTATAGATGCCGTTATCCTTCACGGTCACGGCATTGAAGATGGCCTGTCCGTTGTTCGTATCCAGACACTCGAGCGTGATGAGGGTCTGTCCGATATTGTTGTTGCTCAGACCGAAGCCCACGTTCTTTTTCATTTCATGCAGGCCACCGGCTATACGTCCCGTGAAGTTAACGAGCGTAGAATCGTTGAACTGCAGGTTGCTTATCGGCTGTTCGCAGAGGAACGTGGTGCCGATGCCCTCGGGATCTTCCGGATAGCGTCCGTTGCCCACGAACACGTGGCCTTCCTTACTCAGCTCTATATAGTGTCTGCCGATAGGCACGCTTACGCTGAACGTTCCGTCGCTTGAGGTCTGTGCCAGTTTGCCGTTGTTGCTTGCCGCCTTGCCGTCTACGTATACGGTGCAGCCCTCAACGGGGATTGTGGTATTGGCATAATAAACCTTTCCGCTGACGGGGAAGGACGACTGGTCGCTGAAGTCCACACCGCTATAGACAAGCGACGAGGCACTTACATAACGGCTGGAATAAATCGGCGAGAAGGAATGGGTGCCTAACTGCGGCGTGATGGTGTATGTCGTTCCCGAGCCGTTGAACGGCACTCCTCTCAGAGTATAGTTTCCCTGCGAGTCGGTCACGGCAAAGAGGCTGAGCATGTTTGCCGGCGGCAATGTGCCTGACACCTTACACAGCTTGATATTGCCGTGATGAGCGTTAGCCACGCCGTTGGTCTTCGAGTAGTCGTAAGCCGTAAGCTGGTCTTCGATGCCTTCGTCTACGGGCCAGTAGATAAAGAGGCCGTCCTCCACTCCGCTGAGCGGGTGGTTATAGTTTTCTTTTATCTCTTCTTCCGTAAGGGCTTTGCCGCTGAAAAGGCGCATCTCGTCGATGTAGCCTGCGAAACAGCTCTTCTGGTCGTTCTCCGATGCCGTACCGCCAAAGCAGACAGCATCCACGGACGCAGCGAGGTTGCCGGCAGCATTGGTGTAAGTGCGGATGCTGTCGTTATCGTCTATGAGCGTCACTCTGAATCCGGACAGCGAGTCGCAGGAAAGGGTTACTGACGTGAAGCAGCTCTCCTTCAGCCACAGACCGGTGTTTGCCGATGTGCTGCCGGTTTCGAGGAAGAGCGGATAACGGCTGCCTGTCTTTGTGCCGAGCGAAAGTCTGTGTCGGTCGCCAAGACTGAATATCACGGCGTTGCCGTCGGTCATGTCTATCTGGGATGCCGGACTGACGAGCAGCTGTGCCGTGTAGGCACGCGCAAACTTTCCCTTCTCCTCATCGCTGAAAGTCTGTCTCACGCCGGAGCCGGCTCCGCTTGTCTGTAGCGTATAGAACTGTTCCGTGTCTTTCTGTCCGTCACTCTTGGTGAGCACCACCTTTACGCCTGCCACAGCCGTTCCCTGATCGTAGCTGATACGTCCGGAGAGGGTTCCGGTGCTGCGGCAGAAGCCGTCGCAAAGCTCCTCACCTGAAGTGAACTGGTCGTTGTCACACTGCACGTAAGAGCGCACGCGATACTGATAGTAGTTGCCGACAAGGGCGGTGTTGTCTTCGTAGTAGTAGCTCTGGCTTGTGCCGTCAACCGCATAAACCTGGCTCCACTGCGTACCGCCGATTATTCGGCGCGAAAGTACGTATTTGGTGGAAGTGGTGCCTTTCTGTTCGGCTTTCCACGAGAGTTTCACCACTCCCGTATAGTCGCCCTTGGAAGCCTCCAATGAAGTGACGCTCGACTTGCCTTTTATTCTGTATGACTTGAGCTGCTTCTCTCCACTGTCGAAAGTCTTGTCATTCCATGCTTCCACCACGAGTTCCACCTTATAGAAATACTGCGTGCACGACTTAAGGTTTTTGGTGTCTTTAAACGAATATTCGGTCTGCTTGTAGTTTGACACGTCTATCTTGCCCACTTCCTCCCAGCTGTACGACGGAGCACCCGTGGTGCCGTCGTTCTGAGAGTTGCCCTCGGCACGATACACCTTATACTGAAACTTGTTGTTGCCGCCAAGTTGCGGAGCGTTCCAGTATACAGTGAGGTCGTTCTCGCCTTCGTCAATCTTGGTTATCGTTATCGGCACATCTCTTACAAGACGGGCCTCCACGGTGGACGTCAGAATCTTCGTCGCAGTGGTGTCTTCTGTCATGCCGGTGGGTATGAAGCTTACTTCATATTTATAATCCGTATCGTATTGGAGAGACTTGTCGTCTACAACCGACAGATTCCCGTTTCCCGTAAAATCCACGGTGGCTACGGGCGTCCTTACAACGGCACTGTTTTTCTTTTCCACACGCGTTACGGCCCATTTACCATAAGACTTTACATAAAAATACGCGCCTCCGGACGACCCCCACTTTACTGTAATTTCCTTTTTCCACTGGTTTTGCTCTGTTGAAAGATCTAAGGATCGTGGATACCCTGGAAGACAACCCATAGTCCAATCGTACACGTATGTTCCGCCTATTTCACTCTTTTTCGCTCCAGCATAATACGACCATTGCACAGGTATTAATTTCTCTACAAGGGCGATTTCCTTCACTCCTAATTCCACCCAACCCTCAGTCTGTCCTTTTTCCACTGTAGCACTGCTCGCCATTGTCGCAGGGTCGGTAAATTTCATATCCTTAAGGTCATCATAACTGTCAACGGCTTCGCCGTTTGTGGCAAATGTCGTAGGACCGTATTTAGAATTTACATTAACCGGGAAAATGCATTTGTCGAATGAAGTATGCTTAATAGGTCTGCTATAACTCTGATTAACCAGATAGTTGCTTATACCTGTAGGCATAGTGACATCAAAGGTTTTAGCACGAGGCTGGAATGGTTTTCTATCTGCCCTCCAATTTCCAGCTATACCGAAAGTGTGCTTTTCTCCGGGACGTATCTTGTCCGGCGAAATATACACTGTCACATAATGTTCACCATTGCTTTCACGATAAGCGTTATACAGTCTTACTGTATAAGTAGTGCCTCTCAGGGTATAAGTATGCTTGTCATACCACTTGCCAGGATTGTCCTTACTTTTGGCTCCATCGTCGCCATTGGTTTCTTCACATGCTATTTCGCGGAAGAATACCGACGTAGGCACCCCGTCTATTACAAGCCAAGCACATCCTTGGAAAAAACTGTCATTGCCTTTGCCGTCTTCGTCAAAGAACATAAACTTGATTTCAGTCCATGGCTTGTCTAACGTCGGACTCTTCACAAGTTTAGTATAATCATTGAAAGTAATGTCTCGTGCCAGCACTTTCGGCGACACACAAAGCAGTGCAAGGAATAATAGAAGCCTGCACCAGAATGAACTTAATTTTGCCATAAGCTTGTTTTTTATTGTTTTTAGTCTTGTTTAATTGTAACGATTGCGGTTGTAAATTTACTAAAAACAACAACTTCAACAAAGGCGAAATGGCCGTTGGAACCAGATTTTTACGTTAGAGCACTGTCTTTTTGTGGAATGAGCAAATCGGACACCTCATTTATCTGCACCACTTACCGGGAGTTACGCCCTCAGCGTCCTTGAATGTCTTTGTGAAATAGCTCAGCGAGAGATAGCCTGCCAGCCTTGCCACTTCCGTCACCGGAAGCTCGGGATTGTCTATCATCAATCTCTTGGCATAGTCAAGACGCAGCATGTTAACCCACTCTCTGAACGTCATCTGGTAATGCGTATTGATATAGGCAGAGAGATACGTGCGGTTGGTAGCCGTGGCGCGTGCCACGTCAGCGATGTTCAGTCCGCCCACAGTATACCCCTCCTTGTCTATCCACTCCTTGATGCCACGTTCCAATGCCGCTTCCTGATCGTGCGACATAACGAGCTGCGGGCGGGCGTTCTGTTCGTCGGTCACGTTGTCCGCCACTGACTGTGACGGATTCTGCGCGGTCTGCTGTTCTTCGTCAGCGGCATCAGCATCATTACTTTTGTCAAGGATGTCCGCCGCCTTTTCGTAGAGGAGCAGATAATTGGAATACGACTCATAAAGATATATATAAAAAGGTATGGCGGATATTATCCAGACATACACATAACGGTCAGGCACGAAGGTGAACACCCCCTGCCCTGCCCCAAAGAAGACAGCCCAGTAAGTGAATACCGACATCCACCGGATGTATGCCGCCCCGTCATCCGAATAGTAATCGTCAAGCCGGCGGATGGTTCTGCGGAAAGTAAGAAACACCTTTCGCGCCACACGGACGGCATACGCCATAAACACTATTGCGAGCACAATGGGCAATGCTGTGAGCGAAAACCTTGACGGCAACAAAAACCACAGTACTAAAGTGATCAGACAATATGCCACCCAGCTGACGATATGCCTAATGAAACGCCGTCGGCTCACCCATTCTCTGTCGAGCAACAGCATCATCGCACTGCCGAAAAGCCATACAGAGAGCCAGTAGGTGCAGAGGTTCATCAGTATGGCTATGGCTGGACAGACTGCACGGGGGGTTACGAAGAAATGCACCATATAGTTGGCTGACAGTTCCAGCAATGCCACCCCCATCAGCCTACGCGACTGTCTGTAGGGACGGTATAACTCGCTGTCTGGCAGACGGCCAAAGACGAAGCGATATGAGAAGAAGAGCATCAGCGTGAGCGACACGCAGAGTGCATAATGATATATTGTGGTTTCCATTGGCGTTCATTTTACCTTGTATACAAACTTTACACAAAGTTCGCCAAAATACTTGAAATATGCAAGAAATACTCTGAAAATCTTGTCAATGAATCGGAAAATAAAAAACAAGAAATTCACATTTCTCTTACAATCCAATCACCAATGGTCCGCTGACTACTATCATAGTTGACACCCACTTTCACAAGTCGCTTGCCTTCGGCTGAATACGGAATGAGATAACCCTTATCAGTAATCTGGTTTATGGCTTCCTCTGCTGAGCCATCATATTTCAGCTCAAACACATATATAGTTGTAGGCAGATGCAATACTGCATCAGCACGTCCTATAGCACTATCCTCCTCCACCTTAATAAATGCTCCCATAAGATTGAATATCAGATAGAAGACCGTCTGAAAGTCGCGCTCGTTCTTATTAGACAAGCGGTTGGATATACTCGACAGATATGCCTTTAAACGTATCATAGCTCCATTGATATTGTCTTCATACAGCATTTCAACAAATTCTGCCACAAGTCCATTATTGTCAATAGATACTGGAGAGAGATAATTTGGCGCCAGACTTCTCAGCATTCCAATCTTCACCTCCATATTAGGATATCCCAACTTATAGCTTTTGGTTATGGGACTGTACTTCTTGATAGTAAGATAGCCACTTTGATAGAGAATAGGCAGAGCAGAGGTCATTTGTTCTGGCGACACATCAAAGTCGTCAACGCTGACAGCATGCGCTTCAATATCCGTAACATTCACATGATATTTTTGCAGACTCTTGATGAGGTAACTGGGAGTGCCAGAGCCAAACCAATACGACTCAATTTTTTGTCCGCTCAATGCACGTATCAGACTAAACGGATTGAACACATCCTCAGAGTGTTCGCTGAAATGATAACCATCATAATATAAGCGCAACTCCTCAAGACATTGCTCATAAGTAATACCGAGAGCTTTGCCAAGAGCCTCAACATCCGGCTTCATCATAGTGGTCAATTCTGTAAGACTGATGCCACAGATAGCAGAATACTGGTCAAACCTGCTGATGTTCTCCAAGTTGTTCAATTCGCTGAATATGCTCAGTTGAGAGAATTTAGTTATGCCGGTGATGAACGTGAACTCCAAATATGGGTCGAGCTTCTTTAGAGGACTATAAAAGTTCTGCATTACAAAACGAAGACTACGCAAGTTTTCCTCCTCATGTACAACGTCAAGCAATGGAGCATCATACTCGTCGATGATGACCACCACCTTACGCCCCGTCATCTTAAAGGCACGCTTCACAATACCATCCAAGCGGTCGTTTGGATATCTTTCACGTTCATCCCTGCCATACAATTCCTCATACTCTGACAATTGCAAGCCAAGATAGTCCTCCAAACGCTCCGCATTGAGATGTTTTGCACCACTCATATCAATATGAAGCACAGGATATTTCACCCAATCCTTCTCATAATCGGCTATCGCAAGTCCATCAAACAGTTCCTTGCGTCCTTCAAAATACGCCTGAAGAGTTGATGCAAACAACGACTTGCCGAATCGCCTTGGACGACTCAGAAAGACATAGCTCATCTTCTTCCTTCGGAAGTCTGCTATATATCCAGTCTTGTCTACATAGAGATATCCCCCTTCTCTGATTTTCGAGAAGGTCTGTATTCCTACGGGATAACAATTAACGATTTCTTCCATTTATGCACTTTATTTATAAAGTCCTGTTGACTGTTGATTCTCTTGTTAATACTAATAGTGCAAAATTAGCAAAAACTTTCCGTTCTGACCTAATCTTGAACTTAATATATAAGCATCCCCACTACAATAGTTGCTTTTGCTATGTAATCATATCATGAAGCTATTCCCTCAGTACGATAAATCTTGGCAACCATGAATGATAATCAATGATTTAAGCCGATTTCTGTCATCAGTGACAGATAGAAGCTTCTCACGAATTCTTTGGTGTCCACATATGCACTAAACTCATCATTGTATGGGTAATCCTTAGATATCCAAAATCTTCCCATCTCTGGATGCGAGCTAACAGTCTGCCGTGCACAGAAGAAAAGGGTAATCGTAGGAGGCTATGGCGTCTCGCCGTAGCCACGCAGCCTTAGACAGCAAGCTGATTGAGTATGAACAGCGGGTTCCGCAGAGCGGGACCAAGAGAGGGTGAGGTGATGCTTATCCCACAGCTACGCTCCTTCGGAGCTTGCAGTGGGTTTCTGACGGATACGTGTCCCCTCGGGACACGGCGCTGATTGGTGGTACAAAGTTACGTATTACATGTGCTGATAGATAATCTGCTATAGGAGGCTGCGTGGCTACGGCGAGACGCCATAGCCTCCTAGGTTAGCTTTTACAGCTGTAAATTGCAGCTTAGCGGTTAGGAGAGGCTGTGCATGAAAATTTTGGCGACACCTCACGCTCTAACAGACACTATCTTCTGTATTTGCTATATGTATTATATGACTACAGCATCACATTTATTTAAATCAAAATATTGAAATAATCTAATAAATGTTAATGAAATGAATCTACAAACAAAAAGATACCACTAAGTTATTTTCGTTTGATAAAGATGGCGACAATGACTGATTTTGAAGATATATACTATTCCAAATAAATATTCCTACAAAAGGAGTGCTTTTCTCAGATTTTAGGATTACCTTTGTTGATAATTTTAGTATAGTAATTTACCTTTTAATAACAAAAACAATATGAGTACACGAACAAAATTCATTCTGACTTTTGTGGCAGGAATTATCACAGGAGTAATTCTCGTTTATGCTTTTAGCTTCTGTGCAGTAATGTATATTAAAAATGAAGTATCATCAGAAAATGCTGTGCAAATGTTTGATGTTCCACAGCAAGAGGTAAAAGCCGATGAATTTAAAGTATTCCAAGTATTGCAAGATGGAAGTGCCTTGGCATCCTATGATGAAGTAATAAGTAAAGATGGTTATGTCGATTTTGGTACAGTAGTGTTATTTCCTGCATCTGATGAAGTTTCGTACTATGATGATCAAAAAATAGTATTACCACAGGGCAAATGCTTCAAACAGATTGGTACATATCACTATACAACTAAAGACGGTACAGAAAAGACCGTACCTGCGATTGATATCTTTGACAAATAGAAAAACGATATCGGGCAGAAGGAACTGCGAATATGCTCCCCCTTTTGCCCGATTTCATATTTTTGTTATGGCTTAATATCGTACTATCCCTCTCGTTAGTTCATAGTAAACTTGCATTTTGGATAATTGGAGCATCCATAGAATGAGCCGTATTTGCCACGACGCAAAATAAGCTGACCTCCGCATTGTGGGCAAATGCCTTGGTTTATTAAGGCGTTTTTAGAGTTCTGAATATTTTGAACATTGTGTTTGTGTTGTTTGATTTCCTCCTTGTCCGCTATAGTAAAATGTTGTTGAAGCGCATTAACAACCATTTCTACTTGGTCAGGATTTAAAACAATATCATGGTATTGGGATATTGCTTTATTCAAATCGCACCTGTTTACAACAATGTGATTTGCTACATGAACCTTCAAATCAGCCGAATTGTCGAAAACTACAATCGGAATTATAGGGAAGTCAGCTGGACATTTCAGCAGCTGGCGAAGGAATCTCACATGCCCCTCATTCTGCTTTATCGGGTTGTATAATTTGTACTTATTAGTGTATAAAACTTGCGTCCAATACTCAGAGTTTTCTCCACCTAATATCCAACCCTTATAGCCTTTTGTCTCAATTACAAATATGCCATAAGGGGACACAACAATATGGTCGATTTGAGTTGAACGACCATTTATCTCACACATAAAGTCATTGAAGATGATGTATTCATCGGGCAGTTGCAGCATCTTTATATGCACCAACTTCTCCGAATATTTGCCTTTCCACATTGGCCTCTTCATGTTTATGTATATTGCCAATCCTATGAATAAAATAAAACAAATGAAAGCCATATTTTCCTAATGATGTATTTAGAGTTTTATATTTTCTGCAAAGATACAGTACCCGTTGTCGGAATTAATTTAAGTTGATAAATATGAGTAAAAGTTTGTATATATCACTGATTTCTATCAACTTAGTGGCAATCAAAACATTAAGTTCAAACCATCGTATGTACAACCTTTATACAAAATTCGCTAAAATACTTGAAATATGCAAGAAATACTCTGAAAATCTTGTCAATGAATCGGAAAATAAAAAACAAGAAATTTGGCAAAGCTTTTTCGCAAAAGTTGACAACAACCGTGCAACAAAATGTACTCTCGCTTTATTTATCCCACAGCTGTAAATTGCAGTTTATCGGTGAGTCTGCTATGGAGGCAGGGCTTTGACAAAAACCTTTCTCCACAGTCCGCTTATGCTTTTCGAGCCTTCGGCAATTCATTTATGGTATATATGGTCTTATGAGAACAAGTTCTCACGCCCATATATACCATAAATGAATGAGAGGCTTTCGCCTCTCTCGAAAAGCACAAGCGGAAAAACAAAGAAACACACAAACAGGTGGCTCCCGCCATCCGAATTTTGAGGATGTGTCAAAACTAAAGAAATATAGAGAAAAGGTAAATCGTAGGAAAGCTAATGCCCGCGGCTCCTACAGTTTGCCTTGTAGATTATTGAATTTAGCTCAAATTCTTACTTTTGACACACCCTCCTACCTTGTGTTTTTATATGTTTTTCCGATTATGGGCGCGTGCTGTGCACAAATAAAAGGCTTTACGTTAGGTTGTCGAGAACATGGTTCTCGTAAGACCTAATGTAAAGCCTTTTATTTAAATCAGATAGGATTTGCGCCAATAAGCGGTATGTGGATAAAGGTTTTTGTCAAAGCCCTGCCTAACCGGATTTCGCAGATAAATTCCTGTTTGGCGGTTAGTTTGCCTGACAATATTTGCATTTCTAACGCTCAATACTATGAGCCCGGCGCACGAAGAAATCTTTGGTGCAAAATTCTTGAGTTTTGAGCGTTTGGAGTTAGCACGTTAATACACAGCACGTTATGAGGTTTTACGACAAAGCGTTGTGAAATCAGACTCGCAAACGAGCCACTTTTTTCTGCTATAGAGCCACTTTTACACTCCAAAACTGCCACTCTTGTCATACAACAAAGCCTCTTTTATGCTCTAATAGTGGCACTATCGGAGCGGAAAAGAGGCTTTATCGTTAAGCGTGGGTGCTGTTTTCGCAGCAAAACACCGTAAAAACAGCAAACCAGAACTCTAAAATCAATTTTTATTTTGTATCATGTTTTTACTCTTTAGACAATATTTGCATGATTGACAGGAATTGATTACTTTTGCATACAAAGGCAGTCCAAACATTAGAGAAGACAAAATATGCTGCTCAATATATTGGACTGTACAGTATAACTGCAAATGTATAAATTCAAATAACATGAAACTCGAAAGAAAAGAGCTTGACAAGCTTTTCAAGGAAAAGTACCATTTCTTTATACCTGATTACCAGCGAGGATATAAATGGACCAGGATGGAGGTGATAAAGCTCCTTAAAGACATCTGGGAATTCTATCTGAATAACAGCAAAGACGACACTAACTTCTATTGCCTTCAGCCCGTTGTGGTGAAGCCAATGGAAGGGAAGTATTATGTCATCGACGGCCAGCAGCGCCTTACCACTCTGCTTATTATTCAGCAGGCCATTACCGACTACACATTCAAGAAGCAGTGGCCTAAAATGGAATACAAATATGAAGATACGGCACTATCCGCAGAAGATTATTACTCCATAGAATATGAAACAAGAGCCAACAGCGATGTGTGGCTGAAAACAAGAAACAACAAAGAAGAGATGCAGAAGAATAGTGATTATTATCACATCTTCGGCGCTTATCATGCTGCTCTCGACTTTCTGAAATGGATTGATTCTGATACTAAAGACGATTATACACTCGACGGACTTCCATGCCCAAAGAGCTATAAAGAGATAAAGGCTTATACAGAATTAGAAAAATGCATTCGCAAAAAGTGTAACGTGATATGGTACGAGCTGGACACAGAGAACGCGAACGACCATGAGATTTTCGACCGCCTCAATACGGGAAAGATTCCTCTTACAAACGCTGAGCTTATCAAGGCCATGTTCTTGCAGGAAGGCAACTACCCCACTCTCTCTGGCGACGAGAAAATAAAGAGCGAAGACTATAGAACAAACATTGCAAGACAGTGGGACGACATAGAGAGAAAGCTGCAAGATCCGTTCTTCTGGGACTTTATATACGACGAGAAGCACGTGGGCATAACCTACGACACCCGCATTGAATACCTCTTCGACTTGCTGGCAAATAAAGAAAAGGAGAAGAGCGACAGATTCTACTTCACGTTCGACTACTATGATTCGCTCTTCAGAAGCTATAAGGACAAAGGCGATGTCATCGACTTTGTCAACGAAGAATGGAAACGCCTGCGCAGCCTAATCCAGACATTGCAAGACTGGTATGACAACAAGACCTACTATCACTACATCGGCTACCTCATCTCACAAGGCCACTCTGTCAACGAACTGAAAAACATCCAGTTTCCTACTGACGAGGAGGGCGATCCTCTTCCCGTACCAAAGAAGGCAGAGTTCGTGGCTAAGCTGGTGGAGCTAATCCGTCGGCAGACCTCCAAATACAAGCACGCCGATCTGAAGAAGAGCAAGAAGGGACTGACACCTGTCTTGCTACTCTTCAACGTGCTGAATGTGCTTGACAATTCCGAGGACTCCGACCGCTTCCCGTTCCACTATTACAAGCACACCACATGGAACGAGGAACACGTGGCTCCTGCCACTCCTTTCGATCCTAACCGGCCTGACAGATGTTTCCAATTCGCGGCACAAATGCTTGAGTATTATACGGACATCAGCTTCTACGAAAAACTTGAGGGTCTGACTATAGAAAACAATAAAAAGCCCAAGAACAAGCGCAAGAAGAAAAACGCACTTGTCAACGAAGCCGTCGACTTTGTGACAGAAAAATATAAGGAGTATATAGATAATGTGACAGAAAAAGATGATGAGTATATAAAAAATGATGACAATGCGGATATCTGCAAAGAGCTTTTAGAGATATTCAAAGCTAAGGGTGAGAATCAGGAAGAACTGGCACGCAATGTATTCAGCAAGATTGTCAAGCAGCTTGGCATTGATGCAAACACCCTCAACGATGATGAAGAACAAAGAGACTATATATGGAACCAAGTGTTGCTCGACGAAGGCACCAACAAGAGCTACGGCAACGCCATATTCCCATACAAGCGCATGCGCATTATCAAGAACACCACTAAAGGCATTTTCGTTCCGATAGGCACTTACAATGTTTTCGTCAAGGCTTACAGCCACAGAATGACCAACATGCTTGAGTGGGACGATAAAGACGCGTTGAGATACCTGGCCGAAATATTCAACACTCTGAACAGAAACGGCCGAAACTTCCTGAACGCCAACCTTATGAACAGCAAGGAAGCCCCTGAATTCATAAACATTGAAGAACTGAAAAAACTGACAAGCAATGAGTAATAACATACAAGACACCGACGTACAGCAGGGCAGAAAATGCAGCCTCTGGCAACTCGCCGCTGAGAATGCCATCGTCATACCCATCATACAGCGCGACTACGCCCAGGGCAGAAGCAACGACAAGGTGCGCCAGATACGCCAACCTTTTCTGAAGAAGATATTCAAGGTGCTGGACAACAATGACAGCCGACTCGAACTCGACTTCGTTTATGGAACATTGGAAACTCCTAAGGACATTTCGCTCAAGAATGCCAACTACGACAACTTTGTGCCTTTGGACGGACAGCAGCGCCTCACCACAATGTTCTTGCTACATTGGTTTCTGGCATTGTGGAACGAGGACGACTTCAATATGATGCAGAGCCACTTCAAGGGCAGATTTGCTTACACCACCCGATTGAGTTCAAGCGATTTCTGCGCAGAGCTGCTTGAGCATGTATGTTCTGAAGAAGTGAAGCAGAGCATCGACACAAACACCAAACATCCTGTCAGCAGCATGCTCAAGGATGAGGGATGGTTTCACAACCAATGGTCGAACGACCCTACCATCAGTGGCATGCTGACCATGCTCGACTCAATGGCTTCAATGTTCAATGACATCATTGCCAAGGAAGACAGAGAAGCGAAGGCACACGCTTTCTTCGAAAGACTGACATGCAGCAACATTGACGACGCCGCAATAACGTTCAATCTGCTGTATCTTAACAGAGGCAACTTCCATCTTTCTGACGAACTGTACATAAAGATGAACTCACGAGGCAAACCTCTCAGCGACTTCGAAACCTTCAAAGCAAGATTCGAGTCGTTCATGGCAAAACATACAAACGTAGACAAGGAGTTTGCAAAAAAAATTGATGGAGAATGGGCTGATGTGTTCTGGAATCTGCGCAACAATGTACGCCCTAAATCAGAAAAGGACAATAAGGATTATTACAGAGACAACACCGATGACATGATAATGAATGTCATCAAGGTGACACTTGCCAACAAGTTTGCCATACTCGCCGACAACAACGACAACGCTTTGGACGAACTGTTCGAGAGCCAGATTGCCAAGAAAGCCAATCCTGACATGCGCCTTACCTTTTATCGCTATACAGAGCTTGGCGTATTCAATGACACTAACGACGACGATACGTATGAAGACGAAGAACAGGAAAGACAAATCCAGGAACAAAACGAAGCCGTATGCCAGAATGTCTATGATACGCTCAAGTTCATATCCGAAATAAATGGAGCGTCGTCTGCCATGAAATATCAGATAGACAAAGAATACGTAGATGTAGACGAACTGCTCAACAGAATATTGTTCTATGGCATAGACGGCAAAAACAGCGAGATACCGGGCATTACTTACCAGACCAGACTGATGTTCTGGGCTTTGTCCGAATACTGCATCAGATTCAGAGACGACATCCAAAACTGTCTGCAGCAAAAATGTACAGCCCTTAACAGATGGATGAGATTCATAAGGAACATGGTGGAGTCTGCCGAATACAACAATGCTTCAGAGATGCAAAAGGCGCTCAAGTTCCTTGACCAATTATTGGCTCGGATGAAGAACAGCGACATAATAGCACACCTGTCCTCAATGACGGACATTCCAGAAGACAGCACTCCATTCCCTCAGTCACAGCTGAAGGAAGAGATAATGAAGGCGCAGCTGATTACGTGCGACGCTTCATGGGAGAACTCCATCGACCTGGCCGACAATGTGACATCATGGCCTGGCCGTTCGGGATACCTGTTCTATCTCTCCGGTATGTCAGACAAGTCGTATGAAGAGATAAGCCAATGGGACACAGCCACTCATAATCATTATCGCAGCCTGTATGACGAATACAAGCAAAAAATGGACATGCTGCTTCTTTATCTCAACAATACCGACTTCAAGGAAGAATGTCTGTTTGAAAGGGCTATGCTGTCGAAAGGTTGTTATCTGCGAAAGGAGGACAAACGTAGCATAATCTACTCCATGATGGACCAGTCGGTATCCTCTCGTTCTTACAGCTTCAGGCAGATGATACAGTTTAACGGCATCGATGCCAACAACGACGACTCTACATATAAGGAAGGTGTGGAGTGTCTAAAGAAAGTTCTCGACGACAACCTGTTCTGCTACACGGACACCAAACAGCTGGAGCAGTCGCTCCGCAATATCATCGACAGCTCGCTCAATGCCATCCGTGACTGGGACTGGCGTTTGCCTCTTCTTGAAAATCCAAAGATATGGGACGAGGCTAAGCAACGATTCATGTGGATAGACAACGACACAGCATGGGTGGTAAGACAGAAAGGAGGAAGAACCAATCAGTACGAAACATGGTCATACCATCTCTATCTGAGACTAAGTGATGCAGGAGTAAAGTACGACTACAGTTATCATAGTTATCCTCGCCACACATTCCTGAACTTCAAAGACAGCGGACAAGTCTATCAATTAAGAATCAGCCATACACCTTCCGACGAATGGCAGTTTGAAATTATAGCACTTGACGAGGACTCTAATCAAATAGAAATGGATTCGGGAATGAAGCAGTTTGCACTCAGTCTGATACCAGGCAACTCATTGCCATTCACCAAGAAGAGCATAAATGATGCTGTAATTTGTGCAGAGGCAATATATAATAGTATTAAGAGTTTTATTATACATTAAAGATACATAGAAAAAATGCGTAGCTGGCTACAAAGACTTAGGTATATCCTGTCTTGTTTTGTTATTATATGGACGTTTTTCCTCGTCCAAAAACCAATCTTTATCCTCTGCAACGCCCAACGGACGTATTCCGTGGCTGACTTTCTGGACGTGATGAGGCACGGCGCTTCGCTGGACGCCACCACCACGGGCTATCTGACCATCGTGCCGTTCCTGCTGACGTTGGTGTCGGTATGGTGGCGCGGGCTGCCGTTGAGGAAGGTCACGACGCCTTATTATGCCGTGATGATGCTGTTGGTGTCTCTGATATTCGTGGCGGACGCCTCGCTCTTCTCGTTCTGGGACAGCAAGTTAGACAAGGCGGTGTTTGTGTATATCGACTCGCCGAAGAACGCTGCGGCAAGCGTGTCGACGGGATACATCCTGCTGCGCGTACTGATAATTCTGCTGCTTACTGCCGGCACAACCTGGACGCTGCGCCGCATCACGCCCCGACGCCTGGACGCCATAGAGGGAATGACGCGCCGCGGACTTGCCACGCTCGGCTCCGTGCTGGTGGGCGGCCTGCTGTTCCTTGTCATCCGTGGCGGCATCAGAGTGTCTACAGCCAATGTGGGCAGCGTATACTACAGCAACGACCAGTTTCTGAATCTCTCTGCCATCAATCCGGCGTTCAATCTGCTGGCAAGCATGGAGTTCGGCGGGAAGTATGAGGACGAGTTCGATTTCTTCCCCGAGGAGCAGCGTGCCAACCTCATGAAGGGAATGTACGCCACGGCAGACACAGCCACGGTGAGCGTGCTCAACACAAAGCGCCCCAACATTCTCTTCATCTTCATGGAGAGTTTCGGCTCCACGATGATAGAACGTCAGGGCGGCGTAAAGGGAGTGGCGCCTACGCTGGACCGTCTTGCTAATGAGGGCGTATTCTTCTCCAACCTCTACGCCAACAGTTTCCGTACGGACCGCGGCACGGTATGCACGTACAGCGCTTATCCGGGTCTGCCCACGCTCTCAATAATGAAGGTGCCCAACATTGCGCGTAAGCTGCCAAACATTGCGCAGTCGTTAGGCAAGGCGGGTTATCAGACCGACTTCCTCTACGGCGGCGACATCAACTTCACCAACATGCGCGGCTATCTCATGGCAGGCGGTTTCCAGAAGCTGACGTCGCAGGACGACTTCTCCTTGCACGACCGCAACTACAGCAAATGGGGCGTGCCAGACAATATCACCTTCAAGCGTCTGCTGGAGATGCTCAAGGAGCGTGAGGGACAGAAACAGCCGTGGTTCACGGCGTTCCTGACGCTGAGCAGTCATGAGCCGTTCGAGGTGCCGTTCAAGAAGTTCGAGGACAAGCGTCTCAACGCTTTCGCCTTCACGGACGACTGCATAGGAAAGTTCATAAACGAGTTCAGAAAGTCTCCGCAGTGGGACAACACGCTCATCGTGCTCCTCCCCGACCACGGCATCCCGTACCCGAAGAAGGGTGAGCGCTTCGCCCCTCACTTCTTCCGCATCCCGATGATATGGACGGGTGGTGCCGTGAAGGGACCGATGGAGGTGGACCGCATCGCCAATCAGACCGACCTCGCAGCCACGCTGCTGGCACAGTTGGGCTTGCCGCACGGAGAGTTCGGCTTCAGTCGCAACGTGCTGGACAAGAGTTACACGAACGAGTTCGCCTTCTACTCCTTCGTAAACGGCTTCTGCTATCTTGACCACACGGGCGTAAGCGTCTACGACAACGCCGCCAACCACGTGTTCTACAAGGAAGGAGCAGCCGGCGATGACGCCCGCGTGAAGAAGGGCAAGGCCATATTGCAGACGCTGTATGACAAGGTCGGTGAATTGGAAATCAAGAATTAGGAAATATCGGTGATTAGGATTTTGGGGTTATTAATACCAATATTCTTCTGTCACCTCGTCAGCTTTCTCCTTTGTCATAGCTTTGTCGATGTTGTCGGCAACGAATCTATGGAAGGCACAATAGTCTGGCTCATAAAGTTCTGTGGCCTTGGTCCATTCCTGCGGGAAATCATAAGGACCATGGCCATAGCCAATATTATCAACAACAGCAGCTACACAGATTTCATCATCGTCATCCAGTCCGATGCCGAATATTGACACTTCTGTTCCGTCACCGTCATAGCCTTCACATTCGTCTTCCCAATCAGGCACGGCAATGTATCGCTTGTCACCTTTCTGCTTCAGCAGATTAACAATGTCTTTGTTTGCTTCTTCGTTAGTCATAATGTTACTGATTTTAGTTATTCGGCGCAATGCCACAAGCAGATTCTCCAAGCTGTTCTCATCTTGAATCTTCACTTCTCGCGGCTTGCTTCCCTGTGCCTCGCCCACGATTCCAGCCTTTTCCAACTGGTCCATAATTCTGACCGCACGGTTGTAGCCGATAGACAAGCGCCGTTGAATCAACGAGGCAAAGCCCGACCGCATTGTTACGATTATGCGTGCAGCTTCCTCGAACAGAGGGTCGAGCGAACTGCTGTCTATGACATTTTCAGAGTCAAGACCCATTTCTACATGCATATCCATCATTTGATTTTTCTCCATTATTTTGTTTTTTTATTATAGAATATTCTTGTAATTATAGCATAAAAGCAATGCTCATGTCGTCCTTGCTGACTGTCCTGCTGTAATGAGAGGCTTCTGCTCTTCAAGCCACATCTTATAGAAGGTGATGGATGTGAGTTATATCCTTTTTATCAAATACAATATTACATTTAAACAGATTGGGGAGGGTGAGCGAAATCTACTTGTTACATGGGAGCGTCTGAGTACCATAGATCGTCACCCAAAATCATTGATTCAAACGAACCTTGAAAGTTATAAATTGTGCCTGTATCTTTAAATACATCAATCCATATGCTGACGGCGTCTTTTGACATGTGTCTTTCGAACTTTTCCATATCCTCAGGACGAACAACAAGTGAACTTATCAAATGGCGTTCTCTTTCTTCATCTTCCTTGATGATGGTATCCTTGAAAGTGCTTAGTTTTTCCTTGGCTTCTGCTATGAGTTGCTTCACTTTTTCTTCGTCCATACCGTCTGTATGAAGAAAACCTAAACAATTCCTGATGGCATCTATATAGCCACAACCTTTTATCGCATAGTAAAGCTCGCGATTGTATACAAAGTCATTCTCGCAATTATCCAGCACGCATGCGAAGATGCGCTCTTTCCATGTGTCGAATGTTGGTTCGACATTTGAGCTATATACAGCTTTACCATTGGTTATTGACACCCCGTTTCTATTACTACATATCAACACGACGTGCTTTCCTGAAGCAGTAAGCAGTTTTTCTGTCAGGAGAATCACATAGTCGTATCCGTTTTGCAGTCCACTACCGCGGTATAGAATAACTAACGCTTTCTGTGGAATGGATGTCAATATAGGAATTTGTGCCTCCAAATCGGCTAAATTATTTGGATTCACTCTAAGCGACCTCACCATTCCTTTACCAAAGATATTTTCGCCTATTACACATGTTTGCTTAACGCAAGCCTCCTCGCCTCTATCTTTCCATCCGCAAAATGCCACAAGTGGCTTTTTGCGTGGAAGCAGGAAGTACTCCTCAAGAACCATTTCGTGCTTATCATATGTGAAGACATGCAACTCATCTTCCGGCAACAGACAGTTGACGCGCTTCTCTGTCATATCCTTGTCCTCCACAGCCACTTCTCCATTCAGACATTTCTCCGAGAACTCTCTAAAGAAATCTCTCTCAAGCAACTGTGATATTTTAAGCAGCAGGTCGGTGTCGAGACTTGTCTTGCCGAATATCTCGTATGTGGCAGAGCTGGACTTGCACAGTTCTCTGGCAAAGGCAGCCACTGAAGGAAACTTTGCCTTTACTTCCTTCAGAATCTCTTGTCCTATATGATATTTCTCCATAGAATTGTATTATTATTTATGTTATAGTTGTACAATGGTCGCAGACTGTCACCGGCTATCTCGAAAGCCACAATGTCGTGAGCGTACTCATTGCTTCCTACTTTAGCAGAGAGGAAGAACACATAGGAGCGATTGCCGTATTCATCGTCAAGACTTACAATCTTCTGCACTTCATGGTGGCTGTAATCATCATTAGGATGAGCAAGTCGTAGCAGAGGGCGATGCTCTTCGTGCAATTTGCCATCTTCTGATTTGAATTTCACCACACAATCTATGTCGGGTGCGGTTCCGCCTTCGCCTGTGTCATGCCAGATGGCTGTCACGAGACTGTCGTCAGAGACTATTGTATGGTAAATCTCGGTAGAGTCAGACTTACCATAGCTCTTATCAAGACTTGTATCGGAAGACTTGTTCAAACATGAAGAGCATATAGACAATGCCAACAAGGCTATGCTACAAAGTTGGAGTATCCTTTTCCCATTCCTCATCGTTTCCATTAGACATATATTCCCGTTTTAATTTTTCGTCTTCAAAATCACTCATAAACATACATTCTGCCAAAACCTCACCATCCTCTGCGTATTCGGGGTCGAATACAAGTCCTGGGAGAGTAAGCGGTTCTTCCTGTCCATATATGTATGAACCGATATAGACGTATTCCTTGGAAGGCTCTACCTTATCTTTATCTAAAAATACATCTCTTTCGCGTGCAAAATCAGAGTACTCATCATCATATCCTTCGAAATCGTTTAGTTCCCAAACAAAGCAAAGCTCGTACATCAAACATTCGAAGAAGAAACGTTCGTTGTTTGCTTCAACAAAGTGGCTATGCGTATCCTCTTGATAAAACATAGGATATAACTTCGGCTCAAACATCCAATTCAGACTTACTTCTTTGACAGTTTCCAGAATTTGCTCTTTGATGTGCTTGCTCCAAAGGCTGGTAACCTGATAGGCATAGTCTTTCTTTACTTTCAGATATATTTTCATTTTCTTTTCGTTTAGACATTTATTTTGATGGAGGAAAAATCTGATTGATGACGATTTTATTGTTGTCGTCAAGATACACTCCGTCTATATCACAAGAAACAGAGACAAAATCATAATCGTCTCTATTACTTGAATAGCAACCCATTCTTTCCCAAAATTCCTCGTGGAAGGCTTTCATTATCTTCTCGTATAGGTCGGGAGCCTTCTCCTGCAACCAAGGGTCGAACTTCTCCCAATAGTCCTCTTCCTCCACATCATGAAGAATGGTGTCTTGGGCTTCTTTCCATAATGCAAGCAACTTATCCGCTTCCTCGTCAGAGAATTTGACAGTAGCTCCGTTATTATCCCAATTTATATATATTTCTACATCAATCTCTTTCATTGTCAGTTGTATTGTTTAGTTACTTTATGATTGATGACTTGCCAGCCACTCCTTGGCAAGAGTGGTGGCAAAGCCGTAGAAGTCTTTCACGTGAGCATCTGACCATAGTTCTTCGTTGTTTTGAAGAAACTCCAGCAGTTGTTCTCTCAACTCTTGGTCCTCAGTCCTTTCAAGAACCATTCTGATGAGTGTAAGTGCACCGTCGTCACCCCAATTTTTGCGTATCATATTCTTTGTCGTTTAGTTGTTTTCTTTTTTACGAATCTCTTGCAGAATAGCTTCGCGCATCCACCATACGGCATACGAGGCAAACTTGAAGCCACGCGACTTGTCGAACTTATGGCTGGCACGTAACATTCCGTAACGACTGGCTGCAATGAGTGCTTCGTCAGAGAGTCCCTTGTCCACATACTGCCTTGCCACAGCCTTGACAAAGACAGAACCGAGTTCTGCCAACTCGTTCTCCGCATTGGAGTCGCCCTGCTGGATGAGGTCGATAAGACGCAAAGCCTCATCGTTGTCGATGATAGGCTTCTTTTCACAGTTTGTTGTAGAATTGTTGTTCATCATGTCTTTAATGTTTTTAGTTGTCGCGCGAAATTTACCCTGTTTTTCTGAAATAAAAAAATCAGACCTTGCAAAATCTGCTTAAGACTGGTTTTTATTGATTTCCTACTCGAAAAAACTGAATATGGCTTGGATAATCCAGCCAATAATCATAAAGACGAGTTGTATGACACTTGTTATTCTGTTACTTGTTTGCCTGTTTTGTCAATGGTAATCCATTCACCATTCAGTTTAACCTCTGCAGTTTCTGCTCCGAACCAAAAATAATCAGCATCTTCGTATTTGCAAGAGATTATTTCTTCACCATCTTTATTCACGAAGCCCCAACCTTCTTTAGATTGTACCCGTGCTAATCCGTAAGAAAAAGCATCAGCATATTTATATTTGCAATGGATTATTTCTTCACCATCTTTATTAATGAAGCCCCAACCTTCTTTAGAGTGTACTCGTGCTAATCCGTCAGAAAAAGCATCAGCATCTTTATATTTGCAAGGGATTATTTCTTCACCATCTTTATTCACGAAGCCCCAACCTTCTTTAGAGTGCACTCGTGCTAATCCGTCAAAAAAATCATCAGCATCTATATATTTGCAAGGGATTATTTCTTCACCATTTTCATTGACGAAGCCCCAACCCCAACCTTCGTTAGATTGCACGAGTGCTAATCCGTCAAAAAAAACATCAACATCTTCGTATTTGCAAGGGATTATTTCTTCTCCATTTTCATTGGCAAGGCCCCAACCTTCTTTAGACTTTACTTTTGCCATTCCTTTACGAACACTTTCAACTTCTTCATATTTGCAAGGGATTATTTCTTCACCGTCTTTATTGATGGTGCCCCAACCTTCCGCAGACTTTACTTTTGTTAATCCTAACCAAAAATAATGGGCCTCTTCATATTTACAAGAGATTATTTCTTCTCCATTTTCATTGACGAAGCCCCAACCGTCTGCAGACTTTACTCCTGCCAATCCTTCAGAAAAGCCACAGGCCTCTTCATATTTACAAGCGATAATCTCTTCGCCATCTTCATTGACGAAGCCCCAACCTTCTGCAGATTTTACTCGTGCTAATCCGCCAGAAAAAGCATCAGCATCTTCATATTTGCAAGGGATTATTTCTTCTCCATTTTCATTGACGAATCCCCAACCTTCTGCAGACTTTACTTTTGCTAATCCGTCAGAAAAAGCATCAGCATCTTCGTATTTGCAAGGGATTATTTCTTCACCGTCTTTATTGATAAAACCATACTTTCCGTCAAGTCTTACTTTTATCAAACCATTACAGATACAATCATCATGCCAGTCATACTTGCCATAGTTGCAACCATTTCCATTCCAATATTTATCTGCCAGTTCGTCGGCTTCTTCCTTTGTCATTGCCTTTTCAATGTTGTTGGCTACGAATCTATAGAAGGCACAATAGTTTGGCTCATAAAGTTCTGTAGCTTTGGTCCATTCCTGTGGAAAATCGTCAGGGCCATGACCATTGCAGATATTGTCAACAACTGCAGCAATACAAATCTCATCATCGTCATCCAGTCCGATGCCGAATATTGACAATTCTGATCCGTCACCATCATCGCCTTCACATTCGTCTTCCCAATCGGGCACGGCTATGTAGCGTTTGTTGCCCTGTTTATTCAGCAAGTCGATAACGGCATCTTTGGCTTTATCGTTGATAGCATTCATTTCGTTCAAGAATGCATCTGGGCTTATTTTTTCTGCTGTTTTGTTAGCCATATTATTTAAAAATTAAATTGATTATTAGTTGTTGCTCTCTTTTATGAATCTGCATATAAAGAGAAACATGTCTCATGTCTTTTAAAAAGTTCTGCCTACACCCTTTACAGCGTTTCGGCTGTCTCTGTTATAATCTCGACAACTGCATCATCGTAAATCAACCTCATACTCATTGAAATAGATGAAGCCGTCCTTCCAATGCTCACAGTTCCACTTGTGGATGTCATCAACAGTAAGAGTGTCACGTTTCAAGACACTTGCGAAATAGGCTAATGCCTCATCCATACTGTTGAACCGCTCGTAACCACACAAAACCGGCTCTTTCAAATGAAAGTCCACACTGACGCGTGTCGGGAAATATTTCCCCTCTGCATCATTTGTTACATAAGTCTCATCGCAATAACTTTCCACCATATAGTATATGGTCATACCTTCATAGTGGCTTTCAAGCGGATGTCGGAAGTCTGCCGTCACCCAATCTTCATCGGCTTCAATACTCAATGAATTATCTACGAACTCACATTTTATAATGTTGCCCCGAAGATATTGTTCTTTGGTATCTACTCCGAGACTATACACCATACTTGCATAAGATACAGACTTGTCTTTACCCTCTTCAAGCAATTTCTTGTTTAGAAGCGTCCTATACTGGTCATATATATCTTGAAGGTCATTTGGTTTGCCTTCAATGCGATAGTATACTGTGGTCAAACACTCCATAAAGCATGATTCTTTTTCAAATGTGACTTTCTTTTGTAGCGCACACGAGGCATAATCTCATAGGTTATTCCTTCGGAGTCACAAGACTATTGAAGTCGCGAGTCTCAAACTGAGCGGAATCATAGCCATGGATGTTAAAATCTGGATAATGGTTGTACTTGTTCTTTGGCACTATAATCTTTTCGAGAGATGTGCAGCCAATGAGCATCGTTGCGTTTGTTTCACCAATAAAACCTGTCAATGACGGATTCTCAAACTCAATCGTCTTTAGTGAAGTGCAGCCGGCAAACGCCATACGCTCCATAATCTTCACATTCTTGTTTAGATATACAGACTCCAGATGCTTGCAACTTGCAAAGGCTTTGTCATAAACAAGACATTTGCCTCCATCACTTATCTCAATGTTGAGACTCTTCAACCCTGAGTTTCTGAACGCAGACTTGTCGATAATCTTCAGGTGACTTGGAATATTTATCTCTTCCAAAGCTTTGCAGCCAGCAAAGGCACCTTCCCAAATCTTGCCCAACGTTTCAGGCAAGATTATCTCCTTCAAACTTTCACAAAGTGCAAAACACTCTTTGCCGATGAATTCTACTCCAGGCATTGTAACCTTGAAGAGTTTGCGGCAGCTTGCGAAAACTCTTGTGCCCAAGTCGACAACAGATTCTGGCAACACCACATCATGAAGATTGTCTAGTCCTTGGAATGCCTCGTCACAGATTGCCTTCACACCATCTTTCACTTCAAGGTACTCTGGATTGCCGAGTACTCTCAACAAACGAAGTCCATCCTCGCTGTAGATTGGTCCAGAAACCTTGTTGCGTCTGGCTTTCTTGATTATTGCTTGATCTTCTTTTGTCAATCTTGTATTCATCATATTTATTATTTTTTTAGTTGTATCCATAAAAGATATGATATTTCTCCATTTTAGTATTTTATTTATTCTGGTGCAAAGGTATATGTTTTTATGCCTTTATCCTCTATAGTCATTATCGGACAAACAGGAATGAAGTGTCGGAAAAACCGGAAATTGCACATAAAATGCAATTTAGCATACCAAAGTTACTAATTATTATTGGTATCGTAAAAAATAGGGCCGAATTATTTCAAGTAGAGTTGGCAAATAAAAAAGTTTGCCTTTACAGCTGTAAATTGCAGTTTAGCGGTTAGTCTGCCTGACAATATTTGCATTTCTGATGCTCAATACT
>ULVP01065308.1_pt1 | contig 36473 bp, 27 predicted proteins | sample 1959551 | NCBI WGS metagenome assembly ULVP01 (sample SAMEA4835789, study PRJEB28245) | human gut metagenome | biome: gut microbiome; material: fecal sample | place: Denmark | collected 2008 | reverse complement strand
TAATAATGTAGGGAACAGCGTCCTCTACGTCCCACTCTCACCATTCTCAAAGTCCTTATTCCAACAACTGTCAGCATTCTTTAAAGCCATTTAATTTCATATAAACTTATTAATTTACAGAAAATTAAAATATTTTTATCTATATGTATTGACAGAACGCTAAATATTTGTTATCATTAAACAGAACAGATAGAGGTGCAGTTGAAATGAGTATCATTTTTCGTGTGACCCCACACAACAGCGTCCCAACGCCTATGGTAAATGAGAAAGGTAAAACTGCCGAAGCGGAGTATCGGGAACACTCCTGCTGACTGTTAGTTTAATAGACTATCAGTTGTCATCATTACAAATGGTGGAGTGCTATCGGCATAAATTTTTATGTCAACATTCTTATTATATTGTATGATGAACTGGTTTTCAACCAGTTTTTTTATTATTTGTTTATTTTTTATGTTTTGTGCAAAATAACATTTGAACAGCGGCATATTTTAGTGTATAACGCCAAAGAAAATTGTTACCATGGCACAGGAAAAGGAGTTTTAATATGAAAAAGTACAATGTCGGTATCATCGGTGCAACAGGAATGGTAGGTCAGAGATTTTCTCTGCTTCTTGACAAACACCCATGGTTCAATGTAGTATGCGTTGCCGCTTCACCACGTTCAGCAGGCAAAAAGCTCAAGGACGCAGTTGCAGGCAAGTGGAAGCTTTCAGAGCCTCTGCCGGAAGCTATCGGTGAGCTTACAGTTCTGAACGCCGAGGAGGACGTTGAGAAGATCGCTTCAATGGTAGATTTCGTATTCTGCGCAGTTGATATGAAGAAAGACGAGATAAGAGCCCTTGAAGAAAAGTATGCAAAGGCTGAATGCCCTGTTGTATCAAACAACTCCGCACACAGACATACTCCTGATGTTCCAATGGTCATTCCTGAGGTAAACCCTGAGCATATCGAGATAATCGCCTCACAGAGAAAAAGACTTGGCACAAAGAGAGGATTTATCGCAGTTAAGTCTAACTGCTCACTCCAGTCTTACGTTCCTGCTCTTGCTCCTCTTATGGATAAGTATAAGGTAACAAAGGCTCTTGCCTGCACATATCAGGCAATTTCAGGCGCAGGCAAGACATTTGAAAGCTTCCCTGAGATACTTGACAACGTTATCCCTTATATCGGCGGCGAGGAAGAAAAGTCTGAGAAAGAGCCTCTTAAGATCTGGGGTCATATCGAGGGCGACGTTATCGTTGACGCAACAGCTCCAGCTATCACAACACAGTGCCTGAGAGTTCCTGTTTCCGACGGTCACACAGCAGCAGTTTTCGTATCATTTGAGAATAAACCTTCTAAGGAAGAGATCCTTCAGGCTTGGAAAGATTTCAGCGGTGTTCCACAGGAGCTTCAGCTTCCAAGCGCTCCAAAGCAGTTCCTTAACTACTTCACAGAGAACGATCGTCCACAGGCTAAGCTCGACAGAAACCTTGAGGGCGGCATGGCAGTTTCTATAGGCAGACTGAGAGAAGATTCACAGTATGACTATAAGTTCGTTTGCCTTTCACACAATACACTGAGAGGTGCGGCAGGCGGAGCAGTTCTGCTGGCTGAGCTTCTTGCAGCAAAGGGCTATTTTGACTAATATAACACATATATACGCACGAAAGGAGTGCTGTTTATGAAAAAGACTATTTTCACAGGCGCAGGCGTTGCTATCGTTACACCTATGAACGCTGACGGCTCAATCAACTTTGACAAGCTGGGTGAGCTTATCGATTTCAACATCGATAACGGCACAGACGCTATCATAATCTGCGGAACAACAGGCGAAAGTGCTACCATGACAGATGAGGAGCATATCGAGTGTATCCGCTATGCTGTTGAAAAGACAAATCACAGAATTCCTGTTATCGCAGGCACAGGCTCAAACCATACAGAGTATGCCGTAAACCTTTCTAAGAAGGCTGAGGAGCTTGGTGCTGACGCTCTGCTTTGTGTTACACCTTATTATAATAAGACTTCACAGGCAGGACTTATCGCACACTTCTCCGCTATCGCAAAGGCTGTTACACTGCCTATCATTCTTTACAACGTACCGTCAAGAACAGGTGTGAACATTCTTCCTGAAACCTGCCGTGAACTTGCAAAGATTGACAATATCGTTGCTATCAAGGCAGCAAGCGGAAACATCAGCCAGATAACACAGGTAGCAGCTCTCTGCGGCGATGACCTTGATATTTATTCAGGCAACGACGATCAGATAGTTCCTATCATGGCTCTGGGCGGAAAGGGTGTTATCTCAGTTCTTTCCAACTGTATGCCATTTGAAACACATGAGATCACACAGCTCTGCCTTGATGGAAAGTACGAGGAAGCAAGAGAAAAGGTATTCAAGACCCTTGGTTTTGCAAAGGCACTTTTCAGCGACGTAAACCCTATCCCTGTCAAGGAAGCTCTTAATCTTATGGGCTTTGAGGTCGGCGAGTGTCGTCTGCCGCTTGTAAGAATGAGCGATGATAAGATAGAAAAGCTGAAAGCGTCAATGAACGCTCTCGGACTTATCAAGTAAAAAAATACAAAGGGCGGAGAAATTCGCCCTTTATGTTTACCATTATAAAATTGTACTAATGTAAGGGTTGGCGTCCCCGACAGCCCAAACGCTGTCTTTGACATTATCACTTACGTTTATCTACAAATCAAAAAGAAAAGGAATGATATAAATGACTAAGATCGCAATATGTGGCGCCTGCGGAAAAATGGGCAGGTTCATATATGACGTTATATCAGAGCGTGACGACTGCACAGTAAGCGCAGGTATCGACAAATTTGGCGAGGCTTATGCAGACTTCCCTGTAGTAAAAGAACCTGCCGACCTGCCTGAAAAGCCTGATGTAATAATCGACTTCTCACACCCTTCCGCACTGGACGGACTTCTCAGCTATTGCCTTTCAAACGGCACTGCACTTGTTATCGCAACAACAGGCTATACAGAAGAGGATACAGCGAAGATACACAAGGCTTCCGAGCAGATACCTGTTTTCTTCACATTCAACATGACCCTTGGTATCAATCTTCTTGCAAATCTTGCAAAAACTGCCGCAAAAGTTCTTGGCGGTCAGTATGATATCGAGATAATCGAGAAGCACCATAACCAGAAGATAGACGCTCCGTCAGGCACTGCTATCATGCTTGCAGACGCAATAAACGAGGAGCTTGACAACAAGTATCACTATGTTTACGATCGTCATTCTGTAAGAGCAAAGAGAGAAAAGACCGAGATCGGTATGCACTCTGTCCGTGGTGGCACTATTGTTGGCGAGCATGAGATAATCTTTGCAGGCAGAGATGAAGTCATCTCCCTCAAGCACGAAGCTCATTCAAAGCAGGTTTTCGCTGTGGGTGCAGTGAATGCAGGCGTTTTCCTTTGTGGAAAGCCGGCAGGACTTTACGCAATGAGCGATCTTCTTGCTTCACTTTAATTAAATATCAGATACAGTGGGCGTCCTTGATGTCCTGCTCTTTCGGAGATTTTTTAAACTCTCAGGCTGCTGTTTTATACGGCAGCCTTTTTTCATACAAAAAAATAGCCGTGCGTGATTTTTTACGCACAGCCATTTCATTACATATTCTTATCAAGCTCCAAAGTCGTTTTCTCACGCTTTGTGAGCTTTTTCCATTGTGCTTTGTACCCTGCATAGATCATTTTCCACTCGGATTCATCAGGAACATATCCACCGAAGCAGGTCTTTTCAAAAAGATCTATAAGACCGCCAAGCTCAACTCCACGCCTCTTAACAAGGTATTCTCTTATCATTTCAGGCGTGTATCCCAATAGCTTATCATTAGAAGATATGGTCAAAAGCCTTACCACCCGCCTGTAAAGCCTTATGACTTTGTCGCCGTTATCTCTGAATTTAAGTGACAGTCTGAAAAATACCTCGATAATTCTGTTAAGGAATACGAAAACCACAAGCACAAACGCTACACCGATAAACAGTGCGATCCTGCTGAAATAGCTTACAAAAGTTGAAACATCAAAGTTCGTACCATTTGCACTGTAGTCACGCTGATAGCCCGGAACTGTCGGGTCAAAAGTCATCCAGCCAATGCCTGTGATAAAGACCTCTACAAAAGCGTGAGCATGGCTATCTCTTACCACAAACTCTCCACGTTCATTCTTTTCATATGCTGCAAAGCCCTCAACATACCTTGCTGGAAGTCCCAGCATTCTCGCCATAAGCGTCATGCTTGTGGCATAGTTCGTGCAGTTTCCGCGCTTGCTCGTGAAAAGAAAATATGCGATAGACTCATCGTCAGGCTCATACTCGTTATCGTAAACATAGCCGTTCTGCTCAAAATAATCCACAAGCGCCTGAGCTTTCTCATAATCATTTTTGCAGTTTTCCGTTATGCTCTTTGCAAGAGCCTCCATTTTTCCGCCTTTATCGTCATATGCAGAAACATCTGTGTACAACGCATATATCTTATAAATATTCAGCGCTTGATTTGATGTGACATCTCCGTTTGTCAAACCATAAGAAAGCAGAAGTTTGAACTGATTTTCGGTCATATCAAGATTTGCCGCAGCCTGTCTTTCGTTCTCCGTTTCAGGGATATACTCAAAGCTAATGCCAAGCTTATTTCCTGCGGTGTCATATGGTCTGTAGACCTCGCTGTGAGTTGTTTTGATATAAACGTTGTTCTCCCCTGGGGTTATCATCAGCGGAGCAGGGATATAGCTAGGGGTAAAGCTGTCGCTGAACTGATTCATGACTGCCTTTTCACTGAACAGGTCATCAGGGAACTGTGACCTGTCCACGCCAAGATCCTTGGTGTAATCCTTATCTGCAAGTGACTTTGCTATGCTGTAAACATAGCTCGGTGAGTTCACCTCGTTGTCACCGTAAAGATGAACATTTTTGTCAATATCAAAATCGTAGAAGCTATCGTCTGTTACCCACTTCTCGTTTCTGAAAAGGTCAAAGGATTGTCTGCGGAGGTAAATGACCTGTTCATCAGAGGTTGTGGTGAAGTTGAAAAGTATCTCGCCCGTTGCGTCTGCGCCAAATCTTGGGGAAGACTCATCACTAAGATTGTCATATGTGCCACTGCTTTTGATATTCACATCAAAGAAGTTGCTATTTTTTTCAAGATAAGATGTCTTTGAGGAAGTCGGCATAAGCATTGCAAGCGCACCCACAAGGGTAACGAAAACCGCCGATGCCGCCACATAAGAGCCGTTTATAACAAGGTCATGCTTGCTCTCGTCTGAAACAAGTCTGCTGTGCACCATAAGTGCAATGAACACAGTGAGCATTATGGTTATGTCAAGAGTATCCATTGAGTCGGCACGCTTACCGTAAATAAAAAACGGAAAAAGCACAACGAGCATCGTTCCAAAGCTTCTATAGCGCACAATGGTGAAATAATAAAGCACCGAAATGATAAAGAAGCCTAGTCCCACAAACAGAAAGTAGAAATATTCATCTATCTGACCTATCTCCTGCCTGTTTACATAAAACCAATTGATAAATGATTTCCCAGAATGTTCAAATCCAGCACGAAGAAGCTGAAAGCCCAAAAACAGCACTGCCACCATAAGGGCGGTATAGACAAGACCTCGCAGGACTTTTTTCGGCTTTAGCCACTCAAAAAGAGCGAACAGCAGACATTCATAGACCACATATCCAAAAGTATAAAGTCTGACATTGTCTACAAGATAGGTCTTAAAGATTATGTTCATGACCACTGCTCCAAGGAGCAGCGGCAAAGCATATTTTGAAAGAATATTCACAAGGGTGTTTTTTATCTGAGCAGTTTTAGTATTCAAAAGCCACACCCCCTATGTCATTTTACGAAACTCGAAAGTTTCGTCTACAAGCCACATATTTTCTGTCTGCTTATCAAGACCGCTAAGACGTGTCACTACAAAAGAGCCGTTAAATTCTTCTATAAGAGAAGAAAATTCCCCCTGAGAAGTCGCCATGCAGGCTGTGAAGCAGATAGGAGCTGTCTTGCCTATCTCATGAGAAAAGGCAAAACGCTTTTCCTGCGGATATGGTGCTATTGCCGCAAGGTCGTTTTGAAGCTCTATTATATCACCTGCCTGCTTTATTTTCATGCTTTTCCAGCCGTCAAGATAATAATTATACTCACTCTCAAAGCCCTCCATGATAAGCATTGAAAGCATTGCAAGGCTCGCTTCGACTATATTATCGATATTCATAGCAAACATGGGGTCATGATTCTCGCTTGGTATATCAAGGAAAAACGCCTGACTTGAAGCCGTGACCTTTTCATCAAGGCGCACCATAAGCTCGTCACGCTTTGAAGAAAGCTTCCAGTTTATTCTTTTCAGCGGGTCGCCTATCTCATACTGTCTGTGGTCATAGCCCGGAACGCCTGTAAGACCAAGTGCATTTTCATCTGATTCGCTTTCGTTATCGTCAAATGAAGCGTTCTCGGAAGTTGCTTTAAGAAGCTCTGTTTGAGAGCCAGTGTCAGGGATATTCGGCATTATCTTTATTTTTCCCACGGCTTTTTCATAACGTGAACTGTCAAGGTGCAGGGTGATTATTCCAAGATAGTCATGCAAACGTATGCTTTTTATTTTCACTGTGCCAAGACCTGCATAGCGTGTTTTCAGCTTAATGCTGACGCTTTGCTGTCTGCCGCCTGCCACGATAGTTTTAAATTCAAGTGGGCTTACAGCACCGATATTATCTGAACACTCTGCCGTTACCTCAACAACGCATGAGGGAATAATGCGTATTGCATTTAAAAGCATTATGTCAGCGTCAAACTCCTCGTTCTTTGCACTTATTTCTGTGGAAAGCTTTATGGCTGCCACAAGTTTACGCTTGGTAATGAGAAGTGCCGCAAGAGATATCACAAAAGCTATAGCTAAAAGATAAAGCACAAGCGTACCGCCGCTTCCGTTTATATAAACTCTAAGCAGTATCGCCACCGCCACGCAGGTAAGATAACCTAAAAGATTTTTCATGGGGTCATATCCTCTATTTCTCTATTGCGTCAGGTGATTTTACTGTAAGAGCGATATTTTCAAGAGCTTTCCTTTCATTTTCAAAGGCGGATTTGCCTTTTGGAGAAAGCATAAGTCTATGTGCAAGAACGTCAGGCATAACAGCCTTGACATCATCTGGCATGACAAATCCTCTGCCCTGAACAAAGGCATAGGCTTTTGAAGCTTTGAGCAGTGCGATGCTTCCACGGGGAGAAACGCCAAGCTTTACATAATCTGAATTTCTTGTTGCGGTAACAAGGCTCAGGATATATTTTCTCACGGAAAGCTCTGCGGTTACATTTTCAGCGTAGCCCATAAGCTCACGGACGTTTTCAAGGGTCATGACAGGCTGGATATTCTTTGCAAAGCCTGATCTTTCGGCTCTTGACATAATATCAAGCTCATCATCATATGAGGGATAGCCCATTGATATCTTCATAAGAAATCTATCCATTTGGGCTTCAGGCAAATGATAAGTGCCGTAAGTTTCCACAGGGTTTTGTGTGGCAAGCACCATAAATGGTGACGGAAGTTCATGAGTTTTACCGTCAATTGATATCTGATGTTCTTCCATGACTTCAAGCAAGCTTGACTGAGATTTTGGGGAGGCTCTGTTTATTTCGTCTGCCAAGAGGAAATTGCACATTGCCACACCCTCTTTATACTCAAGCTCATGAGTTTTCTGGTCTATCATAGAAAAGCCAACGATATCGGACGGCATAACGTCAGGGGTAAGCTGGATACGGTTATATTTGCCGTCCACTGACCTTGCAAGGGCTGATACAAGCTGAGTCTTGCCTACTCCAGGCACGTCCTCGATAAGAACATGACCGCCGCAAAGCATGGCTGTGATTATTTTAAGCACAGAGTCTGTCTTGCCGACGATAACTTTTTCGATATTATCTGTGAGAAGTTTTACCTTTTGGTTCAATTTTTTTATCCCCCTTTTTATCAGGTGTTCTGTTTGGTGTGAGCGATATCATTTTTCTTTTTAAAAGAACCACATTTTCGATACCTGTGGTATGCGGGAACATATCAACGGGCTGGATAAGCTGTGCTTTATAGCCTATTTTTGCAAGAAGCTTCAAATCACGCTCGAGAGTTTCTATTTTACAGGAAACGTAGACTATCTTTTCAGGTCTGAGTTTGCCCAAGGCTTCAACAAATTCTTCTGTTGTGCCTGCTCTTGGAGGGTCAAGGAAAACTGTATCACAGCTCTCACCTGCCTGCGCAAGCTTTGTCATGAACTCACCTGCGTCCTCATTATAAAACCTGATATTGTCAAGCTTATTGAGCTTGGCATTTGAAACTGCGTCCTTTACGGCTTCGGCATTAAGCTCAACGCCTGCCACGTCTGCACCGCTTTTTGCAGCGATAAGACCGATAGTACCTGTTCCGCAATATGCATCGATAACTTTATCGCCTTTTTTAAGCTCGGCACAGGAAACTGCTTTAGAATAGAGCTTTTCGGTCTGCTCGGGGTTCACCTGATAGAAAGAATGAGGTGATATTCTGAACTTACAGCCGCACATCTCGTCGGTGATATAGCCTTTGCCGTACATTATAATATCACGGTCGCCCAAAGTAAGAGGAACTCTGCCTTTATTAACGTTTTGGACGATAGTGGTTATATACGGGTGTTTTTCAGTAATAGCTTTAACGAAATTTTTCTTCGCAGGAAATATGGGGGTAGCTGTAACTAGCACGAGCATTACCTCGCCTGTTGTTTGGGAGGTACGGATAAGGGTATGCTTAAGAAGGCCCTGACCACTTTCCTCGTTATATGGAAGGATACGGAAGTCAGCCATAAGTTCTTTAAGGGTAGCGACTATTTGCTGTGCTCTTATATCCTCCAAAAAGCAATCGTCAGTTATTACCATGCTATGGGTAGAGGACTGATACACTCCTGAGACGATACGCTTTGAGCTATTGACCTTATAGACAGTTTGGACTTTATTGCGATAATTATAGGGGTCGTCCATAGTTATTATCTGCTGAGGTCTGCAAAAGCGGCTCAACATTCTATCGGCTTTTGCCTGCTTCCATTCTATTTGCTGGGCGTAGACCTTATCCAACTGACAGCCGCCGCAGCGTTTAAAGCAGCTACATTTTTTCTCGCCTGTTGACTTATCGATAATGGTATGTTTATTCATCACATTTACTCTTTTCATTATGTATAAATTTTATTTTAAGTATACCATTTTATATGAATAATGTCAACAAAGGCGGTTATAACAATTAAATTTAGCAGTATGCTCACGGGGTATAGCTAAGGTGTGTCGGTATAAATATTCAATTTTCAAGCTTCAGACGGAGTGCAGGAAGTGCTTTTCTGTGCGATCAGAACCTCTCATCGTGTTCACCTAACTCACGTTGACAAAATGTTTCCTCATACACTGTCGCTCCGCAAGGTTTCCGATTTGTGGTGAAACCTCTTCTACTTATACACGAAAAGTGGGTATTTTGTTGCAGAAAAAATGCAACAATTGCAGAAATGTTGCCAAATTAAATTATAAATCATTTGTTTGCACAAATTTGGGGGTGTGAATTGGCGGATTTGACGGAAAACACATGAAAAATGTATAGTATTTGGGTATAAAAATACCGCCCGACCTTAGTCAAGCGGTTATTTGTATTATTCAATATCGATTATCGGCTCCCACCGATAATGTCCGTTGCACTCTTTGTTAGTGCAGACAAAGTAATGTGCCTTATCTGCTGTTGTATTCACAGGAACATAGTAGCCGTTATGGCAAACAGGACACTCAACTTTTTCGCCTTTTTTTAACTTCGTGAGAATATCATTTTCTTCTGCCATGAACATAGCCCCCTTTTCTCCAGTTAAATTCAGGATAAACGTCTTTTACTGCAAGCTTTGAACACCACACAGCACTTGCTGTGATCTGAGCGGATAACGTACACCCTAAGTCCTGCGTTGAAACGAAAATTGACTCACACGCTCACGTGGAGCGTGACCCCACAATTGAAAATGATAACCACAGGTCAATGGATTTCAACTCACACGCTCACGTGGAGCGTGACAATTGCTTTCGGTTGTGTACCGAAATGTTCAAATATTTCAACTCACACGCTCACGTGGAGCGTGACAGTGAATTTTTAGTTACTAGAAATGAAAATATTGGATTTCAACTCACACGCTCACGTGGAGCGTGACCATTTCCGTCTGTATCAATTATTGATACTTGCAGATTTCAACTCACACGCTCACGTGGAGCGTGACGAGCCGTGGCATACCGAAGACCATAGGGCTTACAGACATTTCAACTCACACGCTCACGTGGAGCGTGACTCTATCACGATAGAGTCTTTTCAGAACAACGATTATTTCAACTCACACGCTCACGTGGAGCGTGACCTCGATTGCGGAACTTTGGCTGTTGACTATAATCATTTCAACTCACACGCTCACGTGGAGCGTGACACCCAATGCAACCATTTACAAAAGTTCACATAAATTTCAACTCACACGCTCACGTGGAGCGTGACCGAGTGACGATATAATTATTGGAAAAATGAGTGATTTCAACTCACACGCTCACGTGGAGCGTGACCTTTTTGTGAAACAAAATATGGAGCTTTGCAAAATTTCAACTCACACGCTCACGTGGAGCGTGACCAATTTTCATAATAATACGTTTCGTAATGCAAAAATTTCAACTCACACGCTCACGTGGAGCGTGACTGGACTTCCTTATTCAGAAAATGCAGGAAAGCATATTTCAACTCACACGCTCACGTGGAGCGTGACGTTCCTCGAGTACATCTTCATTGAGAAAACGGCGATTTCAACTCACACGCTCACGTGGAGCGTGACGTGGTGGAACAAGCGGCATTTGCGGCATTAGATATTTCAACTCACACGCTCACGTGGAGCGTGACGCGTTGGTAAATGAAAATGTCTAAGAAATCAGATTTCAACTCACACGCTCACGTGGAGCGTGACACAGGTCAAGACGTTTTTCGCTGGTGGCTTGGTGATTTCAACTCACACGCTCACGTGGAGCGTGACTATCAGGCGGTATTTGATATAACCTACTACGAGATTTCAACTCACACGCTCACGTGGAGCGTGACGCTGATAGACCAATACGCACACGTCTTTCTTACATTTCAACTCACACGCTCACGTGGAGCGTGACGCCCATAGCCGATTGTGAAGCCTGCGAAGTCGCAGATTTCAACTCACACGCTCACGTGGAGCGTGACGAATATTTCAAGCGTGCAAACGCAGTTTATGAAATTTCAACTCACACGCTCACGTGGAGCGTGACTTTACTGCTCAGAGGGTCTTAATATAGATTTATCATTTCAACTCACACGCTCACGTGGAGCGTGACGTGAGAGCAGACCGCTGAGCCGTTCATGGTTAAATTTCAACTCACACGCTCACGTGGAGCGTGACTATTACACCCCTTTAAAATAGTTGCAACTATTCATTTCAACTCACACGCTCACGTGGAGCGTGACCGGGGTTCGTAACACACATTCCAAATAAACTATTATTTCAACTCACACGCTCACGTGGAGCGTGACTTAGATATTTCATAATGATTAAAAGATATATCATCATTTCAACTCACACGCTCACGTGGAGCGTGACTAGCACTTTAGCACTTTACCATGCTAAAGTGGGAATTTCAACTCACACGCTCACGTGGAGCGTGACCCGTTAAAATCGACGCTTGTACTAATTATTTTACATTTCAACTCACACGCTCACGTGGAGCGTGACAAAGTTGGCAAAAACTTGTAAAATAATTAGTACATTTCAACTCACACGCTCACGTGGAGCGTGACAATACCAGCGTTATAATAATTAGTGCTGTCGGTATATTTCAACTCACACGCTCACGTGGAGCGTGACGATACGCAAAGACTAGTTATCACATGACCTTGCAAATTTCAACTCACACGCTCACGTGGAGCGTGACGGGTGACTTTACATTTATGGGAACATATGGAAACATTTCAACTCACACGCTCACGTGGAGCGTGACTTTGTACTGTTGTAAACGTTGAATAGCGTGAAATATTTCAACTCACACGCTCACGTGGAGCGTGACAATGCAGCTATAACTTCATTTTCCGTATCAAGTCATTTCAACTCACACGCTCACGTGGAGCGTGACACGCTTCACAATTTCATTGTTCTTTACATAGCAGATTTCAACTCACACGCTCACGTGGAGCGTGACAAAATCAAATATTAGCAATAAACAAATATACAAATTTCAACTCACACGCTCACGTGGAGCGTGACTATCGGAAATATTTTTGACACCCCTGAATTTCTGAATTTCAACTCACACGCTCACGTGGAGCGTGACAACCGCCGTCAATCAGTATGCGTTTGTCGATGTATTTCAACTCACACGCTCACGTGGAGCGTGACTTGTGGCATGACAGGTCATTTCGTACAGCTTGCAAATTTCAACTCACACGCTCACGTGGAGCGTGACGCATGGGGATACAGGCCGAACGGCATAGCAGGAAAGATTTCAACTCACACGCTCACGTGGAGCGTGACACTTGATGTTGTGTATATCTGGTGCTTGCTCAACGTGATGCGGACTTATTTTTTTATTTAATGGGTATCGGTTTGATTTTGTTCACTGTGCGTTCACAAATAGCATGGCATTTTCATGCGAACTTACTAGGGATTTGTGGATCACTTGGGGTACGCTGGTCAAAATATTAGGACGCCTTCGGGGTCATAGGTTTCTTTGATGCCGTAGTGTTCTATTCTATGCTTCCAATTGTTTCCTAAGTAATATATCCGCAGACTATCATGCTTTGGGTCTATTATTTTCAGAAGTTTATCTTTCACTTTCAGAAAAGTGCCATAGTCTACGTCTATTTCAAACACGCTGTTCTGCACTCGCTGACCATAATTTTGACACTCTTTCGATACTTTTCTGAGCCTTGTTTTGCCCTTATTATCCGTGGTAGACACGTCATAGCTTACTAAGGTCATCATTTATATCACCTCTATTTCAGCAAATAGTTCGGGTACTCGTCTAGCTCGCCACGGATATATTTTGCGAGAAGCGAGCTTTGCACATATGGGAGTAGCCCTTGCTGTATCTTTTCGCCCAGATATGGGTGGACTATGCTTGTGCGCTTACGCTCCTGCCATGCGGTGAGGACTTTTTTCTTGCCCTCTTTGGAGAGGTATACTGCGCCACTGACCTGAGTTTCAAAGTCCTCGGGCTTTATCATTTTCAAGTTTATCATGGTAAGCACAAGTCGCTCCACCACGCAGCGAACTTCCTCAACAAGGTCGCAGGACAGGCTGCTTCTGCCTGAACGCAGGGCGTGGTAAAAGCCGAGGCAGCTATCAAGTCCTACGCTTTCAAGGGCTGATGTATATGATGAAATTGCGATAGTATACAGAAACGAGAGCATAGCGTTTACTCTGTCGAGGGGTGGGCGTTTGGTGCGGTTGGCAAGGTAAAAATCTTCTTTTTGGTGGAGTATCAGTCGGTCAAATATATCAAAATATGCCTTTGCACAGCTTCCCTCTATACCCATGATGATATCTTTATCGGCAGTTTCATAGACGGTCTTTATGCCGTTTTCAAGATATTTTATACAATCTGTAAGCGCTCCGTCACTGTTTATATCCGGGTTATCGTGAAGCGAACGTCTGATAAGATAACGTGTATTTGAAAGCTTTGCGGCGACAGTATTCCTGATAAGGTCGAGCTGAGGAATAGAAAAAAGCTCAAACTGCTCTTTTCGCAGATAGACGTTGCCCTTTGTTTTGCCCTGAACTCTTGCGAGAAATTTACCTTGAGGAGAAATAAAATTAACGGCTATGCCATATTCTGCACACTTGCCCATAAGCGCAGGTGAACAGCCAGAATAGCTGAAAATATAGATATCCTCGATATTAGTAAAAGGCACACGGAACTTCTCGCTGTCCTCTGCCCTGCACACTATGTTTTCGCCGTCAAGTGTGAGGTAGGCAGTTTCTTCGAGAATATAAAGTGAATTGAGCAGTTTACGCATTGTTTTCGCCTCCGTTCATGGAGAAAATCGTATTTTTCACGCTATATTTCTTCACTTTTGGAAAGCACATATCCGACAGTGAACAGCCTGAACATTTCTGACCTTTTACACGCTTTGGGATAATATCCGCTGCAAGTATCTCACGCATTTTTCCAAGATAGTCGCAAAGCATTTTATCATACTCTGCGCCCTGAGTATCAAAGGGCAATTCTGATCGTCTGCGCACATCTGCATAGTACAGAAAACATCGGCTATTGCAATGAAATACGTTATCCACGCAAAGCTTCTGCGCATAGACTTGTATAGCGTCGGTCTGATTGAACTCCCCTGCTTTGGGTCTGGTGGGTTTATACTCCACAATTTCCACACGGAATGTGCCGCCCAGGGTATCTATATAGTCGCCGCATTTGTCACGGACGAACTCGATACAATCTACAACTCCGAAAATATTGTACTTAGGGTCATCGTTATACACTGCCACGTCACTTCGGACGATCTTACGCTTATTTTCAAAGTTACGCTCGCCGCTGTGGACGTTCTCATGGAGGAGGTTTGCTTTGACGACAAAGGCGTTTTCAGCCCAGTCGTCATTAACTTCTAAAAGAGCAAACCTGCGTGGACAATACATATAATGCTGTATGTCACGGATATTGATAGTTACATCTTCGCTCATCAGAGCTTTTCAATAAGGGTAACGCCCTCAGGCATATCCTTATCTATGGAGATATCATAGTCTGAGTAATGTCTTGGAGTTGTCACGCCGTCTTTGAGCTTAACTGACACCTTGTCAAAGAGGATATGTGCAGGGGCATTGCCCAGGGCGGAGTCATGCTTGAACACGATAAGCTTACGCATACAGAGCTTTCCTCTTGCGGCGCTTCTGTCATGCTCGAACATATTGATGATAGATGTCCAAAGAAGCTCAAGATCGTCCTCACTAAAGCCTGTTATCTTCTGAGCGAGCATTGCGGAAACATAGCCCTCGCCACGATAGAGAGCGTATGGGATTATGCTCTTTTTGCCCATTTCGGTCTCACCGCTCTGCTGTCTGTCTTCTGTTGTTCTTGCCTGTCTTGTGATTGTGATATCCTGAGCAAAAACAGGGTCGATACTTCTTGCAAAGTTGAGCTGGACAGGTCCTCTTACAATGCCGCATGGATCGTCACCTGTACTCATTACTGCACCGAAAGTTCTTACATCAAAGTAGTTCTGACAGATATAGTCACGAGCCTGCTTAACGTCATCAGGATTCTTGCCTTTCTGCTTTGTGGCAAGGCCAAGGGTATTATAAGCTTCGGTGAACTTTGTATTGAGGGCTTTGTCTGCCTTGATAAGGATATTGTAGCCTGCTTCGCCCTCTTTGGTAAGCTCCACAAAGTTTCTTATCTTCCTTTTAAGGCACACGTCTGTAACGATACCGAGGCTTGTTTCGGGGTCTGTTCTAGGCATATTGCCTGCGTCAGGGTCGCCGTTTGGGTTGCCGTTCTCAACGTCAAAAAGCATTACAAATTCATATCTGTTCTTGATTGCGTTTTCCATAATATTTCGTCCTTTCTTTATTCTTCTGATTTTTTGGTGTAAAGCGCTTTATTCTGCTGTGCATAGCCTACAATAAATCTGCCCTGATCGTCCAGGGAGAGTGTAGACGGGAATTTGCCGTCAAGTCCGTCAAGTATCTCTCCGCAGAGTTTGTTATAGAATATTGGGCTTGAAAGCTTCTTGATATGGTTTTGTGAAAGCTTATACAGCTTTGGAAAAACTGTTGACGGCTTTGAGCACGCAGAAGCAAAGTATGAATCCTTAATTGTTCTGTTAAGTCCTCCGCCTGAAGCGTCCTGCTGGATCTTTTCAAGCACTGCGAAAAGTCTTCCACAGAGATAAGCCTGATTTTTGTTTTCAAGGTCTAATGACATTTTGATCTCCTCCTTATTTTGCTTACGGTTTATGCAGCCTTTTATCAAGCCTGCCCTTGTATCATTGAGTTTTATAAAATGGTTGTTCTCCTCGTCGCTGTCGGTCTTGACCCTTGTTATTACTGTGGAAAGCAGTTCGTCAGGGTATCTTGTGCCTTTGAGTATTGCTTCAAAAAGTGCGGCGGTGAGAGGTGACGGAACTTTTTCTTTGGACGATTTTGGTGAGATAAGCTCACGCTTGATTCGTTCAATGCTTACTTGATGCTGACCCTCAGTAAACGTGATATCCTGCTGATGTTTGAGTACATTGTCAAATATCCTGCCGAACTTATCGTGGAAGATGAACTTCTGGGATATTCTGGAGCTGTTGGGTGTGAAGCCTGCAACGTAAAATTCTACGTTAGGGTCATAAGGCATATCGGCTGTCCTGCCCTGTTTAAGCTGGGTCATGACAGTGTTTATGTTTCGGTCGGCTTCGTTCACAACGGTTTTATTTAATTCGTCCTCAAATCCGCTGAACATACCGGCAAACATATTGCATTCTTCTACATCGTTCTTCTTCATTGCGAAATAGACTATTGTCATATCGTCAAAAGTCTTATAATGGCTCCTGTCAGCAAGCAGAGAATTAAACGCAGAGGTATACATTTTCATGGCTTTCTCAGAAACATTGCTGTTGTATGACTGCTTCTTGCCATAAGATTCAAAGGCAGATTCTTTCATGCCAACGAGGACACAGCCTGAGGACATTCCACCTTTGATACCCTTTATTTTATCATGGATACGGGCTTGCGGGAGCTTCTCACCAAGAATGGAACAGGTGGATAGTTCGGTATCGTCACTGTCGCTGTCGGCGTTAAGCTGGGCGAGATAATCCTCATAGGCGGCTTTGAATTTGCTGTCATTGTGAAGTTTTATTTCAGGAGAGCCGTCAAGTCCAAACTCGTAGTAGGAGCTTGAATACTCCTTGCCTAGGGCAAGAAGGTGTGGGTTTTGGGTTTCCTGCTCAGGTTCCCATGTACGGAGAAAGTTAAGATAGGCTTTGCAAATAGGTGAGTCGATATTCTCAAAAAACTTCTCATTCCATTCGCAAAAGCATTTGTGTGATTTTGCCGCTTTGTTGGTAGCGTCTGTAGGAGTCAAAGTTCCTTTATCATAGTTCAGACCGAATATGTAGAGTGGTCTGTGTTCGATAGTATTTTTGTCTATGCCCGGTTTCTGCGTTCTTACAGGAAGCTGTTCCATTACTGGATCATAGACTGTTTTTGTCTTTTTATTTTTTAGAGGGATAATTCGGGATACTCTCAAATCGTTTATTGCGGCTATCTTGCCCTGGGGGGTAAGAAGAATTTCAAAGTGTACGGCTTGCTCACAATAGCCTGCAGGAGTTTTGTTTTCCTGCAAAGCACTGTAATCGCACAAGGCTTTTATCAGCATTTAATCTCCTCCCTGTATTTTGCAACATCGATAACACCGTCTATCATATGCGGACGGTAGAAAACTGCGTCGGCCTTGTCAGAAAACTTAGGGTCATTCCAATCATTATTGACAGGCTTGCCTCCGTCCTCAAACTTCATGCCATAAAGCATAAAGCCAAGATCTTTATCACCCATATTTTGCGGTGCTATCTGTGTAAGGTCAAAGTCGTCAACAAGTTCAATACTCTTTATTGCAAATTCACGGCAGCCAAGGCAGGGCTGTCTGAAATGCTGGCCGTTTCTGAGACGTCTGAGCATTATGTTATAATGCTTCTCATCAGATTCGTCTGGGTGGTCTGATTTAAGATAGGTGCGCTCAAACGTGAACTCGATACCGTATTTCACATTTTTCAACACCATTGCCGCACGCTGACTTCGTATCTCCGAGGTGTACATCTCCGCCGAGCCTCCGCCTTTCATTTGCTGTTTCACTGATGATAACAACAGCTTATCTTTGACCTCGTTTCGTCGGATATTGGTAAACTCGATAGGGTTGAACACCACTATTTTGTTTATCTGATAGCGCACGGCAGGCTTCCAATATACTGATTTGATAAGTCCCTCCAGTGCGCTTGGTGTGGGTACGTCATAACTCACCCGTTCAACTTTCATTTCAGGTCTTGAAAAGCAAGCGTAGTCACCTGTCACGATGATCTTAAAACCATAGCTCATTTTAACATCACTCCTTTTAAGCTTGTATTAGTATTTGATACATTGTTTTTTCGTTCTACATATATGATACACCATTATGAATAAAATGTCAATAGTTTTCATGTATAAAAAAAGTGTCGGATTTTAGGCATATTTCACAATTCCACGTTCAATGGTTTGTGGTATAAAAAAGTTGACTTTTTAAAATAATGTTTGTATAATATATTTGTCTATGCTTTACGCATATGTGAGTTGAAAAATATTCGTATTCGATACGATATGGAATGCAGCAAGTGGCAGACTGTCTTGGTGGCAGCCTGCCATTTGTTTTAGATGAAATAATCCTGCATTGCGGCTTGGGTGTTCAAACCTGTTTCATTATTATAATAGCTTTGATTTTCAAGAATGAATATGCCTGTGCCGTGATCTTTGAGAACACCCTGAGAATAAAGATCCTTGAAAACATTCATATAGACGGACACTGAATATTTCTGCAATGCTCTTCTTACTGACATATCACCATTACGCAAGGTTTCAACAAGTTCATGGCAAGCCTGGTCGTCAGGATCGTCGATAACGATAGAGATAGTGTCTGCGGAGATGTATTCAAACTGCATTGCATAGCTTCGGAATGGTATGCTGTATGGTGACATTAAGCCTTGGCGATCGAATGAGTTGCTTTGTTCGTTATATTTCGCAATAGAGTTTTCAGCTATACGACTTTGGTTGAAGTCGAAAATGCCGTCGTAGTATTCTTTAATACAATCATAGGAAGTTATGTCTTGGTACTTTTCCAGTAAACCTTTAGTCTTGTTAATTCTCATGGCAAGGTCGCTTCCCTTGCGATATGTTTCGTCAATGTCAAAAACGTACACATAGCCCTTGTCATCTTTGCCCTCACGATTACATCTGCCCCCTGCCTGCAAAATACTGTCTAAACCTGAAAGCTGGCGGAAAACTGTGTTAAAGTCAAGGTCAACGCCTGCTTCTACAAGTGAAGTTGAAACTACTGTGATATGCTCGCCATTTTTAAGCTTCTTTCTTACTACTTCTATGACACGGCTTCTGTGGGCTGGTGTCATATTGGCGGAAAGGTGATATTTTTCACCTTGAACAAGGCTATAAAGCTCTGCCGCTGTTTTCTTGGTATTCACAACGATCAAGGCATTTTTACACCTAGAAGCATTTTCTGCAATGGTCTCAAGAGTGGTTTTGCCCATGTCTTTATATTCGCATTTCTTGAAATACTTAAAATTGGTTCGGTCGGTAACAAGCTTATTATAGTTCACATCAGGCAGGAACTTATCAAAAAGCTTAGAATAATCGGGCATTGTGGCGGAGAGAAAAAGTGCTTCGCTGTTAAGATACTTTGTTATATAGCCCACAGCTTTAAGGCAGGGGCGAAGAAGTTCTGTTGGAATAAGGTGTATTTCATCAAAAACTATCACGCTGTCACGGAGATTGTGGAGCTTTCGCAGTGCTGAACCTTTATAATGGTATATGGATTGGAAAAATTGCACGCTTGTGGTGATTATAAGTGGTGCGTCCCAATTTTCGCAGGTCCTTTTGAGCTTCTCTGCGGTTTTCTTTTCTTCCTCTGTGTCGCCGTCATAGGAATAGTTTGAATGGTGCTGTAGGACAGGGAGAACGTCGCCGAACATTTTTTCAAACTTATTAGCGGTCTGTTCTATTATACTTGTGTAAGGTATGACGTATATGATTCTCTTCTTTCCGCTTTCTAAGGCTAGTTTCAAACTACATAAGGTTTTTCCGCTACCTGTTGGCATATCAAGAATTGAAATATGACTTTTATTGACCGAATTATCAAAAGCTTGTTGCTGGATACGGCTTCTTGCTTGCCTTAATGGAGTATTTGACGGCATTTTGCTTAATTCTCTGTTCAGTTTATCAAGTGCCTTTTTAAAATCACCGCTCATGCCACGTTCAACATTTTTATTGCAAAATATTTCGGTATCGAGAAAATCTGCGTCTGTCAGGCAAGAGAACACGTACTTGGTGAAAAAGGCGTAACGCTCGATACGCTCGGTGGGGTCTTTTGTAGAAAGCAGTTCATTTAATGGCGGTGTTATTTCTTCCTGAGTTAGGTTGGCAAATTCTATTTCAGAGGCGTATGCACTGTAGTCACTATCGCCTGTATATTCGTCCGCTCTTTTTAGTGTACCGTTTAGGGTCGGGCTGTCAGAGTTGTCTGCACCTGTGCCGCCGTCCATAAGTCCTGTGTGGTGTCCTGCGATGCAATACTCCACAAGGGGTGCGAAACAATCGTTTTTATCTGCAAGTGTTTTATACTCTATAGCTCCGCAGGCAGCATGGCTGAACTTTATATTATCGTCGTCCAATCGCCATTGATATTTAAGAGCATATTTTCCTAGGTCGTGGTCAAAAGCCGCTTTTTTAGCTAAAGGTTTCAGAAAGTCTACTGAAAAGCCCTCCGCCAATTTGCTTACGCCTTCAAGGTGGGCTTTTACAGTTTGCCTTTCACCGTCCTCTCGGGTGTGCGCGTAATATTCCATGGTCATTCCTCCTTTTAGATATACAAGTTTATCTATGTTCTTTTATTATAGCATACGATTTAATAGTTGTGGGGAAAATTTTTGTACACATAAACAAATATTTGTACAAATTGTTATATTTTTATTATACTACATTATAATATACAGGTCAACATAAAGCATTCGACATTTTGAAAATTTGACTTGATTATTAGTGAAAAATGTGTTAAAATCAAACTATAAGTAAATTTGTATTTTTTTAAGATGTTATGAGAGGAATTTATATGAAGTACAGACTTTTATACAATAAGATCACGGTGGTGGCTCTTTCGTCAGTGCTGTCGCTGAGTGCGGTATCATGCGGTAAGCTTGACACAAGCAAGCTTGACGGAAACGCTTTGACAGTCATCGAAACCGAAAGCAAAGCGGAGGTCAAAAAAACTGAGGACAGCTCCAGCAAAAAGGTCGCTGAGGTCAAGGAAGAAGAAAAGGAACAGCCTAGCTACACCTGCTCGCTGGTTTGCGTGGGCGACAATCTGATACACGACAACATTTATAATGAGGCGCTGAAGCTTGGCGGCGGTGACAAATATGATTTCACGCAGGCTTATGAACACGTTACAAAGTACATAGAAGGCACTGATGTGGCTATAATCAATCAGGAAACGCTTGTTACAGACAGCGTTGAGCCACAAAGCTATCCTATGTTCGCAACGCCAACTGCTGTGGGCGACAAGATAGTTGACATGGGCTTCAATGTGGTTTCTATGTCAAACAATCACGTTCTCGACCAGGGTGAAGAGGGGCTTATAAGCTCTCTTGATTACTGGGACACAAAGGGCATTGTGCATTATGGTGCTTATCGTTCGCAGGAGGACGCTGACACTATCAAGACCATGGAAGTCAACGGCATAAAATTTGCTTTTCTGGGATATATGGAACACACCAACGGCAATTATCTCAGCGGTGACGGTGCACAGGTTATATATCTTGATGAAGAGGACAAGATAAAGGCTCAGATAGAAGAGGCTGACAAAATGGCGGACGTTGTTGTGGTTTCATGTCATTACGGCACAGAGATACAGAACGAGCTTAACGAACAGCAGACGGAGATAACGCCTAAGCTTGTGGAGTGGGGTGCTGACCTGATAATAGGCACGCAGGCGCACACTATCAGCACTTGCGGATATCTTGACAAGCCGGACGGCGGACAGGCGTTCGTTTACTACGGTTTGGGCAACTTTATTTCCACTATGTATGACACAAAGTCGCTTGTGGGACTTATTGGCAAGCTCAATGTTGTTAAAGACCCTGACACCAATGAGGTGACATTCGAGAACGTTAAGGCGATACCGATAATATCGCACTTTGAGGGTGATTCATACTATGGCGATTGGTACAACTGCACTGTTTATCCTTATGCGGAATACACTGACGAGCTGTTTGCCAAGAATTATGTTGAGGGCTTCACTCGTGAGAGCGTGAAGCAATGCTTGTCTTACATACCTGATGAGTTTCTTAGTATTGAGTAGTCGGGGCAATATGTAGGGGACGGCGCCCTCGACGTCCCGTTTGCAAAGTTGATTAAGAATATGATGTTTCTGCGGACGACTTTTATGCCGTCCGCTTTTTTGGGGTATTGTGTAAAGGTTTACATATATCTTAATAAATTTATATAATGTAAATATCAATTCATGAAATGTTTACACTAAAATATGCTCAATCCATTAAAATACTTGCACATATCACTTTTTTACTATTGCAATTTAGGCAAATATGCTATAAAATATACATAAAGGGGGAGGAATGGACTTCCCGATAAAATTTTCATTTTTTTATATTCTGAAAACTATTTTAAATTTACAGGAGGGTTTATTACATGAAATTTGCTGACGGTTTCTGGCTCAACCAGAGAGGCTACGAAGTAAACTATGCAAATCAGGCTTTCGAGATCGAAGAGATCGAAAACGGATTCCTCGTTGTGGCAACACCTTTCGTTGTATACAACAGAGCTATGATGCTCGGAAGTGCAAACCTTGAGATCGCTTACACTTCGACTCAGGAGAACTGCGTAAAGGTAAGCATCACACACCACAAGGGTCATGTTGACAATGGTCCGCACTTTGTTCTCGAGGACAAGGGCTTCAAGCCACAGGTAACTGTTACAGACAAGGAAGCCGTACTTGTTACAGGCGACACAAAGCTCGTTGTTTCTAAGGAAAGCTGGAGCTTCACATACTATTATAAGGATAAGAAACTCACAAGTGGTGGCTGGAGATCGACAGGCGTTATTTTCGAGAATGCTTACAAGCAGCAGGCAAGACTTCAGACACAGCTCGATGACACATTCTGGAGCTACCCTGCCGATCCTACAAGAACATACATCAGAGAGCAGTTTGACACTTCTGTTGGCGAATATTTCTACGGTTTCGGCGAAAAATTCACAACATTCACAAAGAACGGTCAGAATATTGAGATATGGAACGCTGACGGAGGCACTTGCTCAGATCAGTCTTACAAGTCTATCCCATTCTATCTTTCTTCAAAGGGCTACGGTGTATTCGTAAACAGCACTGACAAGGTTTCATATGAGGTTTGCTCTGACACTGTTTCTAAGGTATCAATGACAGTTCCAGGTGAGAGCCTTGAATACTATGTATTCGGCGGTGCTAACCTCACTGACGTACTCAAGGGCTACACTGACCTTACAGGCAAGCCTTCACTGCCACCTGCATTCTCATTTGGTCTGTGGCTCACAACTTCATTTACAACAACATATGATGAGGAGACTATCACATCATTTATCGATGGCATGGCTGAGAGAGATATTCCTCTTCAGGTATTCCACTTTGACTGCTTCTGGATGAAGGGCTTTGAGTGGTGTAACTTTGAGTGGGACAAGTCACAGTTCCCTGACCCACCTGCAATGCTCAAGAGACTTCACGAAAACAAGGGTCTGAAAACTTGCGTATGGATCAACCCATATGTTGGTCAGCGTTCAAAGCTTTTTGATGAGGGTATGAAGAACGGCTACTTCATCAAGAAAACTGACGGCTCTGTATTCCAGTGTGATGAGTGGCAGCCTGGTATGGCTATTGTTGACTTCACTAATCCTGAGGCTTGCAAGTGGTATGCAGGATATCTGAGAAAGCTCTGCGAAATGGGTGTTGACACATTCAAGACAGACTTTGGTGAGAGAATACCTACAAGAGATGTTGTTTACTATGACGGCTCTGACCCTATCAAGATGCACAACTTCTACACATATCTTTATAATGAGTGCGTATTCAATGTACTGAAAGAATATTTTGGAGAGAACAAGGCTTGTCTGTTCGCACGTTCTGCTACAGCAGGCGGTCAGAAGTTCCCTGTTCACTGGGGCGGAGATTGCTCAGGCAACTACAACTCAATGGCTGAGGTTGTAAGAGGCTGTCTGTCACTTTGTATCTCAGGCTTCGGCTACACTTCACATGACATGGCAGGCTTTGAAGCTACTGCTACACCTGACATTTACAAGAGATGGGCTGCGTTCGGTATGTTCTCATCACATTCAAGACTGCATGGTAACCAGTCATACAGAGTGCCATGGCTCTTCGATGAGGAATCCTGCGACGTTCTGCGCTTCTTCACAAAGCTCAAGGGCAAGCTCATGCCTTATCTGTGGGCTCAGGCTATCAAGACACACGAGGTCGGCGTGCCTGTAATGAGAGCAATGGTCATCGACTTTGCTGACGACCCAACTTGCCTGACGCTTGACAGACAGTATATGTTCGGCGACAACATTCTTGTTGCTCCTATCCTTAATGACGAGGGTATCGCTGAATACTATGTTCCAGAGGGCAAGTGGACAGATATTATCACCGGCAAGGTTCTTGAGGGCGGCAAGTGGTATAAGCACAAATGCTCATACTTTGAGATACCTGCTCTTGCTAAGCCAAACAGCATTATTGCATACGGCAACTTTGAAAGACAGATAGAGTATGATTATCTTGAGGGTACAACATTCACTATCTACGAGCTTGAAGACGGCAAGAGTGCAGTTTGCCCTATTTATGACACTGAGGCAAACAAGGTATTCGAGCTGACAGCTACAAGACACGGCAACAAGATCGAGTGCGAATACACTGACACAAAGGCAAGCTTTAAGATCGCTGTGGCTAACACAGACAAGACTGTTGAAATTGCTCCTAACTTCAGCGGCAAGGTAATTATTGAACTATAATGACTAAATAAAAAAATCGCTCCGAGAGATCGGGGCGATTTTTTTTTGCGTTCGCACATAAAATCGGGGCAAATGAGGGTAAAAATTCTGTATATTTGCTCTTGAAGAAAATATGAGATCGGGGTATAATATAGATAGTACGATTTGAGGAGTAATTTTATGAAATCAAGAATACGAAGTGCTATACCGAAAAAGATAATCGGCATAAATATCAGTTCGCAAAAGCGTGATATCATTGAAGATATTGCTAAAAGCGAAAATGCGGAGGTTGTTTTCTTTGACAATGAAATAATGGGACAGCAGGTTGGATATCTTTGCGGTTTCAAGGGCTTTGTCAGGTCTGAAAAAGAGGGCGAGGACATCACGGACGAGTGCCTTATTTTTTCAGGCATTGACGGCAGGAGCCTTGACCCGATACTGAAAAAGCTTAGGGAAAAAGAAGCTACGGTGAAGTTAAAAGCCATTGTCACGGCACACAATCAAAGCTGGAACGTTGGCGAGCTTATAAAAGAGCTGAGGCGTGAACACATTTACATGAACGGAGGTGACGGTGATGAAAAGTAAATACAAGGCTATTATTTACATTATTCTGTCAGCTTTTTCGTTTGCATTCATGTTCGCATTTGTGCGGCTTTCGGGAGACTTACCGACGGTTCAAAAGACATTTTTCAGAAACTTTGTGGCGTTGTTTTTCGCTATTGGAGTGCTAAAGAAAAATCACATACGCTTTCACATTGAGGGCAAAAAGAACAATGCGGTCATTTTTGTGAGGGCGCTTGCTGGCACGCTAGGAATGCTTGGAAACTTTTATGCCATAGATCATCTTGTGCTGTCTGACGCTTCCATGCTAAACAAAATGTCACCGTTTTTCGTTATCATTTTCTCTTTTATTTTCCTTAAAGAGCGGCTGACTTTCTTTCAGGGCTTCACTGTAGTTTGTGCATTTATAGGAAGCTTGTTTATTATCAAGCCGAGTTTTCAGAATGTGGACTTCTTCCCTGCCCTTATCGGTTTTCTAGGAGGAATGGGAGCGGGACTTGCTTACGCTTGCGTAAGATACTTAGGACAGCATGGAGTAAATGGTGCGGTGATAGTTGCATACTTCTCGGGATTTTCCTGCTTGTTCACCCTGCCATTTCTAATATTAGATTTCCACCCTATGACGATTTTCCAAATACTTTGTTTATTGGGAGCTGGCGCAGGTGCGGCAGGCGGACAGTTCGCTATAACTGCGGCTTACACTCACGCTCCTGCAAGGGAGATATCGGTTTATGATTACTCGCAGTTGATTTTTACCACGATTTTGGGATATTTCCTTTTTGGAGATATTCCTGATGGCTGGAGCTTTCTTGGATATTTCATTATCATTGCAATGGCTGTGCTTGTTTTTCTTTACAACAATGTTTGGCACAATGACAGCGAAGTCAAGGGCTGACAAAAAGGTAAACAAAAAGAGCGTTTTTACTTTCTCGGTAAAAACGCTCTTTATTATTAATATTGTTGTTTATGCTCCGCCTGCGATAAATCTCTTGAGATCCTGTGGGTTTACGCACTTTTCAAGCGCAACGTCCATAGAAATAGTTCTCGAACGAACGAGCTTTGCAAGCTCCTGATCCATGGTCTGCATTCCTGTTGCTTTACCTGTCTGCATAGCTGAACCGATAAGATGCACCTTATCGTCACGGATCATAGCTTTGATAGAGTCTGTTGCGTTAAGAATCTCACAGCAAGCTACACGGCTTGTGCCGTCGAATGTACGGCAAAGTGTCTGAGTACAGATACCTACAAGAACGGAAGCAAGCTGAGTTCTGATCTGATGCTGCTGGTGAGCAGGGAAAACGTCGATGATACGGTCGATAGTTGACGGTGCAGACGTTGTATGAAGTGTACTCATAACAAGATGTCCTGTTTCAGCGGCGGTAACAGCAGCTTCGATAGTCTCGAAGTCACGCATTTCTCCTACGAGGATAATGTCCGGGTCCTCACGGAGAGCAGCACGGAGAGCAAGTGAGAAGCTCGGTACGTCAGGTCCAATCTCTCTCTGGTTTACCATACATCTCTTATGAGCGTGCATATACTCGATAGGGTCCTCAATAGTGATTATATGTGCTGATTTATGGATATTTACATGGTCGATCATTGCGGCAAGAGTCGTTGACTTACCTGAACCGGTAGGGCCTGTTACAAGCACAAGTCCACGAGGTCTCATTGAGAACTCTGCAAGGATAGGTGGCAGGTCAAGGTCGGTAAGGGTCGGGATATCGTTTCTCAAAAGACGGAGAGCGATTGCCGTGTTTCCTCTCTGACGATACACGTTTACACGGTGACGGAAACCTCTTGAAGATACATATGTAAAGTCGGTATCAATATGGTCTTTGATAGACTGACGCTGCTTATCTGTACACATATCCTCGCATATTTTGAGAATTTCGATCTCGGTCATATCAGGATATGAGGAAAGCTTTCTCAGGTTACCGCCCTGTCTAACTATCGGCGGAATACCTACGGTGAAGTGCAGGTCGGAACAGCCAAGGGCTCTTGCTTCATCAAGAATTTTGTTAATGTCGATTGCCATTAGAATTTACCTCCATATATTTCTTTTTTATACAGCATATGTTACACGGATAAGTTCGTCCATTGAGGTCTTGCCTTGCTGAACAAGCTCTGAAACGTTGTCACGAAGCAGGTGACAGCCCTCTTTCTTTGCAAGCTCCTGAATTTCGTCAGCTTTTGCTCCCCTTGTGATAAGAGCCTGCATAGACGGTGTTGCGAGAAGGATCTCATGGATAGCGGTTCTTCCCTTATATCCTGTGTTATTGCACTTTGGACAGCCACATGGGTCGTACACCTGTACTGAATGGTCAAGACCCATAAGCTCGTTTTCTTCCTCAGTTGACATTCTAGGCTTTTTGCACTCAGGGCAAAGCACCTTTGTAAGACGCTGAGCAACGATACCGATAAGTGAGGTTGCGACCATGTATGCCTCAACGCCCATATCCACAAGTCTTGTTACAGTAGAAGCGGCGTCATTGGTATGAAGTGTTGACAAAACAAGGTGTCCTGTAATAGCGGCACGGATAGCGATCTCAGCAGTTTCGGTATCACGCATTTCTCCGACCATTATGATGTCAGGGTCCTGACGGAGGATAGAACGAAGGGCTGCACCGAATGTCATGCCTGCCTTTTCGTTAATCTGGCACTGGTTTACGCCCTCTATCTTCTTCTCGACTGGGTCTTCGACAGTGATAACGTTGTTGCTTGGTTTAGATATTTCGCCAAGTGCGGCGTAAAGTGTGGTAGATTTACCTGAACCTGTAGGGCCTGTTACAAGGACAACTCCCTGCGGCACTTTCAGGCACGCCTCAAATCTCTTATAGTTATAATCTGTCATACCCAGGTCGGTTATTTTTCTAAGGGACATATCGCCTGTTGCGAGGATACGGAGAACGACTTTCTCACCGTACACCATTGGAAGGTTAGATACACGGAGGTCAAGAGTTGTGCCGTCAACGACCTGTGACATACGACCGTCCTGTGGGATACGCTTTTCGGCGATATTCATGCCGCTCAAGATCTTGAAACGGGTAACAAGCGAAGTATGAAGTGCGGCGGAAAGGGTCATAAGCTCAATAAGGTCGCCGTTTACACGGATACGGATAACGGTTTTATCCTTGAATGGCTCGATATGTATATCCGTTGCGTCCTGACGCTGGGCGTTCTCGACGATAGCGGTAGCAAGTTTAACAATAGGAGCGTTCTCGATTCTCTCCTCGGAGATATCCTTGAGTTCTTCAAGGTTAAGCTCTTCCTCTTTTTGCTTTGTAGCTTCGTCAACAACGGAGTTAACCTGACCTTCTGAGTACATCTTACCGATTGCACGGTTGATAGATGACTTTGTGGCAAGGACAGGTGTTATGCTGCAGCCTGTGATAACACGAAGATCCTCAAAGATATAGAAGTTGATAGGGTCATTAGTTGCAACGGTCATACGCTTGCCTATTTTGCTGACTGCGATGACGTTATACTTTCTTGCAGTTGCCTCCGGTATCTTCTTGACGATATCAGGCATAAGCTCAGTATTATCAAGGTCGATATAAGACACATTAAGTCGCTCGGCAAGGACCTGACAGAACTGAACATCGGTAACGAGCTTCATGTCAATAATGACATCACCAAAAAGTCTTCCCTTTTGCTCCTTCTGTTTGGCAAGAACTTCCTGAAGCTGTTCTTCAGTTATAAGACCTTTCTGTACCAGATACTGACCGATAGGGCCGTTTCTCATATATATTACTCCAATCCTCCGCATTGATTTAGGGATCCGACGCTGCGGAAACGTCTGCTGCGGTGCAAAAACCGCAAAAAAATCATATTATCTATTGTAATCTTCATGAAAGTATGATAAAATTAATATATTAACTAATGAATCCAAAGGAGGATCACTGTGGATAATTTAACCTTATCATACATAATCATTTATGTATTTGTGTTCATCTTCGGAGCGTGCATAGGCAGTTTTCTTAATGTCTGCATATACCGATTGCCGAAAAATGAAAGTCTTATCAAGCGAAATTCTCACTGTATGACCTGCGGTGAGCCGATCAAACGGCGTGACCTGATACCGATAGTAAGCTGGTGCATACTTCGTGGAAAGTGTCGAAGCTGCGGTGCAAAGATATCGGCAAGATACACTATAGTTGAAACGCTGAACGCACTGCTTTACTTATGGGTATTCTACCATTTTAATGGGATTTTCAATCCGCTTCGTGCAGCACTTGTCTGTCTGTTATTCTCTGCTCTTATCGTTGTATTCTTCATGGACTGGGACACTCAGCTTATCAACACATATGTTGTGATATTCATAGGTTTGCTTGGTGTTGCGGAATACATCTTCTGCAAAGATCAGACGGGACTTACGCTTAAATCACACTTGATCGGATTTTTCATTGTGAGCGTGCCTTTGCTTATTATTTGTCTTATCACACATGAGAAAGCAATGGGCATGGGAGATGTATATCTCATGGCAGCCGCAGGGTTGTTTCTCGGAATGCAGGGTGCTTTGGTAGCGCTTCTAATTGGACTAATAACAGGCTCGATCGGCGGACTTATCCAGAAGCACCGAAGCGGTGATTCAGTATTTGCATTTGGTCCATATCTCTCCATAGGGATTGCTGTTGCAGCTTTGTACTCAGAGCAGATCGGCTCATGGTACATGGACTTTACTGGTCTTAACGAGATGATGAACGAAGCAATGCTGATAATAAGATAATTGCACAAATTCCGCAGTTTGATACTGCGGAATTTTTTTGCTCAAAAAATCCTCTTAATAGAAGTTTTCTGTTAAGGGGATTTTTTCAGCAATCAGACCCGTGGAGGGGTCTGATTGAGAAAAGAAATTACTGTACCTTAGATACTGTAATATCAGATGGGTTAAGTGAATACTTTGAAAGATCCTCAGTATACTTTGGATCGTTGTACTTCTTAAAATACAACGTAACTGTGACGGTTCCACCCGCTGGAATAAATACACAGTTTGATGGGTTATTCAAATCGTTGTTCGTTGTAAATCCACAAACCTTATCATTTGGAATTTTCAATCTCCAATCCGCCTGCATCTGATCAAATGCAAAACCAACATTAGCACTTAAAGACCAGATCTTTACAACATCAGAACCATTATTCTGTATTGTTATATCATAGTCTATCTCACCATCATTGATTTTTCTTGCGATACTGCTGATAACGTACAAATCATTTGTCGGTTTTGAAATGAAGGTTGCCTCAAAAACAGTATCTGATGTTATAACCTTAGTAGATATATCATCGCTTGTTCCTTCTACGACCCAACCGCCAAATATCTTATCAGCGTCTGACGAAACAGGGGTAGCTCCTGGATAATTTGCATACTGTCCATCAGAAACATAAATAGTTGAGGCATTTATTAAAGAACCGTTTAATTTAAACTCAACCTTATGCTTGTTCTGTACAACTGGAACGAAAACAACTGAGCTATCTGTAATAGAAACATCAGTAAGACCCTTTGAGTTATCTGATTTGTATACCCACTTAACAAAATCCTGTTTTATAGTATCCATGTCAGTTGGAATTCCCGGGTCATTTGCAAAGTCGCCATCATAGACTTTTGTTGTTGTAAATGTAGAACCGTTGATATTCTCAAACGTTACATTAAATTGGGCTTTCGGTGCAACAGGCGGATAAACACAGGAGAATACCATATCCTTATTTATTGTTACGCCTGTTGTAAAATCAGCAACGTTATTCTTGCTGTCTACCCAATAAGGCGTGCCATAACCTGTTCTTGATGGCATAGAAGGTGGAGTTTGATAAACTGTACCCGCCTTGACCGACTTAGTATCTATCTGTTTACCACGAAGCGTTGAATCAGGGTCGCTTGCAGAGTAGATAAACTTTACACTGTATGTTTTTGAACTTGAAACTGTTGTCTTATCATAGAAAATATAAGTATATGTGTTTGAAGCGTCAAGGCTGTAATACTTTTCCTGCTGAGCTGTGCAACCTGCAGGAGCAGTAGTTGCCTGAGGATATGTGACATAATCAGGAGCTACAGAGAAATCTTTATAGTCATTAACATTGTATGAATCGCCTTCATCTATGTTAATATTTGTGAGATTTACTGCTGCGTCCTTTTTATACTTTGTTTTCGTAAAAGTATAGCTTCCGTTCTCATATGTTGGCTGATAGGCTGTAAGAGAAACGTCGAGAGTATACATTTCCTCAATTTTGCTGATACTTGCACCGATATCAAACTTATAATTGTCGTAAAAATCAACGCCTCTTGCAACAGCAGAATTATTAAAGTTTAAGCCCTCTGTATTTACCTTACCTACATTGAGGATACAGCCTTTTGCACCCATTCTCTTTGCGGCTGTATCCGTGTCATTGCCTGAATAGTTTTTCAGACTATAGCCACGAAGATTATTATTGTCAATAACGATACAGTTTGAATAGGTCACACCGCTTGCACCGATAGTACCAGAGTTTGAAACATCAGGCACACCAATATAATCTTTAAGCACAAGAACATTGGTCGAATATCTAAGCTCATCATCAAGATAGTCTATAAGACCTGAACCTATGATATTGCTTTCCATTGTTGCATCAGCGTCATGATAAACATTATTTGCAGGTTTGATCATATTAAGGATAGCTCCGAGGATCACGCCGAAAATCGTTACCACAACGATAAGCTCAACAAGGGTAAAACCCTTGCGGTTTTTATTCATTTTCAAGATCCTCCCTCCTTATGGTGTTGATTGTGCATCGTCATATTCAGCCTGGTTTTTGTAATCAGAGCCACCCATATAATGGATAACTACATAACCTGTAGCTTTACCTGACGCATCTTTTTCAAGATAATGGTCAAAGGTCGCATCTGTGATCTTAAATGCAGCTGCATCGGCTGTTGGAGTGCTGCTGTAAAGATCAGATGACTGTGAGAAGCCGAAATAATCGCTTCCTGTTACGCCTGAAAGCACAACGCCAAACTGCTGATTTCCACCGTCACCGATAGGGATAAGAAGTGAATTTCCTGATGAGTTATTATTTACATCAAAGAACTTTCCGCCTGTAAGCTCAGGCGTAAGAGCATAGAAATTCATATCTGCCCCTGAATTGTTATAAAACTTTACCCAGTAAACGCTCTTTTCAGGATTAGGCGTAATGTTTATGTCCTTACCCTGAAGAAATTTGAGCTGATAGCCTGCGTCTTCATCAATATTATTAAGCTTTGCTTTAAAGCCATAGGCTGTAGTATTGAACTTTATACCGCTTCCAAAGTCTGCCTCAAGGGCAAACTCATTTGTAGTTTTGCCACTTGAAGAGAACTTGTTTACCTTCAACTCGTTCATATTGACGGTCTTGTTATCATTATACTGCTCGGCATTTACTGCCTGAGTATACATTTCATTGTTGCGGTAGTAGTTTTCAAGATTCTGTTTTTTTGCCGCTACAGCAACTGTAACAAGCATAGCTGACATACCTGACAAAAGTGCCATTGCTATGATGACCTCTACAAGAGTCATACCCTTTTTATTTTTGCTGTTCTTTTTCATGAGTATACTCCTTTCAATTAATAGTGATCATATCTGTCAAGAGTATATCCGAACGCTGAATCGTCCTTACCGCCCTTCGCATTCTGCATTACAGAAGTAGTTGAAGGCTTAGTGTATACATAGAACGCTGTATTGGCGTTACCAAAGCTGTTTGCGATAACTACGCCGACCGCACAGCACTGAACGGTCATTTTTCCGCCTGCTGAGTCTGTTACCACAAGTCCGCCAAGACCGCTTGTTGCGATATTAACGATAGCCTGTGGTGAATAGAATGAGCCCTGGAAGAAGCTTTGATCTGTAGCGTTAAGTGTTGTGTTCTCACCAAACAGGAAGATGATGCTGCTGTTTTTCGGTCTGTAAGAGCCTGCAACATCTACAGATGTAGGGTTGAGAACAAAGCCGCTCTGTGGTAAGCCAGGGTTACCCTTTGTATTATTGAGAACAGAAGAATCAAACATACGAACGTAAGTATCATAATCAAATACCTTAAGTCCCTTAAAGCTATAGTTACAAGCACTAGAGCCTGAATGCTGTGACTTGCCTGTTACTGAGTCGATACCATTAAGTGTAATAGCACTGCCTGAGTCTGAAACAAAATAGCAGTTGTATTTTCTGTCACCTGTAGTCGTATCAATTATAGTTGAACGATTTCTAACAACTATTACAGGTGACCATTCTGCTCCAAGATTAAGACCATTCTGAAGTCTTATAACGATATCACCCGAAGAATCAGAAACATCAACGAGGATCCTTGAACCATTGCCATAATCATTGAACGAAAGATCAGATGCCCATGTACAGCTTGATGTTATTCTCAATTTGTAGCGGCTTGTAACTGGAGTCTTAGCTCCTGTTCCTGTAAGGTCTATTAGCTCAGTAAGCGTGTAGTCAACATTATTCCAATAGCTTGGATCGCTTGCAAAGGTATTGAAAGTTTTAGTGTTTGAGCCATCATAGAAAGCCTGATATTCATCAGAGATCGTTGTCACATTAGTATCATTGCTCATGAAGAAATCTTCCGGATAATATACATATGCATCAGCAGATACAGGTATCTGTGGCTTTGCGTCACGACCTGCTTTGCTAAGAACAGCTCCTTCATGAATATTTGAAGCCGTGCAGACGATCTTATCTTTACCCGTGATAGTGCCGGTAACATAAACAGAGCCTGTTACCTTAAGTGACTTTGTGACATTAAGATCACCCTCGACATAGAGAGAGCCATTGATCGTCTGACCAGCTGCACCAAATGTTGCATCGCCATTATAAGCACCTGCGCCCTTATAAACGTAGAAGTTACCATACTGTGTATAGTCATTTCCGCCAATGTTAGCTTCACAACAGAACAAATCGACATCAAAACCTGAAGAACCAACGTCCATATGGTTTGAAGTAGAGAGCTTCTGACCGATATTAACATAGTTATATCCGTCTGCTCTTGCCATTGTGGAGTTAATGTGGAATTCATTTGAAACATCAAGGTTTTCAGAAATTGTAACAGTTGAACCCTGCTTTTCATCTACAAGACTAGGCTTGAGCATGATAAGAGGCTGAGTTGAAACCTCCAAAGAACCATACATAAGATAAGAACCATAGATACTAGTATTATTTGTAAATCTATAGACCTTACCAGTGGTATTATTGATACCAGCCATATCACCGATAACGTTAAGGTTATCGTAACCTGCGCCACCGTTACCAACAAGCTCGATAGTATTTGTATACTCGGCAGGCTTTGTAACTGACTGCGTGGAAATATGAGCTGCTACCTTTTCAGTTTTTCCCAGATAAGTAGTTTCACAGGTAACAACGATATTTGCAACACTTGTACCCTCCTGTGCTACAGTTATCTTTGTGGTACCGATATTATCGCTTTTACCATTTGATCCATTATAGCTGACATTAGTAGTTGTACCCTTTCCGCTATTAGCACTTGCTAGCTTTTTAAGGTTATCTATGGCCTTTTTCTGCTGAGCCTTTGCAGTAGGGTCATTGGTTGGAGCAGTATCAGTTTGTATCTGATTAATAAAGCTTTCAAGAGTAGATGAAGCTGTCAGATAAGCCTGTTTGCTCTTATAGTTATCATTTGTTTTTGTCCTGTTTACCGAAACAAAAGAAACAGTTGCAGTCAAAAGTATTGACAGCATGAGCATGACAGCAACCGCTGTGAAAAGCACGACTCCGGGTTTGTTTCTTTGTTTCCTCTTCGGAGTATTCTTCATATTAACCACCTTTCTTAGTTTTATTATCACTTATGCTATACTTTTTTTCATTTTACACAGGTTGATTACTTATATAAAATTTTTAATCATTATATAGCACTAATTGGCAGGATAAGAAATATTCCTTATCCTACCAAATAGTTTTCTCTTAGCTGGCAGAAGGATCAGCAAGCTTCTTCAGAACGTACATATTCAGTGTCATAGAGCCTGAGATCTCGCTCTCATTGACATTTTCAATGTTAACATTCTCGATTACCATGCTCTTTTCGTTGTTTGTCGTCAGGTTGTCAGCAAAATTCTTGAAACCTGAAAGCGAGCTTTTGAACTGAATGTTAAGGCTATAGTAACCTATTGTCTGTGCAGCTGTTTCATTGGTATCAGCTGCATTTGCATCTGTGTTTGCGTCTGCAGCTGATGAATCAGTTGTGCTTGCATTATTGTATTCATCTACCTTAGTGTCAAAATCAGTAGCTGTTGCTGTTGACTCATAAGCAAAAGGCGAAAGAACTGTGCTGCCGTATGATGAAATAGTCATATTGGAGTTTTTGATCTTTACATCATCAACATTAAAAAGCTCACGAACCTTATCAGTAGCCTTGTATGCTACCTGATAATCATAGAAGTTAGCTGCGACCTGTGAGGTGCTTGTATAAAGTGTCTGAATCTCAGCGGCAAGGTTCTTATCCTTGTCTACCTGATCTTCAAGCTCGCTGAGCTGTACCTTTGCTGATTCCAGATCACTGCTTGCCTGACTACACTCATCAATGGCAGGCTTAATAAAGAGCATAAAACCTGCAACAATTATAAGCAGTACGAATACTACTATCAAAATCATTTTATCACGATAATTCAACTTCATAATTATTCACCCTCGCCCTCTTCTTTAAGATAAAGTGTCAGCGAATCAAGCGTTACGCCTGAGCTGCCGTCTTCACCGATCGAATATCCGTTGTATCCTACATCTTCCTGGAAGAGTCCTGTACCTACAAGGGCATCGATTGCTGTTTTTACATCTGACTGATCATCAAGCTCAACCTTAGTAAGTGTTACTGTACCAGCTTCAAGGTTATATGTAAAGCCTTCATACTTGAAAGAACCAAGAGCTTCCTTGATATCGTCAAACATCTCACTTGACACGACCGGAAGTGTTTCAAGAGCTGCATTTGCTGATGTAACATAGTTTGAATAATCCTGCATGATCTTCATCTTATTGTGAAGTATCTGGTTCTGGGCGATCTTCTCATTGCAAACAGCTATCTTATCATTAGTCTTGTCTATATCTTTCTCGATAGAACTCTTCCTGAGATTAATAACAAGTGTTGCACCTGCGATAAGCACTGCGG
>ULVP01026277.1_pt1 | contig 36924 bp, 31 predicted proteins | sample 1959551 | NCBI WGS metagenome assembly ULVP01 (sample SAMEA4835789, study PRJEB28245) | human gut metagenome | biome: gut microbiome; material: fecal sample | place: Denmark | collected 2008 | reverse complement strand
GAATAAGGATTGCCTAGCAATAGGTGGAGACTTAAATATCATACTTCTTAAATGGATGCACAAGCATCCTAAAAGCTACGACTTCAAGTACAAAGTATTAAATCGTAGTAGTTCACCGTATTTCTTTCAACATTTCTACAGGTGTAATATCAAACAAACTTGCAAGCGCTATAAGATTAGTTGTACTTGGATCAGAAGAACCATTTCCCCATTTAGAGACTGCCTGTCTTGATACACCTAGTGTTTCTGCCACAAATTCCTGAGTCATCTGACATTCCATGCGGTGCTTTTTAATCACACCTCCTAGTGTTTTTACATACTCTTCCTTTTCTTTACGTACTGGCTCTGATTAAATATATTTTTTTAATGCGACAATGAGCAAATAAACGACATAGATGATTACACCCCAGACAATAAGTGTAGGTATAAGCGCTATTAATAACATTAATGAAATTTTCATTTTTATTTCCCTCCTTACTTCAAATATAGCTTAATATCGTTAGTTGCACTATCAACTATCAAGCAACTAATAAAAAAAGAAGGCATCGCCTTCTTAACGCATACAAATATAAACAAGATACGCTGTATAAATAGCAAGCATCACAATACCCTGCCACTTAACAAGTTCTTTCTTCTTCCATGCAAATATCCATACTAGTGTACTTACTGCAATTAAAATAAATGTATCAATCAAGTTTTCTGCAATAATCGCAACAGGACTAATGACCCCGGCAATACCTAATACAAGTAAGATATTAAAGATATTAGATCCAATAACGTTACCTAAAGCCATATCGATTTCATTCTTTCTTGCAGCTACAATAGAAGTTACTAGTTCTGGAAGACTTGTTCCTAAAGCAACAATAGTTAAACCAATAAGGTTCTGACTTAATCCGAGCATAGTTGCAATAGCTGTAGCACCTTCTACAACAAAGTCACCACCAAATTTAATAGCAGCCGCACCACCGACAATATATATAATACACTGCCATACTGGTAATAGCTTGATTTCTTCATCATTGTCTTCGCTTAATGCTTTATTTCTTGCTTGCAATGCAGAACGGATCATCCATCCTAAATATGCTGCAAATAATACAATAAAGATAGCACTATCTACTCTACCTAGCATATTATCTAAACCAAATACAAGTAATAAAGCTGCACAGATAATAGAGAATGGGAATTCCTTCTTTAATGTATCTGTAGAGACTGCAAGAGGGACAAATAATGTACATACACCACATACAACCATTAAGTTAAATAGGTTAGATCCTACAACGTTACTTACTGCAAGAGCGTTGTTGTTGCTCATTGAGGCAGTGACACTAACTGCACATTCAGGTAAGCTTGTACCCATTGCAACAATTGTAAGTCCAATGATCATTGAAGGAACTTTTAATCTTTTTGCGACAGAAGAACTTCCATCTACAAAGAAATCTGCACCTTTAATCAATAATATAAAACCAACAATTAATATACCTAATTTCATCAAAGTATCAATCATTTTTTCTCTTCCTTTATTAATATAACTGAGTATTAATCTATCATCTTCTCATAATATTAGTCAACCCAAAAAAAAACCACTTACTGTGGACTTTAGATATTTTATCCTATTTTTATTCTCCTATTCAAATGAATATAAAAACATATATTGAGAAGGATACCTACAATTGTTGCGATAGGTGCTGCAAGACCGATATAAGTAATACTTGCATTAGGCTGAATAGACATATAATACGCCAATGGTAAGCGAACAAGAAGTGTTTGAATCAATCCCTGTATCATAACCCAGAGTGTCTGATCATGACCATTAAAGTAACCGATCATACTAAAGAGTACTGCAGTGACTATTGTTTCCAATGCAAAGCCTTTTAAGTAAGCATAGCCCTGATGAATAACACCTTGTTCTGTCGTAAAGATTCCTGTTAACATATCTCCTTTAAACATAACTAAACAAAATACAATGACACCAATAAATAATCCTATACCCATACCTGTAAACATAGATTGTTTAGCTCTTTTTTCATTATTTGCGCCTACATTCTGAGCCACAAATGAAGCCATGGACTGCATTAAAGCACTTGGTACAAGCATTGCAAAGTTTACTATCTTACAAGCGACCCCATATCCTGATGATGCCTCTAATCCCAAACGATTAATAAAGGCACATAATGCAAGGAAGGAGATCTGAGTCAAGCATTCCTGCAATGCGAGAGGTACACCGATCTTCATTGCACGAATGCAGTGAGGGTTGATTTTAAAATCATGTTTATGAATTTCAAATGGGAGTTGTCTTTTCTTTAATAAACCTAAAGCGAATAATACACTACATGCCTGTGCAAGTACTGTAGCCATTGCAGCACCTGCTGCATCTAGATGAAAACCGGCTACTAAAACTAAGTCTCCTACTACGTTAATTAAACATGCTACTGCCACAAAGAGTAAAGGAGACTTACTATCTCCTAAACCTCTAAAAATAGCTGATAATACATTATAAGCCACAATAAAGAAAATACCTGCACCACATATTCTTACATACATAGATGTAAGATTGAGTGCTTGATCAGGTGCCTGCATGAGCGTTGAAATGGGCAATGCACATAATATCATGATGATAAATAAGAATACAGAAACTATTCCAAATAGAACTGTAGCACCACCAATTAAAGCACCAATGTTTTCATGTTTCTTTTCACCAATATATCTTGCGATGAGTACTGTAATGCCCATTGCGAATTGAGTGATCACAAATGTCACAAGGTTTAATACCTGACTTCCTGTAGAAACAGCTGATAAGCCTGCTGTTGTTCCAAATCGGCCTACTACAAGTAAATCAACTGCACCATAAGCAGCCTGTAATACTAATGCGCCAAGTATAGGAATCATAAATGCAATCAGTTTCTTAAAAATACTTCCCTGAGTAAAATCTGAATTCATCTATACCTTTCTCCTTTCACACATCACTTGATAGAACTTTTTTATTGTTTCAATCATACAATCAGCCTCTTCAATAGAAATATGACTCAAGCTTTGAGATAAGTCCTTAAAATAATTCTTATTAAATTTTTCAAATAAAGCCATGCCTTCATCACTGATTTCAATATAAGTGACACGTCCATCTTCTTTAGAAGATATCTTATTTAGATAACCTTTTTCTACCATAGAATTTACGGTACGTGTGACTCCTGGTCTAGGTAAATTGAGTGCAGAACTTAAATCTGATACTTTAACCTTTTCATGTATTTCTTTTAAATTAAGAACTGTTTCTAAACAACGAATATAAGAAGGAAGAACACCTTCTGGAAGTTCTGGTAATAAGTCTAGTATTCTTTTTGCCATGTAAAAGCTATCCAGCATATCCTTTGTTTTTTGAATATTCATATGTCTCTCCTTTTAATTACCACTTGTAATTACCTATGGTAATTATATTAATGATATGCTCAATGTCAAGCATAAGAAATAAAGTTTTTCTCATATATAAAAAAAGATACAAAACAGCCTCATAATTGTGGATAACAAATCAAATAGAAAGATGAACACTGCCATCGTCGAAAACAGAAACAAGTCCATAAAGCTCCTCAAACATGCCTCAAACGGCTATTTGAACTAGGAGAGATTTCGCAATCGTATTCTTTATACATTAAATGAAGATACAATCTTCTATTACGCAAGTATCAGAACGGATGGTAAATAATATGTGTAAGGTGTTTAAACTTATTGTTGATGAGAATAATGAACCAGTAATACTTGAGGAAGATGAAGTTTTAGAGAAATATCTTATTCGTCTGGAGTCTATTTCTCACCGAATTGATGATATTCAGTGTTTCCTAATAAAAAATAATGAGGAAGACTCATCGCTAGATTTAGATATTTCTGAAATAGACTTCTAAACTATAAAGAATCACTGGGTGAAATTCACCCAGTGATTCATAATAACCCTAAAACATAGGAAACCCCTAGTTATTTTAAATTACCAAAAAAACAGCCTGCAGGGAGAATTCCAACAAGCTGTTTCTTTATATTTAGATTAATCTTTTTATAGCTAATTACTATGCTCTGACTTTCTTCTTACGAAGTACAAATGCACAACCAACTAGTAATGCGAGTGAACCAATAGTAGCAACTAATGATGTAGTGACATCAGTTGAGTCACCAGTCTTAGCTGTACCCTTCTTATCATCAGTTTTAGTTGTTACTGTTGTAGTATCTTTTTTATCTGTATCAGATGGTTTAACTGTGATATTTGGTTTATCTGTTTCAGAAGGTTTTTCTGGTTCAGATGGGTTTGGTTTTTCTGGTTCAGTTGGCTTTGGTTTTTCTGGTTCAGTTGGTGTTGTTGGTTCAACTGTCTTAACTGGAGAAGTCATCTTCCATAACTGTGTACCATTGAATGGGTTAGCTGTACCAATTGCCATCCAGTCAGCACCTGTTGCGAATACACGACATCCATGGTTATATGGATCATTGAAACCATTTGTAGTAATAGTTGAGAATGTTTCACCATCACTTGTTACATACATATCAAATCCACGCTGTGCTGTAGAAAGATATTTTAATAGTTTACCAAATGCGATTAAGTTATCTTTCTTAGTTGCAGTAATTAGAATATCAAATAATGCCTTTAATTCATCAGGAAGACTTGAAGAGAATTCATTATAATATTCATATACATCAGCATACTGGTCTACGAAATCCTGTGATCCTTTTTTATCTAATGAATCAGCCATTGGATCCATACCAGAAATGATTGTGAATAATTCAGCTGAAAGTTCATTATTTAAGCTATTTGCCTTAATTGAACCATCTTCAAGACCTTTTACAAGAGTGTTAATCTGTTCAGTTGTAAGTTTAATAGTTTCTACGTTATTGTTAGATGCAGCAGATGCGGCCTGTGCACCACTATATCTCTTAGATGCTGATTCAATTGCTTTCTGTACCTTTTCAGATGCAGTTAAATCAGTTTCTTCTTCTGTATCTTCTTCAACCTTTGCTTCGTCAGCATCAGTTTCAGCTGCTGTAATTGGCTGAGTAGGATATTCGATATATTTACTTAATAATAATTCAATAAATACTTTAAGATAGTTGAGCTGTGACTTCCATTCCTCTTTGCTCATCTTTAATAAATCACCATTTGATAACTGTCCGATAGGCTGTAATAAGCTACTGCTATCAAATGTACCGAAGTATAACTTACCGTCGTATACTTGAGACTGCCAAATATACTGGTTTTCACGACGTCCAAATCCAGAACTAATTCCAGAAATACCACCCTTAGGGAACATCTTAGTTGCATCACCAACAATCAATTCCATATTTTCATTCTTATCCATACGGTAAAGACTGACAGACTGTTCAATATTGTTAGCCATGAATTCTACATTTGTTTTGAATAGAAGATCATTTAATGCGATTTCGATATCTTCATATTCACCAATATATAAGTGATCCTTGTAAACAACTAAGTTACAAGCACCGGCACGTGTACGTTCTGGATCGATACCAAATGTATACTTAGCACCATCTGCTTTATCACCTACAACTGGTGTCCATTTCCAAGTACCATCAGATTTTCTATCACCACGTACAATCGCAAATGACTGCATTGACTTTTCATCTGGCTTATTTTCCAATGTACCTGTACATAATGCAACATATAAGCTGTTATTAAATTCGACCATTTCCCAAATAGAACCACCATAGATACTATCAGTGAAATGATATGCAGGATAATTATATAAATCTTGCATAGTTGCGATCTTCTTGAATGAAGACTGACCAGCTGATGGATCAGTAGATTCTAAGATATAAGGTCCATTTAATCCAACACAGCTTGCAATAAATTTCCCATCGAATACAGTCATTCCACGAATACCTGTATTGTAACCTTCTTTATATGCTTGACCATATTCTTGAAGAGTCATACCTGTATAAACACGTTTAATATCATCTGTCTTAGGATCGATACAATAAATGCTAGGTAATGGTGCTCGTGATCCTTTTTCAGCTACAGCTCCACAGAAATAAAGTTTATCTTTATATTCAATTGCATTTCTAAAAGTTGGTGACTGACCAGTTGTTGAATTAGACATCAATAACTTTAATTCACCTGTCTTAACATTAATCTTTACAAGAATACCTTTGGAATCTTCATCTGGTGTACCATCTTCTTTTTCATGTCCATAGAAGAAAGTACCATTATATAATGTTTTTAATGCAGCAGCCATAACTTCCTTATCAAGTTTTGATCCTAGTGCACTACCCATTAATTGAATCGTACTGCCTGATGCTGCATAGCAAGTACCAACATACATCCAATCTCCATAACCAACAGCAGCCCAAGAATAGCTCTGTCCTTGATCTCCCTGACCTGTTGCAGCTGGGTCCTGACCAGTTACAGCGACTTTTCCATCACCTAGATAATCAACAAGACCATCAGTTGTAGCTTGCGCTTTATCTGGGTGTGAGATTTTTCCAAAAGTATAATCCCCCTTACTATAGTTAACAGATGGTGTGAATTCGGAATTATTCCCTGTTGCACTTACTGCAGAAGTACAAGAAAATGCAAGTGTCAATGCAACAAAAGAAGCCCCGACTTTTTTAAATAGGCTATTATTCATGTTAAGCCCTCCCTTTTTATTTTTTCCATTCCGCATGCTCAAATTTTATCACCTAAGCCCCAATTAATAAAGCGCTTTCAGTCGAGTGACATAATATGTATTTTGTGACATGCAACAAATATACTAAAATTTGTGTAATATTACTAAATTTCTATGATAAATTCAACATTTTTCATAAACTCTAAAAGCCCTATATATTATACAAAACAGTTACATATAGAATCAAAAAAACAGCCTATTTAACGGAGATTTCTCCATTTAATAGGCTGTCCTATAGTATTCATATTCAATTGTTGAATGAGATATATTTTCAAAATAAACGGAATATAAATGCAAATATATCCATAGTTCACTTTTTTGAATATTGTCTTGTTTTTAGATAAATGTTACATAATATTCCTAAATCATATTTTTATGATCTAAGATTTTTATAGTTTGAGATGAGAGATTAAGCTCTCACTTTCTTATTACGAAGGACATATGCACAACCAACTAATAATGCAAGTGAACCAATTGCAGCAACCAATGATGTAGTTACATCAGTTGAATCACCAGTCTTAGCTGTACCCTTCTTATCATCAGTTTTAGTTGTTACTGTTGTAGTATCTTTTTTATCTGAATTAGATGGGGTAACTGTAATATTTGGTTTTTCTGAATCAGATGGATTTGGTTTTTCTGGTTCAGATGGGTTTGGTTTTTCTGGTTCAGTTGGTTTTGTTGGTTCAACTTTCTTAACTGGAGAAGTCATCTTCCATAACTGTGTTCCATAGAATGGGTTAGCTGTACCAATAGCCATCCAATCATCACCTGTTGCGAAAGCACGTAGACCATGGTTATATGGATCACCAAAACCATTTGTAGTAATAGTTGTGAATGATTCACCATCAGCTGATGTATACATATCAAATCCACGCTGAGCTTTAGAAAGATATTTTAATACCTTACCAAATGCGATTAAGTTATCCTTCTTAGTGATTGTCATGAAATCTTCAAATAATTTCTTTAATTTTTCAGGAAGCTGAGAAGAAATCTGTGTGTAGTATTCATATACTTCAGCATATTCATCTGCGAATTCCTGAGAAGCTTTTTCATCTAAAGAAGATGATAATGGATCTAATCCTGAAACCATAGTAATAGCATTATTTGATGCTTCATCACTTAAGCTATTTGCTTTAATAGAGCCATCTTCAAGACCATTCACTAAAGCCTTTACCTGATCATCAGAAAGTGTAACAGCTTCAGCATTATCACTATTTAAAGAATATGCTGATGTGCTATATCTTTCAGTTGCAGATTTAATAGCCTTCTGTACCTTTTCAGATGCAGTTAGATCAGCTTCTTCAGTATCCTCATCAACATCTGCTTCATCAGAATCTGTTTCAGCAATTGGCTGAGTTGGATATTTAGCGTTCTTGCTTAATACTAATTCAATGAAAACCTTAAGATAATTCATCTGTGATTTCCATTCTTCTTTAGACATTTTTAATAAATCACCATTTGTGAACTGTCCGATAGGCTGTAATAAGCTGCTGCTGTCAAATGTACCAAAGTACATCTTTCCATCAAATACAGTAGACTGCCAGATATACTGGTTTTCATGATGTCCAAATCCAGAACCAAGTCCAGAAATGCCACCTTTAGGGAACATCTTAGTTGCATCACCTACAACTAATTCCATGTTTTCATCCTTATCCATACGGTAAAGACTTACAGACTGTTCTAAGTTCTTAGCTAAGAATTCTACATTCTTTTTAAATACTAAATCTTCTAATGCGATTTCGATATCTTCATATTCACCAATATAAAGATGATCATTGTATACTAACATGTTACATGCACCAGCACGTGTACGTTCTGGATCGATACCGAATGTATATTTAGCTCCATCTGCTTTATCACCTACAACCGGTCTCCATGTCCAAGAGCCATCTGCTTTTTCTTCACCACATACAATCGCAAATGACTGCATTGTATGTTCATCAGGTTTGTTTTCCGGTGTACCAGTACATAAAGCAACATAAAGCTTGTTATTGAATTCCACCATTTCCCAGATAGAACCACCATAGATACTATCTGTATAATGATATGCAGGATAATTAAATAAATCCTTCTTAGTTGCAATCTTCTTAAATGAAGACTGACCTGCTGATGGGTCTTTAGACTTTAAGATATAAGGTCCATCAACACCTACACAGCTCGCAATGAATTCACCGTTGAATTCTGTCATACCACGGATACCAGTACTGATACCTTCTTTGTATGCAGCACCTAGTTCCTGTGGAGTAATACCAGTGTAGACACACTTGATATCATCTGTCTTAGGATCGATACAATAAATGCTAGGTAAACCTGCCTTAGCACCTTTATTACGTACAGAACCACAGAAATAAAGTTTATCCTTATAACGCATAGCGTTTCTGAAAAGTGGTCCTTTACCATTTAAAGACTGAGACATTAATAATTTGGTTTCACCAGTCTTAACGTTTACTTTTACAAGAATACCATCAGAATCTTCATCTGGAGTACCATCTTCTTTTTCATGTCCATAGAAGAATGTTCCATTGAACATCGCTTTAAGTGCAGCAGTCATAACATCCTTATCGAATTTATCACCAAGAGTAGTATCCATTAATGTTAATGTATTACCCATTGCTGCATAACAAGTACCAACATACATCCAATCACCATAAGATGCTGCAGACCAAGCATAACTCTGCCCCTGGTCACCTTGTCCTGTTGCACCCTGGTCCTGACCAGTTACACCGACATTTCCACCACCTAGGTAATCAACAATACCATCTGGTGTAGATACTGCTTTGTCCGGATGAGATAACTTGGCAAAAGTATAATTCCCATTGCTGTAAGTTACCTTTGGTTGAAATTCAGAAGTATCTCCAGCTGCACTTACGGCAGAAGCACTAGAAAATGCAAGTGTAAGTGCTACGAAAGTTGCCCCAAATTTCTTAAATAGGCTATGTTTCATAAATTCCCTCCTCAATATATATTGTTTGCCATTCCGTTCAATCTCGAATTTTATCATCATTTTTTCAAGATGTAAACCGTTTGCAAAAAATACAAATTGTACAAAATGACCTATTTGTACAAATAAGTACTTATAAATATTTTGCTTATATATGTTAATATTTTAAAATCAATATTTAACTTATATTTTTTCATAAAAAATGATTGTCTAATCCATTTAAAATTAACAATATTCGTCATTTTATTTCACTAATACTCAAATATCATAATTAGTGTTTCTCTTTAATTACTTTTACTCTTTTTGTACTAGTATTATTCAGTGTTAAATTTAAATACTTTTTTTAGCATTATCATAAATAAATGAAGGATGAATGATGCGCTTCCTAGACTTGGCCCTGTGAATGGCTGAGGATATACCATGTAAACAAACTAATTATTCATCAACAATACATACTTCATCTTTAAATAGAATTCTTACCGGTTCTACTAATTTAAAATTCATATCTTCAGATAATCCACCTGCATTATGATGTGCTTTGATATCTTTTTTTGGTTCACCTTTATTAAATAAACCATGATTTACATGGACACATGCCAACTGATGAGCAATCGCTATAATTAAAAGAGCTACAACTACAGAAGAAATCCACTCCTCCTGAAAGTGCAAGAAGAACCTTCTTATCTCCTACCTGTTCTTTAATAAAAGCATGGCAAGAACTGCTTATTCCACTTTAAAAACAATGCATTATAAAATGAATCCCTACTAATGAGGGGTTCATTTTATTATATGTATTCAACTAAAAACCACAATTTCATTATTCAACTCTACAATACCATCTTTCATATCAATGAAATCATCTAGAATACCTTGCTCATCGAGAATATTGTTAAGTAAATTCTTTCCTTTTAATATTTCTATTTTTTCAGAAAACCAACAATCTTCCTTAATAAAACATAATTCATAATCATTTAAACCAAATATAATAGCTTTGGTATTCCACACATCATAAGATATTCTTTCATTCTTTTCCAATACAATATGTTCATTTAATAACATAACCTTTGATATAATCTGATTTACATTTACCGTGATCTGAGTATTATCAGGACCATTTATAGAAGAATCAGATATTCTATACACTGTATTTTCATTTTCTAATAAAAAGTAATCTAATTCTTCATATTCATTTGTTAAACAATATACATTATCACCAATTTGAATATCTACCATTTCTGTTATAGTATCTGTACATTTGTATGATGTTATTTGTAATCCCACAAAAGATTGCATTAATTCTCTATTAAATCTAAAATCATACATTCTTATTATATCCCCCTAAATACTTTAAAAGTATACATGACAGTTTTTCCATGTTCATTTAGTAGAATAGTAGATTACTATAAGGTTACTAGTTGAATATCATTTTGTTTAATCCAATCCTTTAACCAATCACTACACAAAAAATCACATTCCATTGGTCTAATAAGCGTATAAGAGGAATTCGTTAAGATATATTGATCTAAATAACCAGGATGAAATATTGCAATACAGCATTCATTATCTTTCAACATTCCTAAAGTATCTTCCATATACCTTTTTGGATCATATAATCCTCTTTCATCAAAATGAATCATACCTAATCCATGAATATGATTTTCACTTACCCATTGAGGATCCATAGGATTCACAAAAAATAAACCATGTCTTTTTGCAACGTTTTCTAATGCTTTCATATAATTAAAAGAAAATACAGCATGGCCTTCAAAATAATGTGGTTTAAATCCAGTAATCTCAATAAAGCGATTTAATTGAGCTTCTATTTCCTTTTCACATTCTTCAATATTAATCGTATCTTCTTTTCTTTTATTAATGACTTTACTTGAATAGAATTCACCATTTTCATCTACTAGACTTGGAATCTCTTTAGGAGAACATAGAGGCTTTCCTAAACAGATGTTTGTATGCTGTCCCACAGATACTTTACACTCTTTAATCATTTCATATCCATCTAAAGCATGTTCCATATTAGGCATAAGTCCAACACTTGTAATAACACCATCTTTAATTGCTTTATAAATTCCACAATTAACACCTTCACTTATGCCCAAATCATCTGCTCTCATTATTAGCTTCATACTTATTTCCCTTTCATTTTAATAAAGCGACAGTATGCCCCTAATAAATTAGAATCATTTTGATACATACATACTTCAACCTTTGGTTTTCTAAAAACTAAGGCTTCTTCATAAATTGTATCAATATTCTCTTTAATTCTTTCTACAAATAGTGGATCAGCACTTATCCCTCCACCTATACAAATAACATCTGGATTATACAAACAATCAATATTATAGCAAAACTTTGCGATTGCAAAAAACCAGGCATCAAGATAATCATTTAATTCACTATGATTTTTTTCTCGATATAGTGCCATCATTCTTTCACCATTCAAATCATCCTCATGAGTTATTTCTTTTGCCTTATTTACAACACTAATTGTTGAATAAAGTTTAGCAAAACTATCATAATTACCTTCTTCAAAATTAGTGAATACTGGTGAAAACTCTCCAGCAATCAAATAACATCCTCTTAATATTTCTTTATTAATAATGACGCCTCCACCAATACCTGTACCAAATATAAGTGCGACACTATTAGGATAATCTTTTCCGCTACCAATTGTTGCTTCACATAAAGCTGCTGCTTTACCATCATTTTCTACAGTTACACTAATACCATCACATACTGCTGATAGTTCCTGTGCTAGATTAAATCCTGCTAAATATTCTAATATTCCTGCAGTTAACATTACACCTTCTTCACTAATTCTTCCTGGTGCAGAAATAGCAATTCCTCTTATTTCATCTTTAAAAGAGTCATACAAACTCTTTAATTCATTTAAAAAATCTTCTGTTGTAGTATTTGGTGTTTTAACTTTTCCTTTATTAGAGATTTGATAGTTTTCAAGAATCAATCCATATTTAATATAAGTTCCACCAATATCAATAGCCAATACACTTTTCATATTATTCTCCTTTAAAAAGAGACTATTTCCTAAGAAATAGTCACGTCTTTTATCTGATGATTTTTTCTAAATTGAGAAGGTGTCTCATTAAAGCTCTTTTTGAAGTGACTTATTAACGAATGTTCACTTGAAAAACCACACTCAATTGCGATATCTAAGTTTCTCTTTTGTGTTGTCATCAATAGAAACTTAGCACGATCTAATCTTATTTTTGTTAAATAAGTATAATAAGTTGTATTCAAATTCTTCTTAAAGAGCAAAGAAATGTGCTGTGTTGTATAATTGAATTCCTGCGATAATTTCTGCAATGATATATTGTCTTGATAATGTGTACTCACATAGAATAGAATATCTGAAAATATATCGTTAATTTCATCTTTTGCATCCGATAAATCAGATTGTGTTTCTTGAACACATAGTGAAAGAATATTTAATATACTCGCTTTATATCTTAATTGTGAATAAACATCATCCCGATTTATAAGCTGTATGATCGTTGAACAATAAGATTGAAACTCTTCTTCATTTTGAATAATAAAGACTTTATCGTTCAATAAAGAAGAAGACATATGTTGAAGTATAAAACCTATATTAATATGTATACATTGATAGTTATAGTGTCCTGTTTCTGCAACTATCTTATGTAATGTCTGCATGCCGATAACAACAGTGTTCCCTTTATGAACAATTGTTTCTCCTTGCGGAGTATAGACAGTCATTTCTCCTTCAGTAATATGAACAATTTCTAACCATTCATGCCAATGAGGTTCAACAATAAATAACTCCTGATTCTCTCCTACATCACCTAAAAATAAGCAATATTTATGTTTATCAAAACGCCTTAAGCTAAGATTTTCACCATCTATATTTTCATATTCTTCATCATATTCAATCTTCATATAATTCACCTTATAGAATTATACCACAACCATTTCTTAATAACTACTTATAGTTCTTCGCCGTTTGATTGAATCACCTTTTTATACCAGTTAAACGATTTTTTCTTCGTTCTTTTTAAAGAACCATTTCCTAAATCGTCCATATCTACATAAACAAAACCATATCTTTTTTTCATTTCACCTGTACCTGCACTGACCAAATCAATGCATCCCCATGGTGTATATCCCCAAACTTCAACACCATCATACTCGATAGCAATCTTTATCTGTTCGATATGTTTTCTTAAATAATTAATACGATAATCATCATTAATAGATCCATCTTCTTCAATTGTATCTAATGCACCAAGTCCATTTTCAACAATCATGAGTGGTAATTGATACTTATCATATAAACGATTTAATACAAGTCTTAATCCTTCCGCATCAATAGGCCATCCCCATTCAGATTCCTCTAAATAAGGATTTTTAGCGCCTCCAATTTGATTTCCTGATGAACCTTCTTTGACTTCCTTAGTAGAAATAACAGAAGAGTTATAATAACTGAATGAAATAAAGTCTACAGTACCTTCTTTTAAAAGTTCCTGATCTCCTTCTTCAGTTTTCAAAACGATGTTCTGTCTTTCTAATTCTTTTAATTTATAGTTTGGATAATATCCGCGACATTGTACATCATAATAGAAATCCTTAAAATCTCTTGCCATTTCCATTTCTTTGATTGAGTCTAATGGTTTACATGTTTCAGGATAGAATAGAATATTCGCAATCATTAAGCCAATTTTGAAATCAGGATTAATTTGATGGCCTAACATAACAGCTTTTGCACTTGCTAGAAGAATATGATAAATTGCCTGCTGCTGATTCTGCACATTTTGAGATGCTTCAAAGATACCAAGTGTAGTATAATCTCTTAAAAAGTTAATTTCATTAAATGTTAACCAGTACTTGACCTTATCTTTGTATCTTGTAAATATTGTTTCACAATATCTAGTGAAGAATTCTATTGTTCTTCTGTCTAACCATCCTTGATATTGAACCGCTAGATTTAAAGGGAGGTCGAAATGATTAATAGTAACAAGCGGTTCAATTCCATATTTTAGACATTCGTCAAAAACATTATCATAAAATTTTAATCCTTCTTCATTAGGTTGCTCATCATCACCATTAGGGAAAATACGAGTCCAGTTAATAGACATTCTAAATGTCTTAAATCCCATTTCTCCCATTAAAGCAATATCTTCTTTGTAATGATTATAAAAATCAGTTGCCACATGGCTTGGATAGTAAACAGAATCATCAATGATTGCCTTTGCATTCTTAGGAACATCCTGAAAACGATTAATTGTTTGTCTTGTTCCATCCTCCAACTCAATAACAATACGTCTCGGATTATGCATATCACCATTTGTGATAACATCCGCAGTAGCTAGTCCTTTACCACCGCTTAAATATCCACCTTCATACTGATTTGCAGCAGTTGCACCGCCCCACAAGAAATTCTTAGGAAAACTCATAATTTACCTCCACTATACTTTTCTTTTTGCATTTGAATATTCATCTGTTCTAGGAATCCAATCTAAAAATCTTTCAATCGCAAGATTCCAGAAACGCCATTCATGTTCATAATCTTTAACACTGATCCAATCAACATTCATTCCTTTTTCTTTCATTGCTTCAACAAACTTAACGTCAGATTCATATATAAAATCTTTATCTCCACAAGTCATATAAACTGGAATGTTTCCATCACTGTCTTCTAATACTTGATATAAGTCAATAGGGTTGTCTTTCATTTTTACTGCTGCTGAAAAAGCACCAATCGCATTATATTTATGAGTATTTGATAAGCCATGATATAAAGCACCAAATCCACCCATTGACAAGCCAGCAATATAGCGATCCTCTTTTCTATGAGAAATTGGGAATACTCCTTCTATAAATTCTGGTAACTCGTTTTCAATAAAATCATAAAATGCATCCTGTGGTTGATCAATGTAATACTTGTTTTCTCCAGAAATCATAACAACAGCTATCTGTCTCTCTTCCGCAAATAGTTCTACACTTGTATAGCCACCCCATTGTGCATGGTTATTACCAAATCCATGTAAGAGATATAATACTGGATATTTTTTAGAATAGTCATGATGAGGTTTTTCACCACTCATTCCCATAGATTCTGGAATTGTAACTGATGGTAGAATTACATCAATATCAACTGTTCTCATTAATGTATAAGATATTACGTTACACTGTATTTTAGCCATTTTACTTCTCCTTTTATGTGCTTACTTCTAATTAGTACTATGCGTTTTCTTGTTCTTGTCTTAATGCATTCTTATCATCAATTAGGAAGAATGGTAAATACATTAAGAAATCAATACCTAAAGCAAGGAACCAGATTACTAATAGAGGTAAACCACCCTGGAAAAATGCAGTAACAAATCCAGGTGTTACCCATGGCATTGAAATAGTTGGGTTGACTGAAATTGGAATAAATTTCAATAATCCTAATACAAGAAATCCTTTTACAGGGGCTGAGAATATCATTGGAATTAGATAAATAGGATTTAACATAATTGGGAAGCCAAAAATTGCTGGTTCGTTAATATTAAATAAGTTTGCAGGTGCAACTAATTTTCTCATAGTTTTGTACTTCTCTGATTTACCAAAGAATGAAGCAATACATAATCCTAAAGTATTTCCAGCTCCACCAATCTGAATACATGAAGCAAGAATTGCAAATGTTAAGTAAGGTAATGCTTGATTTGATAAGAATGCTTCCTGGTTAGCTAATCCAACAATTGTTAAGATAGGCATATAAGGCATTAGGATTGCATTTGGATGAACACCAAAGAACCAGATTAGGTTCATTAATGTAAAAATAGCAATAAGTGAAATAGGATTTGCACCAAAGGCAGATACTGGTTTACCAACCAAAGTACTAATAAGAGTAAATAAATTGCCATATGGTGTAAATGTACAAGCATATTTAACTGCAAATACTGATGTGATTAGGATCATTGCTACAAAAGTAGGTGCTAATGACTGAGAAACCATTGGTGGTACAGAATCAGGAAGTTTTAATTTCAAGTTCTTTTTCATTAAAAAACAATAAAAAGCAGGAATAACTAAACCTAAAATGATTGCTAAGAAAATACCATCGCTTCCTAAATAACTAGTCGCAATTGTTGAAACTGCAGCACCTGCTTTATTTGTAAAAGTCTGAACAGGAATTAAAATAATAAATGCTGCCATAGACATAACAGCTCCAATTGCTCCATTTTCTCCTTCATTCTTAGTAAAAGCATATCCAATAGCTCCTACTACATAAATAGCTAATAAAGATAAAGTTAAAGAAACAACTTCTAATGCAGTCGCATATATTCCAATACTCTGTAAAAATTGTGTCCATGCAGGAATTGGTAAGTTTGCTAAAACTGCAATTGCTGCTACACCTAATGTAATAGGCATAGTATACATAAATCCTTCTGTTAAAGCTTTAATATAACGGCTGTTTGCTACAGCAGTGGCAAAAGGTCCAACTACTTTTTCTAGACCTCTTTGAAATTTGTCAAAAAAGTTCATGTTTAATCCTCCATATTTGATGTAATCATAAAGCTGCGCATATCTTTATACTTACTTTTTAGTACAGATTCAGTATATCAATGTAAACACTTACACAATGTCGTATTTTTCATATTTTTATGTTGATAAATAAATAACTTAAACTTTTCTTGCATCATAAAAAAGCTGAAATAAAATGAGTCTTTCATTTCATCTCAGCTTACTTCTATTCCCAATCAAATTCATCTATTTCTTTCTTAATATCCATTGAAACTGATGAATCATCTTTAAGTTCCTTCATGAGTTCTACAAACATTTCTCTCTTTGGATTATTCACATCATTGAAACAGCGATATACCATCCATATATTATGTGCTGTAGGATTCTTTCTTACTGAAGAAACTAATAATTCCTCATATCCATGCTTATAGAATTGTTCTAGAAAATGAACTAGATCCCCCGGCATACCAAAATCAACCCTAGGATGAGTCCCTATAATTTCTAGAATAGGCTCTACAAGCTCAAAAGGTTCTGGATATTCATTGATTGCATCAATCAAATCATCATCCATATAATATTCTTCATCTTCTTTAGCTGCATTCTGTAATCTAGTGATTATTTCTTCTTTTGTCATATAGTTATTTCCTCACCTTTCTATACTCATAACAATCAGGATGTGATGTCTTATTGATAATAGTATCAGCCAATGCTTCTGTTATATTATCCATTATGGCACATGGCAAATTATTGATTTTCTTATAGAGGACACCTGTTGAAATAGGTAATGCAAAGAGTTTCTTTGTTTCGGCCAGGAACTTCAATTTATCCTCTGGGACTTTCACAATATAGACTTTTCCATATTCTAAATTCTCATCATCATCTTCCATTTCACAACCATTTTCTAGCCATGATTTAAAATCAAACCATTCCTCTACTTCAGAATTTCCTATCTCTGCCGCATCTAAGAAACCACATAATGTTGCTCCTTTTTCTGCCTTCATAATTAGTTCTCTATCTCCATTATCATTTCCAATGCTGATATATCCAGGCATATTAATAGAAAACTCATTACATTCATAACTTTCAATAATAGTAGAAGTATCATAGAGTATACATAGATTCATAGTTATCCCATTCGCATATCTTAAAACTTTCTTATACACTTTAGGGATTGTTTCCTTGATATGTTTTTCTACAGATTCTATATCTTCTTTTGTTACTGGTGCATTTTTCTGTATATAATCAATATTATTGTAGTTCATAATTTTACCTTCCTGATAGTTATCATTGCATATTCTACTTATTCTTACAATGTATTACCCAAATTAAGAAATTATTCCAAGAATAGAGTCATATCCCCATTAATACAGTATTCGTCATGATATAAAAAAATCGTGTAAATCAATTTTGTTCACACGATTTTTTATATAGTTTCAAACAAACCTTTAATTAGATTTGCGGCAATAATGCGACTTGAAGTTTTTTTATTGAATCATCTTTAGAATTTTTTCTAAAAGTACCATAAATATCCCAATGATAGGGCTCTTCAAATGCAATAGCCTTTAATCCTGTTGGTGCTTCATCTTCAAATTTTGGTGAAATTGCAATCCCTATTTTTTGTCTACATAAATGCATCAAGGTTCCGCCATCCATGGTTTTTGCTTTTATGTTTGGAGTAAACCCCTTGATTTTGCAGGCTTTAATGAAATCATTATATATATGAAAACTCTCATTCATTATTATAATATTCTCATTTCTCAGCATATCTAGAGGGATTTTTTCTTTCTCATAATAAGGATGTCCTTCATATACATATAAAACAAGATCACATTGACATAATTTTACTTGTTCTAAATTAGGATAATCATGTAGTCCAACAACAATACCATACTCAATATCATAATTAAGAAGCTTATTTATGACTTCTTCATTACTGTACTCACTCCATTCTACATGAAGAGTTTTATTTGAGTTTGCAAAATCTAATATTGTCTTAAGTTGAATAGCCTTTAAGATACCACTTGCACAACCAATTCGTAAGCGATTTATTCCGTTATTAAGATTATTTATTTCAGTTTTAATATGAGCATCCTGCAAGACAAATTCTTTGCTCCAGTCATAAAATAATTTTGCGCTATCTGTAGGAATAACACCATTTTGAGAGCGAACGAAAAAAGTGGTGTTATACTCATGTTCAAGATTCTTGATGATTTTACCAAGACCTTGTGCAGAAATAAATAAATGTTCAGCTGCTCTATGCATACTATGCATTTCATATACTTTCTGAAAATATATAAAGTTCTTTATATCACCCAATTTAAATCACCAGTCACCTTCATATCATTATTAGATATGGTTAGCTACTTCGAATGCATCCCAGATTGCATACATGATATTGGATACTTTTTTTGCATCTCCAAGCAAATAAAGATCAGGAATATCAAACTGAAGATTATTATAAAGTGTATTCTCTTCTTTATATCCAACTGAAAGGATAACACTATCACTCATAATAGTCTTGCTACCTTCTTTAGTATCTACTTTCACTTCTCCATTCGCAAATTCTGTAACCTTTGCACCTGTGATAATTTCTACTCCATTAAATGGTAGCAATGCTTCCAACATTTCTTTATTTGCAGCACAAAGTGGACCATTTACAGCCATTACCTTATCTAATGCTTCAACAATTGTAACATGAATTCCATTCTGCGCCAACCACAAAGCAGTTTCACAACCTACAAGTCCACCACCTACAACGACAGTTTTCTTGCCAGCATCCTTCTGTTTCAATAAAACTTGTTCTGCTGTATAAGTATGTGAATCATCACCCAAAGAGAATACTTTTGGTTTAGATCCTGTCGCAAGAATCACAGTATCATAATCCATAGCTTTAATTTCTTCTTCATTAAGTTCCGTATTCAAATGAGCATGTACGCCTAAACGATTTAATTCATTTGTATACCAATCTGCTAATGCAATATCATCTTCTTTAAAATCAGGAGCTCCACCTGGAATTAAATTACCGCCAAGCCTACTTCCTTTTTCATAAACTACTGGTTGATGTCCTCGGATAGCTAATACACGTGCAGCTTCACAGCCTGCAACACCACCACCTACAATCAACACTTTCTTTTTCTTTAAAATAGGCTCATATGCATTAACACGCTCTCTAGCTGCCTGTGGATTTACAGCACAATTAAGAAGAGAATATGAAGCAACTCTTCCCATACATCCTTCATGGCAAGAAATACATGGACGTATCTGTGTGATCTTACCACATCTTAATTTATTACAATAATCTGGATCTGCTAGTAGTGGTCTACCTAGATCAATAACATCACATTCACCATTTTCAATAGCTTCTAATGCCATGTCTGGATTATCCATACGGCCTGCACAGAATACTGGGATATCTACTACTTCTTTTACCATTTTGCAGTATCCTCTGTAAAGCCCTTTCTTTTGATACATAGGAGGATGATTCCACCACCAGGCATCATATGTTCCAACATCAGTATCCAGCGCATCATAGCCATAGCTTTCAAGTAATTTAGCAGCTTTTAAGCCTTCTTCTGTGTCTCTGCCCTTTTCTTCAAAATCTTCTCCTGGTAATGCTCCAACACGCCAATCTTTTATCATACTTTTTACACTAAAACGAAGTGTAACAGGGAAATCATCACCACATGTTTTTTTAATTTCTTCTACTATTTCCTTAGCAAAACGAAGTCTGTTCTCAAGAGAACCTCCATATTCATCAGTTCTTTGGTTAAACATTGAAATCGCAAATTGGTCAATTAAATAACCTTCATGTACTGCATGAATCTGCACACCATCAAAGCCTGCTCTTTTTGCATGGAAAGCAGCTTCACCAAACTGTTTTACAATAGCATGAATTTCATCTACAGTAATGGCACGACAAGTCTTATCTAACCAGCGATGTGGGATTGCAGATGGTGCAATGGGTGGAATATCTCCTACATTTGTAGGAATAGTCACACGACCAAATCCTCCTGATAACTGTAAAAAGATTTTACTTCCATATGCATGAATTCGCTCTGTCATTTCTCTACTTGTTTTCACAAAGTTAACAGGCTTGTAAAGTGGATTAGGAACAGTTGAAGGGTCCTGTTTTTCAACAACCTGATCAAAAAATGTGACACCTGTAATAATAAGTCCAGTTCCACCCTTTGCTCTTTCTACATAATAATCAATACCACGCTGATTCCAACCGCCATTGGCATCTGCAAGACCTAAAGGTCCCATTGGAGCCATCGCAAATCGATTTTTAATAGTTATACTTCCAATTTTTATTGGACTAAATAATTTTGAATATTTCATAAAATTTGCATCCTTCCTTGTTATTTTATTCTCATGACTACATGATAACATATGTCTTTAGGACTTAATATCAATGAAACGTTTACAGTTATAAACAAATATTTTCTACATACTACTAAAGGTATCAACCTGTAAAAAAGTTGATACTTTTATAATGTGTGCCACAAGCCACATATTTAATGAACAAACCGTTCTATGATTTTTATAAATGTTTTGTATCTGAAGCACATAGATTGTGTCAAGCATAACAAATATCTTTACTTAAAATCAAATAAATATCACATAACATATCGTTATGAGATTTTTGCTGAATAAGATAACTTAAAGCAACAATACACTTAAAAAGAGTGTTAAAAAAAGAAGCGATACTCTCGCTTCTTCTACTTGATCATTCGTAACCAATTTCCCTCATTTTTTGCAATTATCTCCCCATAGCTCCAAGTTTTTCTCTTATAAAAAACTCTCTCTTTTTCTTTTTTATTTTCATTTTTAAAACAAGAAAAATAGCTAGAAAATAATATGCTTTTATTCACGAAAAGTGGCTTAAATACAAGGTTTTTGTTATGTGAAGTCGTGTTTTTTACCAAACAAAAAGACCCTGCATTTTTTCAACGCAAGGTCTAATTTCTTTTTTTATTCTATTTTATTTCTTTATTAAGTTTCCTTTCCCCACGGGGCGATAGTTGCTAATCTCGTGGAAAAGAGGCTTGTGAATCATCACTACTAGTTATTCAAATTCAATAGTTCCAGGTGGCTTAGATGTAATATCATACATTACTCTATTCACACCACGAACTTCATTGATGATTCTATTCATAGTCTTATTTAATACTTCATAAGGGATTTCAGCTGCTTCTGCAGTCATGAAATCAATAGTATTAACAGCTCTTAATGCAACAGCATAGTCATAAGTTCTTTCATCACCCATAACACCTACTGACTGCATATTAGTTAATGCTGCAAAATACTGACCGATAGAACGATCTAATCCAGCATTCGCAATTTCTTCTCTATAAATCGCATCTGCATCCTGTACCATACGTACCTTTTCTGCAGTAACTTCACCAATGATTCTAATACCAAGACCTGGTCCTGGGAATGGCTGTCTGAATACTAAATATTCTGGAATACCAAGTTCAAGACCAACTTTTCTTACTTCATCTTTGAATAAGTCTCTTAATGGTTCAATGATTTCTTTGAAATCAACACAATCAGGTAATCCACCAACATTATGGTGAGACTTGATGACTGCAGATTCTCCTCCAAGACCGCTTTCTACAACGTCTGGATAAATAGTACCCTGTACTAAGAAATCAACGGCACCAATCTTCTTTGCTTCTTCTTCAAAGACTCTGATGAATTCTTCACCGATGATTTTTCTCTTGCTTTCAGGTTCAGTTACACCCTTAAGCTTAGAATAATATCTTTCCTGTGCATTCACTCTGATAAAGTTTAAGTCATAGCAGCCATCTTTACCAAATACAGCTTCAACTTCATCACCTTCGTTTTTACGAAGTAGACCATGGTCTACAAATACACAAGTTAACTGATTTCCGATAGCCTTAGATAATAAGACTGCTGCAACAGAAGAGTCAACACCTCCAGATAAAGCACATAATACTTTACCATCGCCAACTTTTTCTCTGATTGCTTTAATAGATTCTTCTACGAAAGAATCCATCTTCCAGTCACCAGCACATCCACATACATCGATTACGAAGTTTCTTAACATCTTCTTACCTTCTGCTGTATGTAATACTTCTGGATGGAACTGAATACCATAAAGGTTCTTTTCTCTGTTTTCACATGCTGCAACTGGACATTCATCAGAATGTGCTACAGATTTGAAACCAGGAGCTAAAGCTGAAATATAGTCATTATGACTCATCCAGCATACTGTCTTTTCAGATACATTTGAGAATAATGGTGAAGTTGTATCAACAACGATTTCTGTCTTACCATATTCTCTAGTAGGTGCAGCTTCTACATTTCCACCTAATACATACTGCATTAGCTGAGCACCATAACATAAGCCAAGTACAGGAACACCACATTCGAAAAGTTCTTTTTCGCATGTTGCAGCTCCTTCTTCATAGCAGCTATTAGGTCCACCTGTTAAGATGATTCCCTTAGGGTTGAGTTCTTTGATTTTCTGCATTGCAACTTTATATGAATAGATTTCACAATATACGTTGCTTTCACGAACTCTACGCGCTACGAGCTGATTGTATTGGCCACCAAAATCAATAACCAGTACTAATTCTCTCTTCATAAGTTCTCCTTTACTATTTATTTATTAAAATACTTCCTTAAGCACAATTGTCTGAGTACGATCAGGTCCAACTGAGAACATTATCACTGGGCAGTGAATAAGTTCTTCAATCTTCTTGATATAGTTCTGAGCATTGACAGGAAGTTCTTCAAATGAAGTGACATTTGTGATATCTTCCTTCCAGCCAGGTAATTCTACATAAACTGGTTCTACTCTTTCTAATTCTTCAATAGTAGAAGGTAAACCATGGATTTCTTTACCATCTAACATGTAAGCAGTACAAATCTTAATAGTATCTAAACCACTTAATACATCTAACAACATTAATGAACATCCAGTTAATGAAGCCATTCTTCTTGACTGGTTAACGACAACTGCATCGAACCATCCAATTCTTCTAGGTCTCTTAGTTACTGTACCAAATTCATTACCTGCATTTCTGATATAATCACCTAATTCACCTTCAATTTCAGTAGGGAAAGCACCAGAACCAACACGAGTAGTATAAGCCTTAATAACACCTACTACATCAGTTAAATAAAGAGGACCAATGCTTGCACCAGATGGTACACCATTAGCACCTGGGTTAGAGCTTGTTACATATGGATAAGTACCATAATCAATATCAAGCATAGTACCCTGAGCACCTTCAAATAAGATTTTCTTCTTTGCCTGGAATGCTTCATCTAAAAAGATACCAGTATCACAAACCATAGGTTTGATTACTTTAGCATATTCCTTATATTCTTCAAAGATTTCTTCTGCAGTACACTGTAATCCAGGATACTGTTTCTTCTTGAATGCTAATGTTTCTTCAAGTCTCTTCTTGAATAATGGTTCATTAATGAATTCACCAACACGAATACCGATACGGTCATATTTGTCTACATAAGTAGGTCCAATACCCTTCTTAGTTGTACCGATACTTGCAGCACCACGCATTTCTTCTTCTAATTCGTCAATTTCAATATGATAAGGTAAAGTGACATGTGCACGATCTGAGATGTGCATCTTATCAGTCTTGATACCTGCATCATTTAAATACTTCATTTCTTCAAGTAAAGCTTTAGGATTGATAACCATTCCGTTACCTAATACAACTTCACCAGTTGTAAAGATTCCGCTAGGAATAAGTCTTAAGGCAAATTTCTGGCCATTAAATTTAATAGTATGACCTGCATTATTACCTCCAGAATATCTCACTACTAGATCTGCCTGCTGTGCAAGATAATCTGTAACCTTTCCTTTTCCTTCGTCGCCCCACTGGCTTCCAACAACAACGACTCCTGCCATTTATGTTCATCCTTTCTTTCATTAAAATACAACTATATTATAGAGGATAAAGAACATTATGTAAAACATAAAACTATCGTTAAATCAATGAAATTATGTGAATAAGTGCTATAATCAAATCACACGAGGTGATTTGATGAAAAAACTAGCGGTTCTGTTTCCTGGAATTGGTTATCATTGTGATAAGCCACTCCTCTACTACTCTAAAAAATGTTTATCAACCTATGGCTATGAGATCATTGAAGTGAACTATAAACACTTTCCTCATATGAAAGATAAAGATGAATTAATTAAGCAGGCAGAAGATATTGGTTATAAGCAGACTGAAGAAATTCTTAAAGATATTCCATTTTCTACTTATGATGAAATCCTATTTGTATCAAAAAGTATTGGTACTGCCATTAGTGCACGTTTTAATGAAGAACATCATGTGAATGCATATTCTATTTATTTCACACCACTTGTTGCGACTTTCAAGTATAGCTTAAATGGTATTGCCTTCCATGGTACAAATGACCCATGGGCCAAAACGAATCTCATTCAATGTGCATGTGATGAAGCACATATTCCACTTATTCTCTATCGTGATGCAAATCACTCATTAGAGTGTGGAGATGTGCTTGTTGATATTTCTAATCTTCATGACATCTTTCTTCATGTCATAGAAGCGATGCAAACAGTTTATCCACTATAGGGGTAAACTGTTTTTTAAATAACGATAAAGATAAAGCTGTAGTTTGCTTGTCAAACGATTCATTGAAAGATGATAATCCTTCAACATCCCATCTGTAAATCCTTTATCGCTATTCACATGGATAGTGACCTGATCACCTAAAGAAACATGCTCCACTTTAGAATAAATAACTAAGTCAGCATCTTCTTTTACATAAGGCTTAAACCATGTGGGAACATCTATATCCCCTATGAATTGAATAGGGACCATAATGTCTTTGAGGGCTTTTTCTATAGAACCTCCTGGAATCAGATAGCCTTTTAATAGTGTTTCTATCTCATTCCTCATTGGGGTCATATGTTGATATGCTTCTTCTTTTGTTTTGGCTTTATTCGCTATGCGTACTCTTACATAGCCTTCTCCTGCATACATCGCAAGAGTGACATCTGTTTGTTTATATTGGGTTTCTGTCAGTTTTTCATCAATCATACTTTCCCCAATACCCATCACTAGAAAGTCTTCTGTATAGATCTGTTCCTGGCGATAGTGTTCTAGATAGGGTTTTAAGGAATGTTCTACGACATAATTGAATTCCTTAGGTGGACCAGGAAGATTAATGATCATCTTACCATCCTTGCTCATCACACAGCCATTGGCTGTTCCTACATCATTCTCTAATATATAAGCATTTTCTGGGAAATAAGCCTGTTTGAAGTTGTTATCAGAAACAACATCGAGTCCTGTCACAAAGCGACATTTTTCATCCACCTTACGAGCTTCTTCTTCGTTATAGACAAGTTCTAGTCCTAGATATTCTGCTGAGAGTTCCTTAGTTAAATCATCCTGCGTTGGACCAAGTCCTGCAGTAGTAATGACACAATCAGCCCCTCTTTTAAACGCAATATCGAGACATTCTAATAAACGTTGTGGATTATCACCAACAGTCGTTTGATGATAAATATCAAATCCTAATTCTTTACACATCTTAAAGAGTACCGGAGCTTCTGTGTTGATGATTTCACCAAGAAGAAGTTCAGTCCCTACATTAATCACTTCTACATTCATATCTCTAGATACATATCATTCCATTTTGCTTCTCCATGAGTAGAAGAAGAGACACCAAGATGCTTATAGCCAAAACTTTCATAAAAGCCAATTAAATGATCTTTACATGTGAGAAATATTCCTTTTTTATTTCGCTCCTTTGCAAGAGTGATATAACCATTCATAAGCGTATGCGCTAAGCCTTGATGCTGATAATTTGGATGTACATCTAAGCCAAAAACTGTCATATAATCACCACTAGGATCATGTAATGAAGCATCTTCATAGAATGCATCTGGTAAGCCTTTAATATTCGATGTATTCCCATTAATAAAGCCAATAACGTCTTTATCTTCTAATACAAGAAAGTTCTCTGAAAAGACATTAAAACGTTCTTTAAACTGCTCATAAGTCGCTGCTTCAGCTTCAGGAAAACAAAGAGACTCTATATGAGAGATAGCTTCTATATCACCTATAACTGCTTGTCTCAATAGCATGATATTTTCCTCCTTTCAAAATATTTTTTGTATCTTATACAAAAAAGACTTGATAGTCAAGAGACTATCAAGCTTTTTACTGTCCATTTTCAAATTGTGAACGATAAAGTGTTGCATAGAAACCATTTTCTTTAAGTAATCCTTCATGATTACCGATTTCTACAATATCACCATCACGCATAACGATAATTGTATCTGCATCTCTAATAGTAGAGAGACGATGTGCAATAACGAATGATGTTCTATTCTTCATTAATTCATCCATTCCCTGCTGAATTAATACTTCTGTTCTTGTATCAACTGAAGATGTAGCTTCATCAAGAATCAAAATCTTAGGATCCTTTAAGAAGGCACGCGCAATAGTCAATAACTGCTTCTGACCTGCACTGATATTAGAAGATTCTTCGTTGATCATTGTGTTATAACCATCTGGTAGTGTGTGAATAAAGTGATCTACACGAGCACTCACGCATGCTTTTTTGACTTCTTCATCAGTGGCATCTAATCGACCATATTTTAAGTTATCCATGATAGTACCATTAAATAACCATGTATCCTGTAATACCATACCAAATAATGAACGAAGATCACTACGTTTCATTTGAGTGATATCTTCACCATCAATCATGATAGAACCACCATTGAGTTCATAGAAACGCATCAACAATTTAATAATAGTTGTTTTACCTGCACCAGTCGGACCAACAATGGCTACCTTCTGACCGGCATGAACATGGAGTGAGAAGTCATTGATGATGATCTTATCTGGATTATAACCAAAGTGAACATCCGCAAAAGTGACAGCACCCTTCATATTCTGTACTTCTTCAGTTGTAAGAGTGGCTGAGTCTTCTGTCAATTCTTCTTCCTCCAAGAATTCAAAGACACGTTCTGCAGCTGCACCAGTACTTTGTAATAAGTTAGCCGCCTGAGCAATCTGAGAGATTGGCTGGTTGAACTGTCTAACATACTGGATAAATGCCTGGATATCACCAATAGTAATTGTTTTAGAACCAGCTAGAATACCACCGATAATACAAACACCTACATAACCTATATTACCGATAAAGTTACTAATTGGCATCATAAGTGATCCAAAGAATTGTGATTTCCATGCAGATGTATAAAGTGATTCATTGTATTGTTCAAACTGTTCTACAGATTTTTCTTCACCATTGAACGCTTTGACTACCTGATGTCCACCATACATTTCTTCAATATGACCATTGACATCACCAAGTGAGTTCTGCTGCTGAGTGAAGTATTTCTGTGAATGCTTCATAACTAAACGCATCAAGGTCATTGATACAGGTAATACTACAACTGCAATCAGAGTCATCTGCCAGCTGATTGTAAGCATCATAATAAAGATACCTACTAGAGTGACTACGTTAGAAATAAGTGTAGATAAAGACTGGTTTAATGACTGAGCGATTGTATCAATATCGTTAGTCACACGAGAAAGAATATCACCACTTGTATGCTTATCAAAATAAGAAAGTGGTAAACGGTTCATCTTTTCAGAAATATCTTTTCTAAGTGAGAAGGCTGCATCCTGTGATACGCCAGAGATGATCCAGCTCATGATATAACTAAATAGAGAACTAGCTGCATATAACACGACAAGAATCAATAAAATCTTAACGATATAATTAAAATCAATACCACCGGTATTGGCTACTTTAGCCATGATACCTTCTGATAATTTATCTGTTGCTTTTGCAAGAACCTTAGGACCTATAATATTAAAGATAGTAGAACATACCGCAAATACCATAACAAAACAAATCTTTAAATGATATGGTTTTAAGTAGGCGAGTAACTTCTTTAATGTACCACCTAAATCCTTCGCTTTTTCATTATTACCACGGCCTCTGCCCATACCCATTGGAGCGCGACGATTTTTATTCATTGTCTAATTCCTCCTTTGATAACTGAGATAAGGCGATTTCCTGATAGACAGAACATGTTTTCATTAATTGTTCATGTGTGCCTTTTCCTACAATCTTACCTTCATCAAGTACGATGATCTGATCAGCATGCATAATAGATGCAATACGCTGTCCAACGATTAAGACAGTATTATGAGTCTTGGCAGTCATTTCTCCTAGACGTTTTCTAAGTGTTGCATCAGTCTTGAAGTCAAGTGCTGAGAAGCTGTCATCAAAGATAAGAATTTTAGGATTTTTCGCAAGTGCTCTTGCAATTGCGAGACGCTGTTTCTGTCCACCTGATACGTTTGTACCACCCTGAGAAATAGGTTCTTTAACACCTAATGGTTTTGTTTCAATGAATTCTTTTGCCTGCGCAACATCAATCACTTCAGCCAATTCTTCATCAGATAAATCAGGGGCACCATATTTAATATTTGATTCTATTGTACCTGAGAATAATAATCCCTTTTGAGGTACTACACCAATACGGTCTCTTAAATCATGCATAGAAACATGTCTTACATCCACACCATCTACTGTGACTTCACCTTCAGTGACATCATAGAAACGAGGAATAAGGTTAATAAGTGTTGATTTACCTGAACCTGTTGAACCAATAAATGCTGTTGTTTGACCAGGACGGGCTGTAAAGTCAATATCAGTCAAGACTGGTTCATCAGCACCAGGATACTTAAATGATACATGTTTGAATTCTATTAAACCTTTCTTGTCTTCATCAAAAGAAGTGCTCTGTTCTGGATTTTCAATTGTAGGTTCAGTATTTAATACTTCAGCTACACGGTTTGCAGCTACACTTGCACGAGGTAACATAACTGCAATCATTGCGACCATTAAGAAACTCATAACGATAATCATGGCATACTGTAAGAAGGCCATCATTTCACCAATCGCAATATGACCTAAATCAACCTGCTTTGCTCCAAAGTAGATAATGAGTAAAGTCATCCCCTGCATGATAAACATCATGATAGGCATTAATGAGACCATCACTCTATTAACAAATAAGTTTGTCCCTGTTAAATCCTTGTTTGCCTGATCAAAACGTTTTTCAGATTCTTCTTCATTTCCAAATGCACGAATAACTAGAACACCTGATAAGTTTTCTCTCATAGCTAAGTTTAACTTATCAATTAATTGCTGGATAATCTTGAATTTAGGCATTGCGATAGAGAAAGTGACACCTAGTACTCCAAAGATAATAATGACAACTAAGAAGATCATCCAAGTCATGGATGGTGAGTTCTTAACAGCCTTCATAATACCACCAATACCATTGATTGGGGCAAGCATACACATTCTTACGATTATCACAAGAACCATCTGGATCTGAACGATATCGTTTGTACTACGAGTAATTAAAGAGGCTGTAGAGAACTTATTGAATTCCGTATTAGAGAAGCTTTCAACCTTCTTAAATACAGCTAAACGTAAGTCTCTTGCCACTGATGCACCAAGTTTTGATGCTAAGAATGCAACACAGATAGAAGCCACAGCACCAAGTAAGGCAATAGCTAACATCTGAATACCTTTATGGGCAATATACTGGTTCTGTACTTTATTGATATCAGCACCAAGTTTCTTATATTCCGCTTTAACACCTTCACCAGCTGCAATCTTCATTGTAGATTCACCCATAGTCTTCATCTGCTTATCGACGCTTTCAAACATCTTATTACGTTCATCTTCACCCATTGAGCCGATGAAATAATAAATATCTCCATTGTTTAAATGTGTTTCCATAGCATCAATCTGTGCTTTTACATCATCTAGTTTCTTCTTAGATTCATCTAATTGAGGTTTTGCAGAAGCGACTTTTTCTTTAGCCTGATCAAGCTGTTTCTTGATTGTTGAAGACTGGCTCTTCATTTGTGCCATCTGACCTGCTGAAGCATTGAGTTTTTCATAACCAGCAACTGCCTGAGAAATACCAGCTAATTGAGCCTGAAACTTTGTTTTTACGTCACCTTCAGGCAATGCATTATATTGTGCTGTTAAAGTGTTCTGCATTTCTTTGGCTTTTTCATATGAACCAAACTGAGTGTTTAATGTATTTAGTGCACTATCATATTGCTTAATTGCAGTCTGCATCTGTTCATACTGCTTCACACCCTGATTGTATTTAGCCATGCCAGCATTATACTGTTCTAAACCTTTATTATAGCCATCTAAGCCTTTTTGATAGCCTTCCTTAGCAGAATTAATAGCTGAATCAATCTTTGTCTCAAATGACTTATACTGCTTTGTACCAGGTTTCATTTTATTCATAGAATAAACAATCAACATAGGCTTAGTTAATACTTTATTGAGTTTTTCTTCATCTACATCTTTCTTTAAGATGTATAAAGTCTGATTCTTTGCTTTTTTGAATGTCTTATAATAAGACTTGTCCACATCCTTTGCAGGAGTTTTCTTATACGCATTTTCTAATACTTTTTGATCTTTTGAAGAGACAAATAATAATAAATGATTATAAGTTTCTTCACTTAATACAGGAGATATAGCTGAATCGAAACCTCCTGCCTGAATACCGCTAGATACGATATCAGACATATAATCAGGAAGTGTTAATTCAGTATAGGCCTGTCCAAATATACAAACGATGGCTAATACAAATAATAGCCAATATTTCTTAAAATATTTCTTAAGTTTAAGCATCGTCTTCCTCCTTTAATTCATCTTCCATATTCTTAATAATCATATCAATCATATGTAATACGGCATCATGATCTTCTTTTGTGAGTCCTCTGCTGCATACTTCTTCCATATGCCTCATCTTATCCTTACAGATTTCTAAATACTCTTCACCCAATTTACTTAAACGCACTGTAGAATGACGTTTATCTTGAGGATTCTGTTCACGAATAATATAGCCTGCTTCTTCCAGACGCTTGATTCTTACTGAAAGTGTTGCATCAGAGATATGAAGATATTGTGCCACTTCTTTTTGAGAATGACCATGTTCTTTAATCACAAATAACAAGCGTGATTGATCACCTGTTAAAGGCATATCCTTAAAGTTACGCATCATATACCTTCCTACTACTTTTCTAAGTACTGCGACCTTATCTATCATCACTTTGACATTCTCCTGCATGTCCGTTGTACACCTCCTTACTATTAGTTAGTATGCTAAATATTATAGTTAGGGTGCTAACTATTGTCAATAAAAAAAGAGTAATATTTTTACTACTCTCTAATCTGGCCATTTCCTTCAATTTTGTATTGGTAAGAACACATTTCTTTTAAACCAAGTGGACCTCTGGCATGAAGTTTCTGTGTACTGATTCCAAGTTCTGCCCCAAAACCAAATTCTCCACCATCTGAGAATCTTGTAGAAGCATTATGATACACACAGGCACTATCTAAGCTATTCATAAATAATGCAGCTGTTTCATTATTTTCAGTAATAATGGATTCTGAATGTTTTGTAGAATATGTATAAATATGATTGATTGCTTCTTCTACTGAGTCAACAACTCTAATATTCACAATATAGTCATCATATTCTGTTGCATAACTGTCATCTGTGACATGTTCACAGTGAATGATCTGACATGTTGCATCATCCCCTTTGATTTCTACTTTTTCAAAGGCTTTTTTAAGTTCAGGTAAGAACTTGTCTGCCACATCCTTATGTACAAGTATTGTTTCTATCGCATTACATACTGAAGGTCTTTGAATCTTCGCATTGACTGCAATAGTTAATGCTTTATTAAGGTCTGCATCCTTATCAACATAAAGATGGCAAATACCAGCGCCTGTTTCAATAACAGGTACTGTTGCATTCTTAACAACAAACTGAATGAGTCCAGCACCACCTCTAGGTACAATAACATCTACATATTCATTGGCATGGATGAGTTCTCCTACAATGGCGTGATCTAATTCTGTGATCAGTTCAATCGCACCTTCTGGTAAGATGTCTTTAGTGGCATCCTTCATGATTTCTACTAATTTCTTATTTGTATGAATGGCTTCTTTACCACCTCTTAAAACACAGGCATTGCCTGATTTTAAGCAAAGAGAAGCAATATCTACAGTGACATTAGGACGGGCTTCATAAATAATTCCAAAGACACCAATAGGCACTCTCACTTTAGAAATTTCTAGACCATTTGGTCTTGTCCAGGATTCCATCACTTCACCAATAGGATCAGGTAATGTAGCTACCTTCTTGACTCCATCACTCACTCCTACAATACGTTCATGAGTAAATAAGAGTCTATCCTGCATAGCCTTAGTCATATTGACTTCCTTAACATGTGCCATATCTTTTTTATTAGCTTCTAATATTTCATCACTATGTGCAATTAATGCGTCGGCGATTTTCTCTAATGCCTGATTCTTTGTGCAAGTTGGCATATTCTTTAAAAGACGTGCAGCAACTTTAGCACGCTTTAATTGTGTTTCTAATAATGTATTCATTATCTTTCCTCCAATACAACCATGTTATTCGCATGTACTACTTCATCATAGTCATGACGATGTAATATTTCGTCTATTTCAGAAGACTGGTGTCCTTTAATAAGTCTGATTTCATCACTTGCATAATTGACAACACCCTTCGCAATTGTATTAAACTCTTCGTCCTTGATATCAACAACCTGTCCCTCTAAGAATCTTCCTTCTACATCTTTAATACCTGTAGGTAAAAGACTGACATGCTTGTCAACAATCGCTTTTCTACATCCTGCATCAACTATAATTGTTCCTCTTGGTTTAGTACGATAGGCAATCCAATGTCTTCTAGCATTCATATTTGTGCCAGAAGCCCCATTGAACCAAGTTCCTTCATTATCTAAAGCTTTTAATATACTGTTTTCTTTCTGTCCATTCACAATACACATATGACTACCCAATGCATTGACCATTTGAGCCGCTTTTAGTTTAGTCGCCATACCACCTGTACCTAGACCACTGACTGCATCTCCAGCATAGCTTAAAATAGTATCATCAATCTTATCTACATAGTGGATAAGCACAGCATCAGGATCAGTATGAGGATTACCTGTATAAAGACCATCAATATCACTCACGAGAATTAATAATTGTGCTTCTACTAGAGGAACAATAAGTGAAGCCAATGTATCATTGTCTCCTACCTTGATTTCATCTACTGCCAAAGCATCATTTTCATTAATAATAGGAACAACATCATAATTGAGTAGTGCATTAATTGTATGGTTTAAGTTCATTAAACGATGACGATCATCAAAGTCATCATGGTTTAATAAGATCTGAGAACATTTCATATTAAAGACCTGGAATATTTCTTCATAGATTTCCATTAGTCTTGCCTGCCCAATCGCAGCTAATGCCTGTTTTTCCGGTAGTGTTTTCGGTTTACTGTCTAGTCCTAATGCGCCCATACCCGCTGCAATGGCTCCTGAAGAGACTAGAACAACGATATAACCTTCTCTTTTAAGTTTGGCAATCTGCCATGTTAACATCAATATTTTTTCTTTATTGATTTTTCCATCTTTGTCACAAAGTGAGCTTGAGCCTACCTTAATGACAATTTTCTTTACTTCTTCTATTCTACGTTTCATCGAAAACACCCCTTTATCATTTAATCTATTATAGAGGGTAAAACACTTTAAAAGCAAACAAAACATACTGATTTTTGTCTTTTGACAAAAAAAGACTCCCATTAAGGGAGTCAAATGTATTAGTGGCTTAAAGTTTTGTTTTCTACTTCTGTATTTAATAATTCTACGAATTCTTCAAAAGTCACTGTAGTCTGTTTCTTTTCACCATGTTTACGATAAGTCACAGTACCATTATCTCTTTCGTTATCACCAAGTACTAACTGATAAGGGATCTTCTTTAACTGTGCTTCTCTGATACGATAACCTAACTTTTCATCTCTGTTATCGTTATTTACTCTGAAGTGTGCTTTTCTTAACTTAGCCACAACTTCTTTTGCGTATTCATCATGGTATTCAAGTTTAACTGGAATAACCTGAACCTGAGTAGGTGCTAACCATAGAGGAAGGTTACCTTTTGTTTCTTCTAGTAAGAAGGCAACAAAACGGTCTAATGAACCTAAGATTGCTCTATGAATAACTACTGGTCTTACCTTATCACCATTTTCATCAACATAAGTTAATTCGAATCTTTCTGGTAACTGGTAGTCTAACTGGATAGTAGATAAAGTAACATCATGTCCTAATGCACTCTTTACCTGTACGTCAAGTTTAGGACCATAGAATGCTGCTTCGCCTTCTGCTTCATAGAATTCTACATTCATTTCTTTTAATACTTCACGTAATTCATTTTCACTCTTTTCCCATAATTCATCATTACCGAAATACTTTTCTTTGTTGTTCTTATCTCTTAATGATAAACGGAATGAGTAATCTTTGAAACCAAAGTCCTTATATACATCAAGAATTAAATGTGCTACATTCTTGAATTCCTGAGCAATCTGGTCTGGACGACAGAAGATATGTGAATCGTTCTGTGTAAATGCTCTTGCACGTTCAATACCAGTTAAAGCACCACTTGCTTCAAAACGGAAATCGTTCGCAATTTCCGCAATTCTAACTGGAAGATCACGATATGAATGTAATGTAGATTTATACATAACCATATGGTGTGGACAGTTCATAGGTCTTAATACATATGCTTCATCATCTAATTCCATAGCTGGGAACATATCATCTTTATAATGAGCCCAATGTCCTGATTTCTTGTATAACTTAACGTTACCAAGAGATGGTGTCATAACATGTTCATAACCTAATTCTAATTCTTTGTTCATGATGTAATCAGATAATAAACGTCTTACAGTGAAACCATTTGGTAACCACATTGGTAAACCTTTACCTACGATATCTGCAAACATGAAGATACCTAATTCTTTACCAAGTTTTCTGTGGTCTCTTTCTTTTGCTTCTTCTAATAACTGAAGATGTGCTTCTAATTCTTCTTTAGTTGGGAAACATACACCATAGATTCTCTGAAGAACCTTGTTGTTCTTATCACCTTTCCAATAAGCACCAGAATGTTTGATTAACTTGAAGTTCTTACATAATTTTACTGTTTCTACATGTGGACCACGACATAAGTCAGTGAAATCACCCTGTGAATAAGTAGTGATTGTACCATCTTCTAAACCATTGATTAAATCTAGCTTATATTCATCATCCTTGAATTCTTCTAAAGCTTCTTCTTTAGAGACTTCATGTCTCACGATTCTCTTACCATCTTTACAGATTTTCTTCATTTCTTTTTCAATCTTAGGTAAGTCATCATCAGAAATAGTCTGATCACCTAAATCGATATCATAATAGAATCCTTCTTCTACTACTGGACCTACCCAGAATTTAGCTTGTGGGTAAAGATGTTTAACTGCCTGTGCTAATACGTGTGCACATGAATGATTAAAAGTATTTAAATCTTTGTCATTTAAAAAATCGCTCATATTCTCCTCCTATAAATAAAAAGAGACCTCATCAAAGGACGAAGTCTCGTGTTACCACCTTTATTCGTTATGCAATGCATAACCTCTCATCTCTTAACGCGAGTTACGGAATCTCTTTCGAGTTCAGCATCACAGGGAGTACCTTTAAGTAAATATCTTGGAAGTTTCCACCTATTCTTCCTCTCTAGTAAGCTTTTATCTTAAAGACATATCCTGTTTCATAGCTTGTGCCTTTATTGTACACCACTTCAGTTAATTGTCAATAAAGAAAAAAGGAATAGGTCACCCTATTCCTAATGAGTAACTAAATAGACTTGGGGTTAACTCAAGCTTTAAAA
>ULVP01036338.1_pt1 | contig 37736 bp, 35 predicted proteins | sample 1959551 | NCBI WGS metagenome assembly ULVP01 (sample SAMEA4835789, study PRJEB28245) | human gut metagenome | biome: gut microbiome; material: fecal sample | place: Denmark | collected 2008 | reverse complement strand
ATGGACGACCGTCACCGATTCCGAGCTCCGCCTGCATCGGGTATAGGTGGGAAGCCTTTTCCGGATGTTTTTTTATGCCCTTTTTCGCACCTCTGGTTCTGCCGCTTCCTTTGCATGCCGGATAAAAAGGTGTAGTATATAAGCATGTAGTCAAGGACAAGGAGGCAGCTGTGCATACATCAGAAATTGTTTTGCAAACACTCAAAAAAGGAAACGCCGCGTATGTAAAGAGCGGTGCTTTTGCCGGAGACATCTCCCCGGAGAAACGTCTCGCCCTGACCGCTGGGCAGTCTCCCCGCGCTGTGGTCATCACCTGTGCGGACTCCCGCGTCATCCCCGAAGTCATCTTCTCCTGTGGTCTTGGTGAGCTTTTTACCATCCGCATCGCTGGAAATGTGATCGACGCCCACCAGCTCGGCTCCATCGAGTATGCCGTATCCCATTTGAAAACGCCCCTCGTCGTCATCCTTGGCCATACCGGTTGCGGGGCCGTGCAGGCCGCGCTCCATGGCGAAGCCGATGGACACATCCGCTACATCGTAGATACCATCCGGAAAGCCATCGGTGAGGAAAAAGACCCTCGTGCGGCCTGCCAGCTGAATGTCCTCTGCGCCGGCAAGGAGATCCGATCTGCCTTTTCCGCGGAAGAGGATCCTCTGCTCCGAGAGGAGCAGGTCGCCTGCGCTGTATACGATATAGAAACAGGCAAGATCGAATGGCTGGACGAGGATGACTAAGAGAATACGGCTTTCAATAAAAACGCCATGCAGATCCCGACGGATCCGCATGGCATTTTTTTATGGGAAATTCAAAAGAATCCCGGCTCAGCCGTGGATTTCTCGCAAAGGATACGACCGCCCTGTGAGAGAGCGTGCGCCCTTTTCTGTGATGACATAGGTGTTTTCCGTCCCGACCATGCCGAGCCCCGGGAGCGCGATTTTCGGTTCGACCGCAAACGTCATACCGGGCTCGAGCACCTCCTTGAAGCCCTTTGCCAGAGCAGGCGCTTCATCCATCACGAGCCCGATGCTGTGTCCGAGGAATTTGCCCCCGTTCATGAAGTCATCCCCATATATATTTTGAAACTTTTCCATCGGTTTTAGATACAGATTTTCGATCGATTCCCCCGGCTTCATCAAAGAGACGACCTCCTCCTCCAGACGAAGGCACTCTTCCTGCGCCTTGAGAATGGCATCCGCCTCCGGGTTCTTCGCGAGTTCCCCGAAGTAGTAGACCACCGTCTTATCTGTATGATAGCCATCAAAGCCGCAGGGAATATCGAGATAGACGAGCCGTCCCTCTTTCAATTGGCGGAAAGCATTCCCGATGGACTGCACCGCGATGCAGGTCCCATCCGTACCTCCCGGGCCGTCAAACCCCGTGCGGACAAGACCACTCTTACCGAAGGACGCCAGCCCGACGGCCTCTTCCCCCAGAGACTGATTGAAGCGCGCCGTACCATGAGAACCGCGGATCACCATTTCCTTGTAGATCTCGATGGCAAGCTCCGCCTCACTGATGCCCGCATGGATGAGCTTCGGTGCGACGACATCCAAGACCGTCTCATGGATACTTCCCGAACGCTCCATCTGCGTGATTTCATAGGCACTTTTCCGAAGTCGCAGATCCTGCATGACATCATCCAGCGGCAGCGCCGTCTCAAAAGGAAAATGCTTATGGAAGAGCTTCATCCAGTCCAGCGTGGTCTTCTTTGTTTCTACATAGATCCCCTGAGGGACATGTGAATAAAAAGCCGCCGCTTCGCGGAAGCTTCGCATCGGACGGATATCACTGAAGTGAGACTCATTCGAAGCGCGCGTGAAATTCCGCCGCACCCACAGGACCGCATCCGACGGACGGATGATGAGCGCTCCCTCCTGCATTGTCCCCGTGAAATAGTACATCGCTACCTTGTGACTGATGACCGCCATCTCCCAGTCCGGATGACGCGCATCCATGAGTTTCCGAAATTTTTCCAGCCGCTGTTCCAGCTCCTTTGCCGGGACAGGACGGATCGCATCTGTTAAAACGGACGCCTGCTCCAGAATTGCCATATTAGCTCCTTTATGTCTGACCAATCCATATCTAACATACTACGATTGTAGCAAAGATGATTTTCCCCCGCAAGGCGCTCCATGCTGCCTGCATGGGAAATGATACCCCCGTATCGCAAGTCTTACGCATGGGCTGGTGAAACCGTGCATGAAAAAACCGCACTTTCCTGAAAAAGATGCGGTTTTGCGCAGGGCAGAGGTCAATTATTTTTTCCATATACAATGCCGGAGACGACGGAGAGCCTTTTCCCGAGGTCTTTATATTTTTCCTCGTTATACTCAGCATAGCAGATCTCCTCGCCCTCGCCCGCCTCAGCGAGGACATGCCCCAGGGGATCGATGAAGCGGGAATGTCCGCCGAGGACAACATCCTTATAGGTACCTGCCATATTGACGGCGCAGATGCAGATGCCGTTCTCGATGGCACGGGCAGCGGAAAGGACACGCCACTGAAGGATATGCTCCTTCGGCCAGGAAGCGGGCGCGAGGACGAGGGTCGTCCCGGCCTTTGCCATTTTTCTCCACATCTTCGGGAAATAGAACTCATAGCAGACAGCCATCCCCGTCTGGATGCCATGGATCCTCGTCTGCATGAGCGCATCCCCTGGACGAAAGAGCTTGGCTTCGAGGTACCCTTGGAAAAGATGCCGCTTGCTGTACTCTGCGATGCACTTTCCATCCGGTGCAAAAAGGAAGCCTGTATTCCGTATGATAGTACCGTGACGGATAGGAAGTGTCCCCGGAGAGAGCGTCACACGATGCGTCCTTGCAAAGTCAGAGAGCTTTTCGAGAAGCAGAGCATGGCGTGAAAGGATATGCTCTTCGAAGTGATGAAAATTATAGCCGATCGTCCACAGCTCGGGGAGTACAAGGAGATCACTCTTTTCTGCCGCTTCTTCCATCATAGAAAAAGCACGACTGATATTTCTCTCCACGTCACCGGAAGCGGACGCCATCTGGATCATTGCGATACGCATGGAATACTCCTTAAAAACGAAAGAGGAGGCAGAGAAGAAGCCCTGCCGTATCAAAAAGGCTGTGAAGCCATCCTTCACAGCCTTTTGTAAGTCAAATGTAAGGGAAATGCCCGCCGATCACAGCACGCGATTGGCTCCCATGTAGCGATCATGCCAGTAACCGCTCTTCATGGTCGCGACCGCAACGCCCTGGCTGCTTGTGGCACTGATGAAGTAACCGTCACCGAGATAGAGCCCGGAATGAGAGATGCCTTCGGCATAGGTCTGGAAATAGACAAGATCCCCGGGCTTCAGTGCATTGACAGATACCTTGCGGCCTGCACTATACTGTTCATCCGCTCCGCGGGGAAGAACGATGCCCTTCCGGTTGAATACGTACTGGATGAAGCCGGAGCAGTCGAAGCCTCTTGGTGTCGTGCCGCCAAACTGGTACGGTACGCCGACATATTTCTTTGCTTCTTCCATGATGGCTTTCACTGTCGAAGACATCGCGTTTTCATGGTGCCACTGAACGGTCGCATCATCGATGCCCATAAAAGCCTTGTGATTCGCCTCGTGTCCAGCCTTGCGTGTCGATTTCTCCGGCGCCCAGCTCATTGCCTTTCCCATCAGGGCTTTGTATGTCGCAGGACCCACGATCCCATCGACGTCCAAATGCTTTTTGAACTGGAACTTCTTGACCGCAGCCGAGGTCTGGCTGTTATAGTTACCGTCCGCTTTCAGGCGGTAGCCATTGGAGATCAGCCGACGCTGAATGTTCTGCACTTCCGGTCCTCTGGAACCCACCATGTAGTCTGCCATCGAAATCTGCCCCGCCCCGAAAGCAAGAAATCCTGCCAGGAGCAGTGCGCTGCACTTTTTCTTCATACGCTGCACTTCCTTCATCCTATTTTCTTCTATCGCTATCCGTCTATTCGATTGTCAGTCTCAATTTCCTTTCTATTGTAACATAATTGTAAGAAATCGAAAAGGGGAAAACAGGAGAGGCCAGGCCTTTCCCCGTCAATTCTTCTCTCCCTTGTCAAAGAGGTCCTCACGGCTTTCTCCGTACACTTTCCCGCTGATGAAGTTCCGATCCACCATCATTTCGATGTGATAATGCGGATCAATCGAGAGAAGCTCTTTCTGGAGTGCCTGGTAGATTTCCCGATCTGTCTTTCGGCATGTGCCCTTGAGTTGAACTTCGAAGGAGATATGAATAGTATCTCCCTGTTCTTCGGCGAAGAAATCATGGTAGGACAAAGGCAGGCCGGAGCGGTAAATGGCTGCTTCCAGATCACGCTGGTACTCGCCTTCCTTCGGATTCGATACGGCTTTCGGGTCTGCATGAATGGTCGCCTGCACCTTGAGCTTCTCGCGAAGGGTGGTCATGACATTTTCAGCCAGCTCATGGCTCTCGACGAGACTCAGATCGCTATCGAGCTCGACATGGGCCGTGGCAAAATGGTTCTCCGGCCCATAGTCATGGACAATCAGGTCATGGACACCATAAACGCCCGGACACTGAAGGATCGTATCCTTGATCTCCTTGTACAGCTCTGCATCCGGTGTCGACCCTAAGATATCATTCACCGCCTGCTTCATGATGCCATAGCCGGTCCAAAGGATGAAGAGGGACATGATGACGCCCATCACACCATCGATGTGCCAGCCGAAGAAATATTCTACGAGCGTCGCAACAAGGACACCTGCCGTAGAGAGCATATCCGAGAGGGAGTCAGCGCTGTAGGCCAGAAACGAATCCGAGGAAAGCCTTTGGCTGGCTCTTTTATACCACCATGCCAGGAAGAGCTTCCCGATGAGACCGAAGACCAGAATGCCGGCAACAAGCGGCGTAAAGTGGGTATCTTCCGGATGCAGGATCTTCTCGATGGATTCCCTTCCGAGTGTGATCCCTACATAGAGGATGACCGCTGCCATCACGGTCGAATTGATATACTCCAGACGCCCGTGTCCGAAAGGATGCTCTGTGTCAGATGGTTTCGCGGCATAATAGAAGGTCATCATGAGCAGGAGCACCGAGCCCATATCAGTGATGTTATTGAAGCCATCCCCCATGACAGAGAGGAAACCGCTCTGCCAGCCGATAAATACCTTCACACCGCCAAGGACAAAGTTCACGGCCAGACCGACCAGCCCGACAAGGATCGCCTGCTGTGTACGCGATGCCTTGCCATCAGTAGAAAGGATTTGCATAGATCGTAATCTCCTGTAAAAAAAACAAATGTGAAATACCAAGCTGTGAAGTCAGCAAAAACAATAGGAATGAAGCGCGTAATGCCTGCGAGGATATCGGCATCCCTCGCTTTCGCTTGAAATAACAGAAGCGGAAAAGCGGCATTCTCGCTGAGTCGCTAGCTGCTTTCACTCGTGTATTTTTCATGTCCGATTCTAATATAAATGAAAAGCCCCCTCATATATGCCGATGCATGTACTCCTACCCCCTATTTGACGGACTGCCTAAAAATTCCCCATATACGCCAAAAGGCTCTCCATAGGGAGAGCCTTTTTCCATTCTGGAAAAGCGGGAGGACGGATCCTCATGAGTTATATTTGTCGAAGTCAATGTCATTCAGGATGTCGCGAAGCTTCATCAGTTCATCCTTCGTCAGTGTCAGACCTTTGGTCATTGCGGTGTGTTCTTCATTCCAAGAACGCAGATCGAACTTTTCGCCTCTATTATTCCAGCTGGTATAGGTCAGCTGTTTTTTCCATCCATTGGAAGCCGTGGAGAGATCCCCGAGCTCTTCCTGAATTGTATACGTAATTTTTGCAGCCATTTTTTCACCTCATCAATCATGATCACGGAAGTCATCCTTCCACACTAGCGCTATGGTAACATAATGAGACGAGCGTTGCAAGGGGAAACACAGAGGATGAGAAAGACCGTGAGAAAAACACTCTGTACATCGGTATCTGATGTCAAAAAAATCAACAAAAAGAGCCGGAGGGCCGGCTCTTTTTCTTATTCACACTGTTTGCTTTCGACCCAGTTCTGGAAATCATACTTGCCATCTCTGGAAACATAGGCGAGCTGTACAGGAAGAGAGACAAGTCCGCCCTCTTCTCTGCCGCCGATATACAAATGATTCCACCGGCTTGAGATGCCTGCCACATCCTTGTACGCCACCGGCATGTAGAGCGCACGAAACGTGATGTAGTAGTCAAACGTGAAAAAGGACCAAGGGACTGCCACGAGCAGCTTCTTTTCGCAAATGAGCGCGACCGGGTGATGCACGCGGTTGATCCGCCACAGACAGAAGAAGATCACGACCACCGCCAGAACGTAGAAAAGGAATTGATCCTTATCCATCGCCCAGATCACTGCAGCGGCTCCGAGCAACACATACATCAGTGAAAGCGTGACGATGTAAACTTTCGATCGATAACATTCCCACAGTACTTTCCCATAAATCTCTTCATTAAACCTATCCATCGTCTCACCTTCCTTCTAAAACCTATTCTTTTATCACCACGGAATATGCCTAATTGTACCGAAACAAAGGACAAAATGCAAACTCATCGCCTTCCGATCGGCTGCCATGGCGACCTCGATCGAGGAGATCCGAAGATCGCATCATAGCGCACCCATTCTCTGGCATCCTTTTCCGTCCATTCTCTGGCAGAAGGCACGGACTTTTCTTCCGCCGGAAGCGTCCCTTCTCGATGTTCACACTTCTCTTTCACCGGCACCGGCTTCTCTCTGACATAGGCCTGCATTTGTTCCAGGCGTGCTCTTTCCTGCATCGAGAGATCCTGCGCTTCCGTCACTTTCTTCTTTATTGTAGCAGAAAAAGGGGGCTTTGGTAAAGGTTTTTCATGATAGACCGGCTTTTCCATTTCGTCCGGCAGATCCAGCTCTTTTCCCTCTTCCTGCTTGCCCCAGGTGGTGAGGATCTTCTTGCGAAGCGCTTGGTAGTCATACTCGCCATCCGTATCAGCAGCAGAAGGCGGCACGCTTTTTCCCTCATGCGGGATATCCGGCGGCATATTCACTGGCGGCCTCTTTCGCCTTCTAAAGAGTGCCTTGTAGAGGAAGAACCCCCAGATCAGGAAAAAAATAAGATGGAAAGGCTCGAAAGACATACCATCACCTCCCTGAAAAAAACGGAGGAAGCCCTTTCTGCGACTTCCTCCTTATACGGTCTCTCGGAAGAGAGATCCCCGATCAGCGTTTCTTTAAAGCCTCGATCGCTGCTTTGCGATCCGGCTTTCCGAAGACGGATGAGCCTGCGACAGAAATAGTGACACCAGCTTCTCCGAGTGCGAGGATATTATCCGGTGTGACACCGCCATCGACTTCGATATCGAGCGCATCCCGATGCATGGCCTTCGCCATGTCCTTCAATCTGCGAATCTTATCGAGTGAGTAGGAAATGAATTTCTGTCCGCCAAAGCCGGGATTGACAGACATGATGAGGACGAAGTCCAGAATAGGCAGCAGCTCTTCGATCATAGAGAGCGGCGTCCCCGGATTCAGTGCAATGCCGGCCTTCATCCCCTTTTCCTGAATGGCATGGACGAGGCGGTCATGATGGACGGCCGCTTCCGCATGGAAGGAGACCATCGCTGCACCCGCCTTGGAAAGATCATCAAAGTAGACTTCCGGATGCTCGGTCATGAGATGCACATCGAAAGGAAGTGTCGTATGCTTTCGGAGCGCTTTGATGATGGGGCATCCGAAAGTCAGATTCGGCACGAAGTGACCGTCCATAACGTCCAGATGGACAAGATCCGCGCCGGCCTTTTCGATATCTTTCAGTTCGGACGCAAGATTGGCAAAATCAGCGGATAAAAGAGATGGTGCGATTTTCATAGAAACCTCCTCGCTTCAGATTCTTTGATTTCTTCTAACAGATGGAGATAGGACAGATACCGTTTTTCCTGGATATCGCCGCGTGTGACGGCGTCCCGGACGGCACAGTCCGGTTCCTTCGCATGCATACAATTACGGAAACGGCATTTCCCGAGAAAAGGACGAAATTCGCGGTAGAGATAAGCAAGATCGTCCGCTTTGACATGAAGCACATCGAGAAGCGTATAGCCCGGGGTATCCATCAGGAAATGGCCATTCTCAGTCCGGACGAGCTCAGCGTGGCGGGTCGTAGTACGTCCGCGGCCGGTGTGCCGGCTGACAGCACCTGCCTCGAAATGGGTACGATCCAAGAAGTGATTCAACAGACTGGATTTCCCGACGCCCGAAGGCCCTGAGAAGGCAATTATGGGTCCCTGAAAGGCACCCTTGAGCGTCTCCAGCCCCTCACCGGTCACCAGCGATGTCAGGATGCAGGAATAGCCCGCTTTTTCATAAAGAGCCTGCACCTCTTTGGCGGCGTCCCTGGCCAGATCGCATTTATTGATCACGAGCAGCGGCTCGATGTCCTCATTTTCTGCCATGAGGATCATTTTGTCTAAGATGCCAAGCGAGAGATCCGGCGTGCGGATGGCACTCACCAGCACAAGCTGATCGACGTTGGCGACGGGCGGACGATGCAGGGCATTTTTTCGGGGATACACCTTCGTGATGACGCCTTCACTGCCGAGCCCTGTCTCATATTCGACAGCGTCCCCTACGAGGATATCGGTTTTCCGTTTCAGCCTTCCCCGCGAGCGGCAAAGAGTGAGCTGCTCCCCCTCTCCCGCGATCGAGAAATAGCCGTTTTGGTTTTTAAGAATGATTCCTTTCATCAGAGCTCCCTGTCCTGTACGACGGAGCCGTCGATGATGACCTGTACACGCACGCTGCCGCTGCCGGAGACGTCCTTAGTGACGGTGCTCCCCGGATTTGCCTTGGCGCTGTATACCGTATGGCGGCCATTGTCATCGGTCACAAGGATGTCGACCTGCCGCGGATTTCCGCCTTTCGGGATGGAAATATTCACCGTCCCGTTCTTCTTCGCCTTCTGCTTGGCGGCGACAGTCAGGTTCACGACCGTATCAGACTTTGTCTCACCGGCTGCCGGGTCCTGCGAGACGACCACCGCACTCGCATCATCGATCGAGCCGCCATCGCTCGATGTGATGGTGCCGACAGCCAGTTTCAGAGAAGAAAGTGTATTCTTCGCATCTGAAAGCGTCATGCCGACGACACTTGGAATGCTGACCTTCTGCTTCATATTGATGACGATATTGACACGTGTCCCCTTCGTCGTCTTGCTGCCCGGCTCCGGACTCTGGGAAATGATGATCTCCGACGGCTTATCAGGATCATTGCCATTTTCGACAGCCCCGATCGTGAGTCCGAGCTTATCGAGACGCTCCTTTGCCTGAGAAAGAGTGAGTCCCTTGAGGTCAGGGATCAGCATCGTAGAACCGCCCTTGCTGACCGTAAGGTGGATGATGCGCTTTGCCTTGACATTTGTCCCTGCGATCGGCGTCTGGGAAATGACCTCCCCCGCAGGGACGTCATCACTGGCGATCTCATCAACAGATACCTTGAGATCGAGCTTCTTGAGCGTCGTCTGTGCGACCTCGACCGGCTTGCCTACGACATTGGGCACGGTGACATTCTGGCTGCTCCAGAAGCTACCGAAGGAGAAGAAAGCCCATGCAAAGCAGCAGACGAAAAGGAGCGCCATGCTGATCCAGATGTATTTCTGCGGCATGTTGCCGATGTAGTTCAGGATCTTGCTTTCCTTGGATATTTTTTTCGGCTTCCGTTCCACCTTGTGGATCGGGCGCGTCATCGCTGTAAAGTCATGCGAAGCCGGCTTGTAGATGGTCGTGGTGAAGCCCTGCGCGATTTTCAGCTCGGAAATAAAATCCCCCACCGTATCATAGCGTTTATTCGGGTCTTTCTGCAGCGCTGTCAGAAGGCACTCTTCGAGCATGGGAGAGATCGCCGGATTGTACTTCGTCGGACGCGGCACATCCCCCTGCATATGCTTGAGCGCGATGGAGACAGCAGTCTCCCCTTCGAAGGGCAGATGATGTGTCAGCATTTCATAGAGCACGATACCAAGAGAGTAAATATCCGTCTTTTCCGTGATCTTATCTCCGGCCGCCTGCTCCGGAGAGAGGTAGTGTACCGAGCCTAAGATGGACTGCTTGTCGATGACGGTCGAAGAATTGATGGCGCGTGCGATGCCGAAGTCAGTGACCTTCACCTTGCCATCTCCCGTGAGAAGGATATTGTGCGGCTTGATATCACAGTGGATGATGCCATTATCATGCGCTTCTTCGAGCGCATTTCCGATGTCGATCGCGATACGAACTGCCGTATCGATCGGAATGCTCGGATGTGACTGGATGTACTGCTTCAGGGTCTGCCCTTCCACGTACTCCATGACGATATAGTGGATATCGCCATCACAGCCGACATCATAGATGCCGACGATATTCGGATGCGTGAGCTTGCCTGCGGACTGTGCTTCATGGCGGAAACGCAGGACGAAGTCTTCGTCTTCTGCAAAATTGCCGTGCAGGATCTTCACCGCTACGACACGATCCAAAAGGATGTCCTTGGCCATATAGACATCAGCCATACCGCCGGAGCCAATCTTTTTGATCAGCTCATATCGTTCGTCAAGAATCTTTCCTATCATTGTTTGCTCCGTCTCTTGCTTATTGTTATTGGTCACGGAAATCTGAGAAATCGCCGATCCCACTGTGGGATCAGTATTTCCCTGAAGGGAGCAGCCCAGAAAAAAACATGGCCGCTTTGCATCCGTTACTCAGTTCTCATTCAAAAAGTGCCAGAATGACCGACACATTATCCCTTGCACCGGCGGCATAGACAAGCTCCATCAGCCTATGGCCCAGCGCGTCTATGTCCGTCTGTTCTTTACGGGGGCTCTCTCCGATCACACGAGAGAGGGTATCATCCTCGACCATGCCGGAAAGCCCGTCGCTGCAGAGGAGGATCAGCGTTCCTTTGCTCACCGGAAAGCATCCCGTATCCACGGAAAGCGGCCGCTCGATACCGACCGCACGTGTGATCTCATTCTTTCTGGGATGCAGACGCATTTCCTCTTTAGAGATCTTACCTTCTGCTACCAGCTGCATCACGAAGGAGTGATCCACCGTCACTTGGGAGAGACTGCCATCCTGCCAGACATAAAGACGGCTGTCTCCCACATGCGCCCAGAAGACCTGTCCCTCCGAAAAGGCGCACACGACCATCGTCGTCCCCATCGAAGAGAGGGCTGGCGTCTTCATCTTTTCAGAGAGGATCGCATCATTCGCCGCCAGTACGGCTTCTTTCATGAGCGCTTCCGATACCGGTTCTTCGCATTTTCTCCGGAAAAAATCCTCTGCAGCAGAGACAGCAAGACGGCTGGCAAGCTGCCCGCCATCATAACCGCCCATGCCATCGGCCAGAAGATATACACCTGGTACAGAGAGCGAGATCGCATCCTCATTGATCTTCCGCACCAGACCGACTTTTGATTCCCCGTAAGTAAGTATCATACCCTGCCTGTCTTATCCAGGGAATGCCGATCGCGATCGGCATTGATCCGATCGTATTCCCCTTGGAAGGCACAGCGTGATGAAGAGCTCCATCCCTGTGTCTTCCTTGAAATCCTCTTTACTGCTTCCAAAGACGCAACAAAGAGAGTGAAATAAGATTTGTACTAATACTAGCATTTTGCAGGAACATAGTCAATTTGGATTGATGGCCAAGTGGGAAAATCATGGCTGCTTTCCCGCGAAGGCCGCCCACCAGTGGGAATTTTCATCGGGTATACCGCGCCGAGTGGGAATGAAGCGAAGCACGGAAGCGGTATCATCTCCCGATGCCTCTTTGCTGCCTCTGAAAGCTCGGCATGAACCCCCAAATATATGCTCCCCGAATTTCTAATCTGGTGTTCTCTTGTTCGCCCCTTTTCCGTGAAGTAATATAATTTCAGAGATGAGAGCGACGAAAAGCCCGATGGAATGGAGGATTGATGTCCATGAGAAAAGCCGTAATGATTCTGATCGCAGCCATTCTTTTATGTGGCTGGAATGTCAATGCAGACAGCATGGTCGGCGAAGAGACGTATGAGATCGTGACTGTACAGGACAATGATACACTCTGGGATATAGCAACAAAGAAAGTCGATGATCGGATGGATGTACGAAAATACATCTACGAGGTGCAGCAGCTGAATCATCTGGGCGATGCATGCATACTGACGCCGGGAAGCAAGCTGAAGCTCCCTGCCGTCAAAGAGTGATCCGCCAGAAAAGCGGTCAAGATCTAGGGAAGCGCTGATTCAATCGCAGACAATCAAAAAGCCAGTGGGTGTGAAAAAGTATTCACACCCACTGGCTTTTTTGCATAGAAAAATCAGCCGACAGAAACGAGCTCGATCTTGAAATTCAGCTCCTTACCTGCCATTTCATGATTCGCATCAAAGGTGATGGTCGTATCGGTCTTGGCAGTGACCTTGACAGGGAAACGCTGTCCCATCGGGCCGGAAAGGTACACTTTTTCTCCGACTTCCAGCTCTTCGGATCCCGGCATCTGCTTCTGCTCGATGGTCAGGATGTTGTCCGGATCCGGCATGCCGTAGGCTTCCTCCGGCATCAGGTGGATATTCTTGATCTCTCCGACTGCCATATCCTTGACTGCTTCGTCGAAGCCTTTGATCATCTGACCAGCGCCGCAGAGGAATTCGATCGGATCTCCTCTGTCATACGAGGAATCAAACTTGGTGCCGTCGTTAAAGGTACCTTCGTAGTGGACTTTGACTTTTTTGTTCGTGTTGCTCATGATGATTCTCCTTTTTATAGATAAATACATATAAAGACATGAGAGATGAACGGCGCAGCGCCCCTCTCTGCCGCCTCCACAGGAGCGCGCAAGGGTGCTGCCTCATTTCTTATTTTACCGTCCGGCTCGTTTCAGAAATTCGTCTTCATCGATGACAGGGATGCCTTTGGCTCTGGCTTTTTCCAGCTTACTGCCGGCATCCTCTCCGGCAACGACAAGCGTGGTCTTATTCGTGACAGAGCTCTGGGTATCACCGCCTTGCTGCTTGATGAGATCCGAAGCTTCACGGCGGCCCATGCGGGTAAGCTTGCCGGTCAGTACGACCATCTCGCCCTCGAAAGCGCCGCCCGCATGCTCTTCTTCGATTTCCTCCATCGAGACGCCGGCATTGCGAAGCTTGTCGATGATCATGAGATGTTTCATGTCATGCAGATAGTCGAAGAGGCTGCCTGCGATGACTTTGCCGATGCCTTCCGTCTCCTGTATATCGCTCGCGTCGGCTTCCATGAGCGCGCTCATGGTATGGTAACGCTTCGCGATGAGCTCCGCCCCCTTTTCACCGAGGAAACGGACACCCAGTCCGAAGAGGAGCTTTGCAAGGCCGCGCCCCTTGCTGTCCGCGATGGCAGCGATGAGATTCTGTGCGCTCTTTTCCCCCATACGCTCGATCTGTTCGATATCTTCCTGCTTCAGGGTATAGAAATCAGAGGGATCATTCACGAGATGGTAGGCGATCAGGCTGTCCACAACGGATGGTCCCATGCCGTCGATATTCATCGCATCACGCGAAGCAAAGTGAATGAGCTTCTCACGGACGACACCGCCGCATTCGGGATTTGTGCAGCGGAAAGCCGCTTCGCCCTCGACGCGGCTGACCGGGCCGCCGCAGACAGGACATGCCGCAGGCATGTCGAAGGGCACCTCCGTGCCGTTTCGCTTCTCCTTCAGGACCTTGGCAACTTCCGGAATGATCTCTCCGGCCTTGTAAATGAGGACATAGTCTCCCTCACGGATGTCTTTCTCCCGGATGAAGTCCAGATTGTGCAGCGTCGCACGCTTCACGGTCGTCCCCGCAAGATGCACCGGCGTAAGGTCAGCCGATGGTGTCAGCACGCCTGTCCGCCCCATCGTGACGACGATCTTCTCTATGCGCGTCTCGGCTTCTTCCGGCGGATATTTATAAGCCATCGCCCACTTCGGATCTTTGACGGTCGCTCCCAGCGCACGCTGCTCGCTGAAATCATTCACCTTGATGACCATGCCGTCGGTATCATAGCCCAGGTCATGTCGCTTTACTTCCCACTCATTCACCCCTTCGATGACTCCTTCGATAGAGCTCCATTTCCGATAGTTCGGATTCACCTGAAAGTGGAAATCGGAAAGCTTCTTCAGCAGTTCCTCCTGGCTTTTGATCTCCATGCCTTCGATGTCCCCGAGCGCATAGGCAAAAAAGGCCAGATTCCTTGACGCCGTCACATGGGGATCGAGCTGACGCAGAGAGCCTGCCGCCGCATTGCGGCAATTCGCGAAGGGCATGATGCCCGCCTCATCGCGCGCTTCATTCAGTGCGATGAAGGATCTGCGCGGCATGTACACCTCGCCGCGCACCTCCAGATAGGGCGGCGCATTCTCGATATAGAGAGGAATGGTGTGAATGGTCTTTACATTCGCCGTCACATCTTCCCCCACGCGGCCATCCCCTCGTGTCAGACCCTGGATGAGACTGCCGTTCTCATAGATGAGATTCATGGAAAGTCCGTCGATCTTCAGCTCCGTGATGTACTCCACATGGTCTGCGCCAAGCCCTGCCTTCACTCGGCGGTCAAAGTCCCGAAGCTCGTCCGCATTGAATGCATTCGCCAGCGAGAGCATGGGCTTTCTGAAGCGCACCTTCCGGAAATCATCGGACGCCTTCCCGCCGACACGCTGCGTCGGGGAGTCCGGTGTCACCAGCTCAGGATATGCTTTTTCCAGATCCACCAGCTGCCGGTACATATGGTCGAATTCAAAATCCGAGATCTCCGGTCGGTCCAGCACATAGTACAGGTAGCTGTGATGGCGGAGCTCTTTTTTTAGTTTCTCTGCTTGTTCTTTGATGTCTTCCGGTACCATAGATATTTCCTCGTATACAAATACAGCACAAAAGTTGTCGGGGTCAGGTTTAGCCTTCGGGGCGTATCGCCATTTGATTGCGCCCGAAAGAGGTTCAGCAGGTTCAATGGGTTCAACGGGTTCAACGGGTGATGTGGCGACTTCGCCGCAAGTATATATGGGGCGATGCCCGAAAGTGAAATTCAAGTCACTAGTCACTCAAGGTTCCTAATCCCTAGCTTACTAGCAACTAGTCACTCATTTCCCTTCGTGATCGGCGCAAATGCGACCATGAGGCTTCTCATCTTATTCCCCGGGAATTCGATTTTCAGGATCATATTTTTCCCGCTGCCCGTGACAGAGACGACCTTGCCCTTGCCCCACATGGTATGGACAGCGGTATCACCGACCTGCCAGTCATAGCGCGCGCTCACCGCCTTCGGCTTCAGCTTCTTGACGGGAGAGGCGGCTTCCGAGAGAGCGAAGCGGCTCGTTCTTTCATTACGGCTTCTTTCCTGGAAATGCACGCGTTCACGATCTTCCTCCGTGATGACCTTATCCACGAGATCCGGCGGGATTTCCTCAATGAAACGGCTCGGCATGTACGAATTGATCTTGCCGTACATGGTACGCATGTGTGCATTGGACATATAGAGCTCTTCCTTCGCGCGCGTGATCGCCACGTAGCAGAGGCGGCGCTCTTCTTCAAGAGCCGCAGGCTCCATGAAGGAACGGACACCCGGAAAAATGCCTTCATCCATGCCCGGCAGGAAGACGAGCGGGAATTCCAGCCCCTTCGCACTATGAATGGTCATCAGGGTGACGCGGTCGTCTTCCCCTTCATAGGAGTCGACATCGTTTACGAGAGCGACTTTTTCAAGGAATTCCGCGAGTCCGCCTTCCGGCTGCTCGGTGATGAAGTCTTTCGCGACAGAAAGCAGCTCGCCCAGATTTTCCTCACGGCTTTGCGCCTGCGGATCCTTGCTCTCCTGCAGCTGTGCGAGATACTTCGTATCTGTCATGACCTTTTGAATCAGCTCGAAAACATTCATTTCCGTGGACGCATTCAGGAAATCAAAAATCATCGCAGAGAAATTCGTAAGCTTGCGCTGCGTAGCAGAAGAAAGCCCACTGCCCTCGATGCCCATGATGCCCTCGAACATTGACATGCCGCCGGCATTCGCATAGTCCAAGAGCTTCTCGACCGTCGTCCCTCCGATGCCGCGCTTTGGTGTATTGATGATGCGAGCCAAGCTGATATTATCCTTGAAATTATTGATGACCTTCAGATAAGCCAGCATGTCGCGGATTTCCGCGCGATCATAGAAGCGTGTCCCGCCGACCATCGTATAGCCGATGCCGCGTCTGACGAGTGCTTCTTCGATGACACGCGACTGCGCATTCATGCGGTAGAGGACTGCCATATCTCCATAGGGACGATGCTTTTCCAAATGCTCTTTCTGCATCGTTTCGATGATGAAATTTGCTTCCGCATGTTCATCAATCGCGGTGTAATGCTTGAGATGCGTACCGGCATTATTCTCTGTCCACAGACGCTTCGACGGGCGATCCGGATTGTTTTGGATCACTGCATTTGCCGCGTCCAGGATCGTCTGCGTCGAGCGATAGTTCTGCTCAAGCTTGATGAGCTTCGCCTTCGGATAGTCCTTCTGGAAATCCATGATATTCCGTAGGTCCGCGCCGCGCCAGGAATAAATGCTCTGGTCCGCATCACCGACCGCACAGATATTCTGCGTATCTCCTGCGATGTACTTCGCCATCAGGTACTGCGCATGGTTCGTATCCTGGTATTCGTCGATCAGAATATAGTGGAATCTGTCCTGCCAGCGCTTGCGGATCGTCTCGATGGAGAGCAGCTTCGTCGTGATATATAAGAGATCATCGAAGTCGAGCGCATTGTTCTCCTTCATGTGCTTGTCATAGAGCTCATATACATCCGCCGCTTTTTGGTTGAAGAAATTGCTCCCTGCCAGCTCTCTGTACCTCTTCGGATCGATCAACTGATTCTTCGCAGAGGAGATCCGGTTCTGCATCGCATTCGGCTGATACTGCTTATCATCCAGATTCAGCTCCTTCAGGCAGTTTTTCACCAGCGTCTTCGAGTCATCCGAGTCATAAATGGTGAACCTGTCCGTATAAGGCGGATAGGAAGCGATCTCACGCCGAAGGAAGCGCGCGCCAAAGGAGTGAAAGGTATACATCCAGATGCGGTCCGCAGCAGGTCCCACCAGATTGTGTACACGTTCTCTCATTTCCTGCGCCGCCTTGTTCGTGAAGGTGATCGCGAGGATTTCATTCGGATAGATCCCCTGCTCAAGCATGTATGCGATGCGGCAGGTCAGAGCTTTCGTCTTGCCGGATCCGGCGCCTGCCATGATGAGCACAGGCCCCTTCACCGTCTCGACCGCCTCCCGCTGCCGGGGATTTAATGTATTTAAATAGTTGTTCATGAGTCGTCCTTTTCATTGTAGCCAGGAATTTTGAAATAAGGTTCAGCGGGTTCTATAGGTTCTGTGATTTTGAGCAGGATATGTTTGTCTGGCGGAAAGCGCAAACCAGCCTCCTTCCAAAGGAAGGAGGGAGAACCACACCTTCATCCCTCATTAAGAAAAGCCCATATGACTTCCGTCGTATGGGCTTTTATGCACTCGATCTTCTTATTCAGCGTAAGCCTTCAGAAGGAACGGAGCGACCTGTTTCTTACGGGACATGACCTTCGGCAGATATACAGCGCCGTCTTCTGCTTTTTTGCCGAATGCCTTTTCTGCGGCCTCTTCTGCGCCGGAGGTGAACCAGAGATAGGTATCTTCTGCAAGGATATCCGTCACCATGAGGTAGGAAGCCGCATAGCCTTTGGCAGCCTTGGTGGCTTCCAGAGCGGCCATGATGTCCGCCTTCTTCGCATTGATCGGAGCGAGATCCATGACGGAGATCTGTCCGCAGCTGAATGTCTTACCAGAGGATTCGAATTCCTTGGTATCGTTGCCGGCGAGTTTTTCCGCCGAGTAGTCAGAAATGTCTGCGCCTGCTTTCAGCATATCCATGCCGTACTTTTCATAGTCGACACCGGCGATTTCTGCAAGCTCTCTAACTACAGCCTTATCTTCTTCGGTCGTTGTCGGAGAACGGAAGAGAACGGTATCGGAGATGATCGCAGAAAGCATCATGCCGGCAACAGCCTGAGAAGGTGTTACGCCAGCAGCCTTGTAGAGCCCCCAGATGACGGTATTCACGCAGCCCACCGGACGGACGAGGATGAAGATCGGATTCGTGGTTTCGAAGTCACCGATGCGATGATGGTCAATGAGTTCCAGTACATCGGCCTCTTTGGCCCCGTCGACGCACTGCTTGGATTCATTGTGATCGACAAGAATGAGCTTCGTGCCGGCTTCGACTTTTTCGAGGTATTCCGGTGCTTCTACCTTGAAATAGTCCAGCGCGTACTGGGTTTCCTTATTCGGTTCGCCCGCTCTGGCAGCGACGGCTTCCACGCCCTGCTGCTGCTTCAGGTAGGAATAAGAAATCGCAGCTGCAATGCTGTCAGTATCTGGGGATTTATGTCCGATGACGTAAATTTTGCTCATGATTGAAATGCTCCTTTACCATGCAAAATGCAATAAAATTCCTTCCCATTATAGCATGATTGACCATCTGCGTATAGAGAGAATGCAGGAGCAAAAGGCCAGGCGGCAGGAGATCAGATGCGACTGGTGACTAAAGATCTCAAGTGCTTAGGGTGTGGCAGCGGAAAGTCCGACGATTTGCGCCGTATAACTATATCTCATTTCTGCTCCCTGATGCTTTTCGCCCTCTAAGACCCCATAGAAAGAGCGAAACCTGTCATCCTTCCCCATCACTTTCTCAGCTTTGCATTCCACAGCTGCTCGTAGAGATACCCTGCCCCGCGAAGACCACACTGCGGGAGATCGGAAAAATGAACCTCGTCATGTGACGGAAGTGCGATATGGAAGCCGGTGAATGATCTTCCCATACGCCGGAGCAGGTGCGTCTCGTGGGAAGACGAGAGGACAAGTCCTCCCTGCCAGTCTTCGTAATCCTTGGCGATCTCCTTTTCATTTTTCATGACGACACGGATCGCATCTGCTGCCGGCGTTGATTTCTTTGTCTCACACTGGGCATGGATCACGAGACGCGCGGTATCGATCCATTCGCTGCGGATCGTTTCAGCAATGCCAAGTGCTTCCGACGGCGGCGCTGAAATGAGGACGGCATCAAACCAGAGCGGTCCCCAGAGAGACTCCAGATTATTGCCTTTTCGAAGCAAAAATTCTTTCAGCTTCGCCGCCTCATGCGAGGCGCGTGTCAATTCGCCCGCCCTCAGCTTTTCGATGATTTCCGAGAGCCAGGCCATCGTACCGTCCGTCCCGTAAGGAAGGCCGCAGGACATATACGGCGTCCCGAAATCCTGCTCCATCTGTTTGGCGAGCGAGAGCCCCAGTTCATCTCTCACGACGATGTTGAGAGATGCCGAAGGAGCACCCATGATGTCGTCCCAATTGCTTCCGCCGCCCGGCATAGAAATCACGCGGATGCCGCACAGAGAAAGCAGCCGCCGGATTTCTTCTGCATCCTCCCGTCCCTTCATATGAACGGTAGAGAGCCCAAGCACATTGACGGAGGCAGGGATCTTCTCCTTCGTTTTCATTTCTTTTTCGATGCGAAGAGAGGCTGCGGAATACCCCGCCTCAAAGCTTCCTTTCATGCCGCCGCTGTCCATCGCATAGACCGGCCATGGGAGATCCATCTGGTCGGCGATGCCCTGCACATCGTCACCGACAAGACTGACGCTGCAGTTATTCTCTACAAAGACACGTTCGGGCTTCGCATAGGTCTCTATACTGGAAAGCCCCTTACGCAGATCATCCTCCGTCCCGTAAACAAGAGAATTCGGGCCCACCTGTGTACAGGAAAAGCGCATGGACGCCATCGGATTCTCATTATCCACATATTTCATCGCATAAAAATAGCACCAGAGCGGGCCATTCACCACCGTGAAGCTCCCCGGGATGGAGTCAAAGAAAGCCGCTGATCCCGTCAGCGCACAGGTACTGCCGTGGTGGCAGGCCGCTTCCCACTCAGACCGTGACATAGGCGACGCCCCCTTTCTTCCCATAGCGGCACAGCAGCCGATACATCGCGCGAAGCTCTGCGATCTCCCCCTCCGTGCCGGTCAATGGCACCATCGGGATGAAGAGCTGCCGCGCTTTCGTATTGTAGATCTCATTCGTTGTAAGGAGGATGTCACAGGCATCCATCACCGCCTGTCCCTCCCTGCTGTCATAGATCGGGATGTCTCCCACGGCGGCGATTTCCTCCTGCAGGATCTTTTTGTCGTCCTCCGTCAGATTATCGAAGAAGACGACCCCCGAGCAGGCAAGGTGCAGACGCTCGATGCGGGCGAGGGTCTCTTGCGGATGATACCAGCGCGGACCGCGGCCGATCCCGATGACTGCGTTCCTTCCCTCTGTAACAGGCAGGAAAGACGAGGCCGCATGATCGATGCGTGCCTCTTCTTCTCTGATGATTTCCTCCCCCTGTTCCTTTTCGTGCAGGAGGTCAGCCAGTGCGCGGATCCAGTCCTTCGTTTGCTCCCAGCCGACCGGGTATACGTCTCCAAGTGTCGGCACATCATAGGTATCCTCTAAGAGCTTGGCGATCTTCATCATGCCGCCAGGCTGTCCCGCTGTTCCTAAAAGGATAGAAAAGTCAGCCGAAGGAATGTCCTTCCACTCCTCGAAAGGCACATACCCGGGAAACTGCCACTTCACCGCAAGACCGAAACGGGAGAGCAGCCGCTTCACTTCACGTACATACTGCCCTTCCGGCCCCATCTGATCCCCGAGAAGCAGCACGCGCCCTTTTACGCGCTTCTCTTTCCGGAAGAAACGGCGGATCATCATCTCTGTTGTCTGATAGTAGGCATCGGAATACTCCCCGCCCAGAAATCCTGCAAACGGCATGGGAATGACAGGAATGCCATAAGAGGCTTCTGCCGCTTCGGCTTCCTGCTCAATGTCATCTCCGATGACTCCTGCGACACAGGAGGAAACGATCCATACGCACTTCGGGTGGTAGGTATCCATCACATAGGAAATACAATCAGAGAGGCGATCGATCCCACCGAAAATGCCATCTTTTTCCCGCAGATGAGAAGACACGAGCGGGATCGTCTCGCGGTTTTCCTTTCCTCCGTCCGCCATGACACGGAAGCCGGATCCCAGATCCATGGTGGAAGCCACATGCGCACAGCCGATCGGGCCATGAAAAATGACGACCACGCCGGGGCAGAAGGCAAGCGCGCGGTAGACGCCGACCAGTGTGCAGCTGCACGATTTTGATTTCGACAAAAGCCATTTAGTCTTGAGTGCCATAGGTACCTGCCAGTTTCTCCAGCTCATCAAATGTCATCGGAGTCGGGATAGAAAGCTCCGTGTTCTCCCAGATGGTCTTCGCGAGAGCTCTATATACATCTGCCTGCGAAGACTCCGGAGCATACGACAGCACCGTCTGCTTATGATTCTCCGCCAGATTCACGATCTTGTCCCGCGGAATGAAAGCGACGAGGCGTGTATTCAGCTTCTTGCAGAATTCGGTCAGAAGTTCCTTTTCGCCGGGCACATTGCGACTGTTTCCAATGATGCCTGCGAGACGCACCTCTCCCCTTGCCGCAAAGCGGCGAATACCCTTGGCGATGTTATTCGCCGCATAGAGAGACATCAGCTCGCCGGAGGAAACGATATAGATCTCCTTCGCGTATCCTTCACGGATCGGCATGGAAAACCCTCCACAGACGACATCCCCGAGGACATCGTAGAGCGTTACATCCATATCAGGGATGGCTTTCATTTTGTCCAGAAGCTGTAGTGCGACGATGATGCCGCGTCCCGCACAGCCCACCCCCGGCTCAGGCCCGCCTGCTTCGACACAGATGATATCATGAAATCCTGTATGTACGATATCCTCCTTGCAGATCTCATCAGGATCCTTTCTCCGCACCTGATCCAGCACGGTCTCTTTACAAATATGTCCTAAAAGAAGACGCGTCGAGTCATTCTTCGGGTCGCACCCGATCTGGCAGACCTTCTTCCCCATGAGGGAGAGCGCCGCTGACACATTGGAAGCCGTCGTGGACTTTCCGATACCACCTTTTCCGTAAAAAGCAATTTTTTTCATAGGATTCACTCTCTTTAGTCAGGAAACACGGATCCGATCTCTGGCAGAAAAAGCCGCATTCCCATAAAACCAGCCGGCGCAAGGCCAGCTACTATCACCTTTATACTATTATAACAACATTAAGCAAGGTGGAGGACATAAGAAAACAAGAAAGAGCTGACCGCGATCTCATCATGATCCTCTTAATTCTAAACCGCAATTTCCAAAATCCTCTGCGTTCTGCGCTAATTCTTAGAAAAATATTTTCAATGAAAACGTAAAATTCATTTGACATTATCTTAACGTTGTACTAAACTAAGGTCATGCGAAATACAGATGAAAGAAAGGAAATCGAGTGCATGGGAAATACTCGACTCACCTCTTCTCTGTATGAATCCCGACAATCGGGAATTTTTAAAGGAGTGATTTTTCATGAAAAAAAGTCTGAAAACTGTTCTGTCTGCATCTATGGCAGCTCTGTGTGTATTTGGTTTCGGCATGTCCGCCAATGCATATGAACTGAATCCGGAAGTCAAGGATGTAACCCCAGCTCTTCGCGAAGCTTCCACCGTCGGTGTATGGACTGCAGAAAACCCGGCTATGAAGAATGCACCAAACAAAGATGCTGTCCTCGTCATGACCTTCGGTACCACTTTCAAAGACACAAGAGCTAAAACCATCGATGCTGTAGAAGCAGCCATTCAGAAAGCTCATCCGAATGTACCGGTATTCGAAGCATACACTTCCCATATCATTATCGACCGTGTGAAAGCCAAAGAAGGCATCCAGAAAATGACCCCGGAAGAAGCTTTCCAGAAACTGCAGGATGAAGGCTACACCCGTGTCGCTGTCGTTTCCCTCGACGTCATCCCAGGCATGGAATATTCCTATGACTCCGTCGTTACCAAGATGCAGGTTCCGCATTTCAAGAAGATCTCCCTCGCTACCCCACTGATGTACTTCCAGGGCACCGAAGGCGAACCGGATCAGGTCGTTGACTTCCTGAAAGCTTTGTCCTCCCAGTTCCCGAAGATGGGTAAACAGGACGCTACCCTGATCATGGCTCACGGCACTCCACATCCGGGCAACGCTTACTACAGCGTCATCCAGGATCGTCTGCATGAACTCGGCATGAACAATGTCTTCGTTTACTCTGTCGAAGGCCGTCCGAATCTGGAAGATGTCATCCCGAAGCTGAAAGCACAGGGCTACAAACATGTCACCCTGATGCCGATCATGATGGTTGCTGGCGATCATGCAAACAATGATATGGCTGGTGATGAACCGGACTCCCATAAGAGCATCCTGAAAGCGGAAGGCTTTGCCGTTGACACCTATATCCATGGTCTTGGCGAAAACGCAAACGTTCGCGGCCTGTATGTAGATCGTGCAACCGAAGCTATCGAAGCTCTGCAGAAATAATGAGATGTGCTATACTAATGCAGAGATGATGTCTCTTCATTAAAAAAACGCTCTTACGTCATCTCGGCGTAAGAGCGTTTTAGTATGTTTTAGTTATTTCTTGTCGGGATATCGGGTTCCCCCAACGGACCAATGCCATTCCGCCGGGAAGATCATCAACGCCGATTCATCCCCTTCGGAAGAAGTCTCGAAATTGGAACCCGTGTCCCCATTATCTCCAAGGAGTCTTCTTATGAAAAAAATTCTTGCATCTATCGCAGCGGCTGCCCTCTGCCTCTCCCTTTCTGCCTGCGGCGGCAGCGGTCAGCCTGCTTCCTCCTCCGCCCTCTCTTACACCTATAAAGACCAGACCATCAGCATGAAGGCCGCTCCTTCGCGCATTGTCACATTGTCTGCGCCACTCATCAATATGGCCTATGCAGTCGGAGGCACCTCCATCGCGCGCCCGGAGACCACGAGCCCGATCCCGGAAGAGGCAAAATCCCTCCCCACCATGGGGCATGTGCAGAATATCAATATGGAATCTCTGGTCGGCATGAAGCCAGACCTCGTCATCGGAGAAAAGACGCAAAACAGCAAGCTCGAGTCTCTTCTGAAATCGAGCCAGATCCCCTACGTCCTTATCCAGTACGACGGCATCCATGATAATGTGCCGCTTTTGAAATTCATGGGTGAACTCTATGGTAAAACAGACAAAGCTAAAGAAGTGATTGATGCCTACGAAAAAGGTGTCAAAGCAGTCATGGATAAAGCGTCCGCTGAAAAGACCCCGGCGAAAGTCGCTGTCCTTCGCGCTACTGGGAAATCTGTCACAGCAGAAACTCCGAAGTCCATCTGCGCTTCCATGGTGGATATGCTGAAAATGAATAACGTCATCACCGCCCACAAGGACCTGAAGCTCGACAGCAAGACTGTTCCCTACTCCTTAGAGCAGCTTTCCGCTGACGATCCAGATGTCATCTTCATTGTCACCATGGGCAAACAGGATGAGATCAACAAATCTCTCGATGGCTCGATGAGAAACAATCCTGCATGGGCACACCTCAAAGCCGTACAGGAGAATCACGTCTACTTCTTAGAGCCAAACCTTTTCCTCATGAATCCGGGAATCAAGACCCCGGAAGCACTGGAAAAGCTGTACCAGCTGGCATATGGGAAATAGTGGGAGCTAAAGGAAACGCTGGTTAAATCGCAGAGTCAGATTCTACAAGAATTTTTATACATAGCTTCGTCATAACCTTCCTTAAATAGCTTGCTATTCGCGTCAGGTTTATTTCTTGCTATGCATAAAAATCCTAGAGTAAAATCTGACAACGATTTAATCAGTGCTTCCTTAGGGAGTAGGGATGTTGTCATTCCCGACCCTACCTCCTTCCGGATAGAAAGAGAATAAAGGTATAGTTTTACCTTCTCCTCTCTTCCACATAAAAACGCCGAGAAATCGCCATACGATTTCTCGGCGTTTTTTCTAATTCCTAGCTGCTAATTCCTAGTCACCCGTCCTCCCCAGATTCCATGCATCACTCTTGCTAGATTTTAATCTGTTACACACCGGTACATTATATCATAAATGTATGAACCGCTCCTGTGAAAAACAAAAATGAATGCCTAGGCATAGTCACTCATCTCATCATACAAAAAGCAGCGCCTGCACGCTGCTTTTTGTATGATTTTATTTCTCTTCTTCATACGCTCTGATCTCTTCCATCAGGGCATCAATGAGCTGGTCTTCTGGGACGGATCGGAGGATCTTTCCTTTGCGGAAGACCAAGCCACTGCCTTTTCCGCCGGCGATGCCGAAATCTGCCTCCCTGGCTTCGCCCGGGCCATTCACGGCGCATCCCATGACGGCGACTTTGATGGGTTTCTTAAAGTGAGAGATCTTCTCTTCCACTTCTTTGGCCATCTCGATGAGATTCACCTGTGTGCGACCGCATGTCGGACAGGAAATGAGGACTGGGCCATACTGCTGCATGCCCACGGAGCTCAGGATTTCCTTCGCTGCTTTTACTTCCTTCATCGGATCATCGGTCAAAGATACGCGAAGAGTATCGCCTATGCCGTCTAAGAGCAGGCTGCCGATCCCGATAGCTGACTTGATCGTCCCGCGGTAAAGCGTCCCGGCCTCCGTCACGCCGAGGTGCAGCGGATAGTCCACTTTTTCCGAAAGAAGACGGTTCGCCTTCACCATCATCGGAACATCTGAGGACTTCACAGAAATCACGATATCATAGAATCCTTCCGCTTCAAGGATGCGAACATGAGAGAGTGCGCCCTCCACCATGCCTTCCGCGGTCGGATGTCCGCCTTGTGCTGCAAGGATGTCTTCCGGAAGGGAGCCTGCATTGATACCGATACGAATGGGGATATGCTTTTCTTTCGCCATATCCACCACCTTCACAACGTTTTCCCGCTTGCCGATATTTCCTGGATTGATGCGAAGAGCGTCGATCCCCTGCTCCATCGCCGTAAGCGCAAGACGGTAGTCAAAATGAATGTCTGCAACCAGCGGTACATCCACTTTCGCACGGAGCGCGCCCAAAGCTTCTGCTGCCTTTTTATCCGGCACGGCGACTCGGATGATATCTGCGCCCGCCTGATGCAGGGCCTGGATCTGCGAGGCAGCAGCGTCCGTATCGAGCGGGCTGAACGTGCTCATCGACTGGATCGCAATGGGCGCACCCCCACCGATCCTGACACCGCCGACAACGACCTGTCTGGTATTTCCCATTTGAATCTCCTTTTCGTAGTGGTTTACATGAATATATGGTTTAGAATCAGCTTTGCCTTCCCAAAAACTTCCTGTCCTTATCATCGCCGATTGGAATGAAAGTTGTGCGAGAAGCCTACCGATAAGAGCATATCCCTCTGAACCCGCTTTTTTTACATCAGCGCGCTGATATCATGGAAGAGTGCATAGAAGAAAATCGCACCCAGTATGGCGATCCCGACCGATTGAATATAAATCAGCGCTTTCTCCGGCAGCTGCCGCCCGAGAATAGCCTCCAAAAGAATAAGGATCAAATGTCCGCCATCAAGAAGCGGGACGGGAAGTATATTGAGAAGTCCCAGATTCAGACTGAGAAGGGCGATAAACATGAAGAGCGGCATGACCCCGTAAGATGCTACCTCCCCTGACATGCGGGCGATTCCGATCGGGCCGGATAGCTCCGCACGCCCCGTGCTCGTTACCATGTCATAAAGCCCAGCCGTCATCATATGCAGCAGATCGGCGGCGCGTCCAACCCCCATGGCAATGGCCTCTGTCATCGTGGTTTCGTGATGTTCCACATAAGGCGTGATCCCCATGATGGCACGGCCATCGGGCTGCACCTCGGGGATGATCGTCACCGGTCTCGTCGTACCCTCGTGATCGATTTCCATGGAAACCACCCGATTTCCCTTCTCTTTTAGGGCTTCTCCGATATCCGTCCATTTCACCATAGCCTTCCCTTCGATGGAAAGAATGGTATCTCCGGGCGAAAGATGCTGCTTCTCTGCCGAACTCCCCGCAAGTACGGTACCGACTTTGGGTAAATTCGGGAAAGTATTATAACCTTCAATCTTAAAGGCGGAGATGAAGATCAAAAGGGCGAGAAGAACATTGAAGAGCGCGCCCCCTACGATGACAAGCAACTTTGCCCATGTCGGGCGCTGGTTGAAAGCGCGTGGGTCATCCTTATTCTGATCATCCATGCCGGCGATCTTATTGAATCCCCCCAGCGGAATGAGACGAAGGGAATAGAGCGTCTCTCCCCATTTCTTCGAAACGATCACAGGGCCGAAACCGACAGCAAACTCGATGACCTTCATCCCCGTCCACTTCGCCATGAGGAAGTGCCCGCCCTCATGGACAATAACAACGACGGCAAAGACAAAGATCGGAGCCAGTATCGATGAAATCATAGGCATTTCCTCGAAATGAATGCATCTGCCAGTGCGCGAGCCTTGCGATCCGATGAGAGTACACTGTCATAGGAAACGACAGGCTCTGCACTCCAGTGCGAGAGCGTATCTTCCACCACATCAAAAATGGAGAGGAAGGAAATCTTCCCGGCGATAAAGGCGCGGATTGCCTCTTCATTGGATGCGTTGAAAGCGACGCCGCCGTCTCCCCCCATTTCTCCTGCTTCGTAAGCCAGCTTCAGCGAACGGAAGACTTTCATGTCAGGTTTCGCGATCAGGATCTGCGCGATTTCATTCCAGTCCACGAAAGCATGCGACGGCGAAGGCAGGCGGTCCGGATATGTCAGGGCGAACTGGATCGGAAGACGCATATCAGGCAGTCCGATCTGTGCCATGATGGTACCATCGACATACTCGACCATCGAGTGGATCAGGCTCTGCGGCTGGACAATGACTTCAATATCCTGATAGTCTACGCCGAAGAGCCAGTGCGCCTCTATGACCTCGAGTCCTTTGTTAAACATGGTCGCAGAGTCGAGCGTCACTTTCATCCCCATGTTCCATGTCGGGTGCTTCATGGCATCTGCGACCGTCACCTGCGCGAGCTCTTCTCTTGTCCTGCCGCGGAAAGGACCGCCAGAAGCTGTGAGAAGGATTTTATGGATGCCTTTATGATCCTGCCCGATCATACTCTGGAAGATGGCAGAATGCTCACTGTCCACCGGACGGATCAGCGTATGATGCTTTTTTGCTTCCTCAAGAACAAGCGCACCGCCTGCGACCAGCGTCTCCTTGTTTGCAAGAGCCAGCTCCTTCCCCGCGCGAATCGCTTCAAGCGTCGGAAGAAGTCCTGTAATGCCGACGACTGCTACAAGGACAAGGTCGACATCGTCTCGCTTCACGACCTCAGAAAGAGCTGCCTCGCCGATCAGCACATCCGCATCGCCATCATAGGTTTCCAGAAATTTCTTTCCCGCTTTCTCATCAGTGATGACGATGGCATGTGGATGAAAGAGCGCAGCCTGCTCCTGTAATTTATCAATACTCTTGTGCGCAGCAATGACGGCCGCATGAAAAAGATCCGAATGGAGACGGATCACGTCCATCGTCTGGGTTCCAATGGAACCCGTGCTGCCCAATACAGCGATTTCTTTCATAGAAGACTCCTTTCGGGGGAATATGAGTGACAGTTTGACTGTGGAGCAGAAGTGAGACTGGAAGACTTTAGAAATCAAAGCCAGAGGGGCTTACCATCTCTACGTCTCCCATTGATAACCATCGCGCAATGCTGCATCTTCATTTCTCATTCATCTTAGCAGTGCAAGCACCGCGACGAGGCTCGGTGCCACAAAGAGAAGGCTGTCGAAACGGTCCATCATCCCGCCATGCCCCGGTAGAATATTTCCGGAGTCTTTGATATCACAGGCGCGCTTTACATAGGACTCGAAGAGATCCCCCATGGGCGCCATGATCGCCGCCATGACGGAAAGGATGCATCCTTCCAAAAGATCAAAACCCGCACAGAAGGAAACAAGGACACCGAGAATGACGCAGCCGACTGCGCCGCCGACAAGACCTTCGACCGTTTTATTCGGACTGATGTGCGGCGCCATCTTATGACGACCGCAGGCCTTTCCCGTCAGGTAAGCGAAAGAATCACTCGCCCAGGTACAAATGAGTGCGAGAAGAATGAGGAAAATCCCCGGCTCCATGGAAACTGCCATCGAAGAGAGCAGCTCATGACTGCCACGAAGGAGCGCCAGACTGCCGAAGCCTACCCCAAAATAGACGGCACCGAAAGCAGAATAAATAAGCCCGGTCATATTTTCCTTCTTAATGCCCAGAATCAAGTAGAGAAGCAGTACAAAGGCAAGAAAAATCGCAGCCAGAAAGGCTTTCAGCGAATAAAAACCGGATGACAGTACCATGACGGCAGTGGCAATGGCTGTGGCTTTCAGATAGATGTGGACACCGAAATGTTTCAGCATCTTATCATATTCAAGAAGGGCCAGCAAGGAGACGAGGAAAATGGCTCCCGTCAGAAACCAGCCTCCCAGATATACCAGTCCAAGGACAGCGATGATACCGATAATCGCTGTGATCACACGCACTTTCATTTTTTATCCTCCGTGAGCCCGCCGAAGCGACGGTCTCTTCCGGTAAACCAGTCGATCGCTTTCGAAAGCTCCTCCTCAGTGAAGTCCGGCCACAGGACAGGCGTGAAGTACAGCTCCCCATAAGAGATCTGCCAGAGAAGGAAATTCGAAATGCGCGACTCTCCGCCCGTACGGATCATGAGATCCACATCCTGGGCATCCGATGGATAGAGATGGGCAGAAATCGTTTCTTCCGTAATGGATTCCGCATCAAGAGAGCCGCTCTTCACTTCGCGTGCGATCTGCTGCACCGCCTGCACGATCTCCATGCGTCCGCCATAGTTGATGGCCACATTCAGGATCATGCCGTCACACTTCGCTGTGTCTTTTTCGCAGGCTGCGATCTCTTTGCGAAGATCATCCGACAATGCTGACGGTTCGCCCACGATGTGTACCTGCACATTATCCTCCACCAGCTCACGCAACTGACTGATCAGGTAGCTCTTGAAGAGCTTCATCAGAAAACGGACTTCGATAGGCGGACGCTTCCAGTTTTCTGTAGAGAATGCATAGAGCGTCAGCACTTTCACTCCCATATGACCCGCCGCACGGACGATGGTCTTCACATTCGCTGCGCCGACCTGATGGCCATAGGTTCTCTCTCTTCCTCTTTCTTTCGCCCAGCGGCCATTCCCATCAAGAATGATGGCCACATGCTCAGGAAATGATTTTTTATCAGACATAAATGGAATCTCCCATAATCAAAATAGGATGGAGTTTGGATAGTGTAAGGGTTCGAGGTTCAGGGGTAGCCCGTGGGCCGCCCTGCCCTTCAATTACTTTTTTAAAAGCTCTGCTCGAATGAAGAATGAAGGGGGCGGCTTCGTCGCAAATATATATCCTTTCCTTTTAAACCTTCCTCCGTCCTCTGGAGAAGGTGCCTTGAAGAGGCAGAGGTTGGGCTGCGATTTCCGCTATACAAACATGGCGGGCAACCCCGACTCGCTACGCGAGTCGGCCCCTTCCAACGGAAGGGACTAGGAGATTATTCTCGCCGCCTCACGACTTTTTCCACACTCTCACTATACTTCATTCGTGGCATGACAACAGCCTTTTCTCCGGTTCGGACAAGGTAAAGCGCGCCCTCTTCGAGCTGCGCTTCCCGCCCATGAGTGAAAGAAATCGTACCACTCGGATACGATTTCTCTACACACTGTCTCAATTTTTCAGTAAACGGCTGTCCTGCAAAAAGAACATCCTCACTCATACAGACATGATCTCTTTAATTTTCTTTTCGGTGGCAGCTTCCAGCTCTTTGATTTTCTTGTCCGTCAGCTTCTGGACTTTATCTTCAGTTTCTTTGATGACATCCTTGGAAACATCGCTGTTCTTTGCTTCCTTTTTCAGGAAATCATTGCCATCACGACGAATATTTCTGATAGCGACCTTGCCCTCTTCCGCTTTCTTATTGACGACCTTGACGAGCTCCTTGCGGCGGTCTTCGGTCAGCTGCGGGATGGCCATACGGATCAGGTTGCCATCATTCATCGGTACGAGGCCGAGGTCAGACTGCAGGATGGCTTTTTCGATATCTTTCAGAAGACCCTTGTCCCATGGCTGGACAACGAGCAGACGAGCTTCCGGTACAGTCACAGAAGCGACCTGAGTGATCGGAGTACGGCTGCCGTAATACTCAACAAATACGCGATCGAGCAGGCTAGCATTCGCCTGACCCGTACGGATGCTGGTGAATTCATTCTTGAGAGCAACGATGGATTTATCCATCTTGTCAGACAGTTTCTTCAGTTCTTCTTCGTACATGATTATTTCCCTTCGATTAATGTGCCCAAGGTATCTCCCTTGCAGGCCTTGACAATGTTGCCAGGAACGTCGATATTGAATACTTTGATCGGAATTTCGTTATTCATGCAGAGAGTAATGGCCGTATTGTCCATGACAGCCAGCTCTTTCTGCAGCACTTCACTATAGGTGAGATGAGTGAACATTTTTGCTTCGGGATGGAACTTTGGATCTGCATCGTACACACCATCGGTCTGCTTCTTCGCCATCAGCATGATATCAGCTTCGATTTCTGCGCTGCGCAGAGCTGCCGTGGTATCTGTTGTGAAATAAGGATTGCCCGTACCTGCACCAAAGATCACGACTCTGCCCTTTTCAAGATGACGGATCGCACGGCGGCGGATGTAAGGCTCTGCGACCTGCTGCATTTCGATGGCTGTCTGTACGCGGGTAGAGACGCCAAGTTTTTCAAGCGCATCCTGCAAAGCGACGGAATTGATGACGGTCGCGAGCATGCCCATGTAGTCAGCCGACGCACGGTCCATCCCGCCCTGGCTGCCCTTGAGACCTCTCCAGATATTGCCGCCACCTACAACGACAGCGATCTCGATACCGGCATCGCTGGCTTCCTTGATCTCGCCAGCCAGTCGATATACGACCTCCGGATCGATACCAAATCCTTTGTCGCTGGCCATCGCTTCACCAGACAATTTCAGCATGACTCTCTTATACTTCTTGTTTTCTGTTGCCATTGTACACCCCCGTAAAAATCAGTGATACATCTATATTATTATATAGTATTTCAGAAATAGCTGCCATAAGAATTTTGAGAGATGAGCCTTGGAAACGACAGCCTTTAGACTTTAGACATCTGACTTTCTCACTTCCAGGCTTCCATCCAATCCCTGAAAAAGACCATAAAATAAGAGAACACCAAAGATGATGTTCTCTTATTCCTATTTTATGGATTACTGATTCAGCTGTTTAGCGACTTCAGCAGCCAGATCGTCCTGTTTCTTTTCAATGCCTTCGCCGAGCTGGAAACGAGCGAAGCGAACAACTTCTGCATTCTTGGATTTCAGGAGTTTCGCAATGGTCAGATCACCATCTTTAATGAATTCCTGATCTACGAGGCAGACTTCCTTGTAGTATTTGTTGATACGGCCGAGAACCATCTTTTCGATGATCTTTTCCGGTTTGCCTTCATTTCTAGCTTCAACAGCCAGAACTTCTTTTTCGTGTTCGATTTCAGCCTGCGGTACCTGAGTGCGGTCGAGGTAGGAAGGATTTGCTGCTGCGACCTGCATAGCGACATCTTTTCCGAGTTCAGCGTCTGCGCCCTTCATTTCGACGAGAACGCCGATCTTGCCGCCGCCGTGGATGTAGCTGTAGACAGCGCCTTCTGCACTTTCATAGCGAACAAAGCGACGAACAGAAATGTTTTCGCCGATCTTAGCTACAGCTTCGGTGACCTGATCTTTGACAGCCTTGCCGTCCATTTCAGAAGCAAGCAGAGCTTCTACGTCAGCCGGATTCACAGCGATGATCTGCTGTGCGATACGAGCAGCCAGTGCTCTGAAGTCATCATTGCTGCCTACGAAGTCGGTTTCGCAGTTGACTTCAACGATGGTGCCGACTTTGCCATCAGCGGAAATAGCGGAAACGACAGCACCTTCAGCAGCTACACGGCTTGCTTTCTTCGCAGCCTGAGACAGTCCCTTTTCACGGAGAATATCTACTGCTTTTTCCATATCGCCTTCAGCTTCTACGAGTGCTTTTTTGCAGTCCATCATGCCTGCGCCAGTCTTTGTACGCAGATCTTTGACCATGCTAGCGGTAATTGCCATCTTTATGACCTCCATCATAAAACAGTAAGGTGTTTGTAAAAATTTCTCAAAAAAAGGAAATCCCCAGCCTGCGCAAAGCGCAGGCCGAATTTCCTATACAGCCATTATTTCTGTTCAGCAGCTTCTTCAGCCGGAGCTTCTTCAGCTTCTGCTTCTTTAGCAGCTTCAGCTTCCTGCTGACCCTGACGGCCTTCGAGGACAGCGTCAGCCATCTTGGAAGCAAGCAGTCTTACAGCACGGATAGCATCATCGTTTGCCGGGATCGGGAAATCAACAACATCCGGATCGCAGTTGGTATCAACGGTAGCGATAACCGGAATGTGCAGCTTGTGAGCTTCGGCAATAGCGATTTCTTCTTTCTTGGAGTCGATGATGAAGAGTGCGCCCGGGATCTTCTTCATGTCTTTGATGCCGCCCAGGTTCTTTTCCAGTTTTTCCAGTTCGCGTTTCATCAGGATGACTTCCTTCTTCGGATACTGGTCAGTGGTGCCTTCTTCAAACATTTTTTCCAGTTCTTTCAGACGAGCGATACGGGTCTGAATGGTACGGAAATTGGTGAGCATGCCGCCCAGCCAACGTTCATTGACATAGAACTGATTGCAACGGGTAGCTTCTTCCTTCACGGAATTCTGCGCCTGTTTCTTGGTGCCGACGAAAAGGATCGGAGCGCCGGTAGCTGCGACTTCACGCAGGAAAGCGTATGCTTCTTCTACTTTCTTTACAGTCTTCTGCAGGTCGATGATATAGATGCCGTTTCTTTCCGTGAAAATGAAACGTGCCATTTTCGGATTCCAACGACGGGTCTGATGACCAAAGTGAACGCCTGCTTCGAGTAACTGTTTCATGGATACAACTGCCATAATAAAAACCTCCTGTTTTTAACCTCTGTCCGTTTCCTCCCCTGCAGCCACTTCGGGAATGTGTAAAATGAAATTTTTCCCGCAAGCACAGATGCAGAGTCCGCCAGACATGTGTACTCATGCGTTATCTATTCTACCAAAAGAAAAAGGGGAAAGCAAGGGGATAGGAAAATATTTTTAGGTTCAAGGTTCAGGGTTCAATGTTGTGGTAGCGGCTTCGCCGCAAGTATTATATGAGGCGATGCCCGAAAGTCGTATTCAAGTCACTAGTCACTCCTAATCCCCAATCCCTAACTACTCATCCTTACTTTCAAACTTCTCATCTTTTGCGAATACCATATATTCAAAACTCCGTGCCACTATTTCTAATTTCTAATTCAAGAGAGGCTTTCAGCGTAGTAAAAAGGTAGCACATCCCACGGGCTTTCCTTGAACCAAACAAAAAAAGACGCCGTGACATACGTCACAGCGTCATTTCTTTCAAGGCGAGCATTCAATAAGCCGAGTTCTGTCCCACTTGCGTGGTGATGATTATCTGTCTAGTCAGCCGATTGCTCGACTGCTCAAGCGACGCAACCCGGAAGGTCAGCGGGCAACCTCAACCCTTCCCTATTCGGTCTTGCTTCGGATGGGGTTTACCAAGCCAGCCGGTCTCCCGACTGCTGGTGCGCTCTTACCGCACCTTTCCACCCTTACCACTTGCGTGGCGGTTTTCTTTTCTATGGCACTTTCCCTAGGATCACTCCCGCCGGACGTTATCCGGCATCCTGCCCTGCGAAGCTCGGACTTTCCTCACGCCTTACGGCCCGCAATCATCTTTCCTGCTCGCGTGCTACAGTATAGCATGGAGACGGAATTTTTTCAAGAGAAAGATAAAATCTGGTTCAGAGTCAAGGGGCGGCACGCCCCTTAGGCAAACCACGAACCCGTTTTTCTACATTTCCCCGAAAATATCCTCTGCCCTGCTGTCTTCGATGACCTCGATCTCCCAGCCATGCTCTGCGGCATACGTCCGAAGGCGCTTTGCCAAAGCAGGAACGATGACGCGCTCGGTATAGAAATGGCCGCCATCCGCGATGAGAAGGCCGAGGCGGGAAGCGTCCTGCGCTTCATGGTACTTAAGGTCGCCCGTCAGGTAGAGATCTGCTCCCTTCGCTTTTGCAAGCGCAGCAAATTCACTTCCCGCACCGCCCAGAACAGCCACGCGGGAAATGGTGACATTCGGATTTCCCGCATAACGAAGGACGGGAATGCCGAGCTTCTCCTTTATATAAGAGAGCGCCTCTTTTCCGCTCATGGGCGCAGGCAGATTTCCGATCCGCCCCATGTACTCCTTGTGCCCGTGGCTTTCCAGCGTATATACATCATAGTGAATATCTCCACAGATTTCCTGTACTTTCGCAAGGACAGAAGCAAGCAACGCGGTGGGTACATTACATTCGAGCTTCGCCTCATCCGTCGTATCATCCTCATCATCCAAAAGATAGAAATGATTTACGGCATCCCCATAGAGTTCTGAAAGCGTGTGTCGGAGCACCTTCGCGGTGACAGGCTTCACATAAAGTGCAATCTTCCTCTCTTTCGTTTCCTGCTCAAAGACCAACCCTTCCGTATCAGAAAGAGAGAGCGCAGCTGCCAGAACATCATTCACGCCGCCTTTGGCTGTATCCAGATTCGTGTGAGCCGCAAAAGACAGGATATCATGCTTCACGAGCTTCTCGATCACGCGTCCCTTATACGTCCGAAGGTCAAGCTCGCGGATGGCCTTGAAAAGAAAGGGATGGTGGGAAATCACCATCTCAGCGCCTTCACGTACGGCAAGATCCACATTCTCTTCCGTGAGGTCGAGGGAAATCAGTACCTTCGTGACCCTGCGGCGAGGATCCCCCACCTGAAGCCCCGGGTGATCCCATGACTCTGCAAGACTTCTCGGTGCCAACGACTCCATCCATCCGATCAAATCATTTCCTGTGACTTTCATAAGAGTTCCTCCAATATGCTTACTTCCTCCAGTGCTTTTTCTCTGGACAGGCGATGCCGCTCACTCTTCGAATCCTTTGCCCCTTCGATCACAAAGCGCCGTCTCTGGATGAGCCGCTCGATATGCGTCTTGAAAAGAGGATCCTTCCGATATGCCGCCGTCGCCCCGATTTCTGCCTGCAGCATCGAAAGCTCCTCCATCTCGCCGGGACGAACGAGCATCAATTCATACAGCTGCCCGCCATCCAGTGAAAGCACCTCTTTTTCAATGCGGAAATGATGCCTGCCAAGAAACTGCCGGAGCTCCGCCACATGCCCCTGCGGCTGCAGCACCAGCCATGAGAGCACCTGCGCCTTTTCCTCATTCTCCGCAAGAATATCCCGTATTAAAAGGCCGCCCATCCCGCAGATGGTGACACCGTCCACCTCTCCTTTACCAAGCGGCGCAAGTCCTCCGCCCAGTCGTAAAAGGATCTGGCGTGAAAATCCGGAAGAAATTACATCCTCCCTGGCGCGTGTAAGCGGACCGTCATTCACATCACAGGCGATCGCCCGCCTGGCGCGCCCCTCTTGCACAAGATAAATGGGAAGGTAACCATGGTCTGTACCAATATCGGCCATACTCTCACAGACAGGCACCAGATCCGCTGCCGCCTGTAGACGATTCGTCAATTTCATAGATGGATCCTTTCAGCGATGACTTTCCATGCAGGACTATCCTACAGCCATTCCTTTTCTCTATCAAAAAAACGTATCCAAATCACTGAAATCAGCACGGATACGTTCATTGTGGTGGAGCATTCTCCACAGCACTCGAACCCAACACCTCTTCACGGGAGATGGTCTTGGCATCGTCCGTGAAGTTGAAATTGAGCACGACCCGGTCGTCAAAGACGTAGACCGAGTTGACAAAGGTATCAATGATCTGCCGCTGGTGCTCCATGTCTCTCATGTCACCCTTGCGGAATTTTTCAAACCAGAACCGCATCCACTCACGGGTCAGGACGGGCTTTTTCAGCTCTTCCTCCAGAATGCTGGTGTTCAGGGCTTCTTTCCGGGCTTCCAGTTCGTCCAGCCGCTTCTCTGTGTCCCGGAGCTGGTCTTTCAGGACAGGCAGCCGGGTGTTCTCCTGCTGCTGGGCTTCCATGACCAAATCTATCAGCCGTTCGATGGTTTCATCGCTGAAAATCACCTTAATGGCAGTGTCCACCACAAACCGTTCCAGCGGCTCCTTGCGGATGGCTTTCAAGTCACAGTGCGCCTTGCCATGGCGTTTGGCGTTGCCGCACTTGTAGTAATAGTAGGTGTTTCCCATGTGGCTGGTGCCGCTTTCGCCGCCCATCAGGGTGCCGCACTTGCCATAGAACAGCTTGGCGGTCAGCAGATAGCTCACATCCTCTTTCGCGGGCCGACCGTGGGCAATCCTGTTCTGTTCGAAACGCTGCTACACCCGGTCAAACAGGTCCTGGTCAACAATGGCCGGAATGCCGCCCGGCGTCACAATGTCCTTGTAGCGGTATTCGCCGATGTAGCGGCGGTCATGGTTGCACCTCCTTGGCGTGTATTCGACTTGCCTTTATAGTATCGGGTCAAGCGCAGCTTGTCAACAATCTGCGAGCAGATTGAAAAATGGAAATTGCGAAAGTTGAGGAAAAACGTGAGAGCAAGAATCGTCCAGTGGCCACAAATTTTCAATTCTTGAAAATTTTCTGCCTCTTGGGACAGCTTCTTGTTGGGGCGTGCCTGCCCCAAACCATGCTGGAACGAGTACGGCAAACTGGAATTTCTATTTGTGTTGCCATGTCATTACAT